>Ga0114920_10000674_pt1 | contig 14925 bp, 13 predicted proteins | sample ChitaG_FD_88683 | JGI IMG/M metagenome (GOLD analysis project Ga0114920, IMG submission 88683) | Deep subsurface microbial communities from South Pacific Ocean to uncover new lineages of life (NeLLi) - Chile_00310 metaG | ecosystem: Environmental > Aquatic > Marine > Oceanic > Sediment ... | reverse complement strand
TGAGTGATGATGAAGTACTTACACTTGCAAGGTGGACTTGTATTATAGAAGAACATTATGGAACACCTATAGATATTGAATGGGCAAAGGATGGAATAAGCAATGAACTTTTCATAGTTCAAGCCAGGCCGGAGACGGTGCATTCGCAAAAAAACTTAGCTTTGCTCAAGACTTATGCACTCGAAGAAGAGGGGGAATTGTTGCTCAAAGGGGAAGCAGTGGGTACAAAAATAGGGCAAGGTGAGGTAAATATACTAGAAGACAGCAGTGAAATTCACAAATTCAGGAATGGGCAGGTTCTGGTTACTGATATGACAAACCCCGACTGGGAACCCATAATGAAAATCGCCGGTGCAATAGTTACGAACAAAGGTGGGAGGACATGCCACGCAGCTATAGTTAGCCGTGAGCTTGGAGTACCCTGTGTAATTGGCTCCGGTATCGCAACAACCGTGCTAAAAGATGCAAGGGAAGTTACGGTAGACTGTTCGCAAGGCGAAGGTAGGATATATGAAGGGAAATTGAAATACAGGGTAGACGAAGTGGAGGTAGACAAACTTCCAAGACCACGTACCAAGATAATGATGAATCTTGGAATTCCAGATGGTGCATTTATACAAGGTCAAATCCCTAATGACGGTGTGGGTTTAGCCAGGGAGGAGTTCATCATCAATTCCTATATCGGCATACATCCAATGGCACTAATAGAATACGATAAGCTAAAGAAAGCAGCGGATAATGACAAGGAGATAGCGAAAGTAATTAAACAGATAGATGAGAAGAGCATATCGTATGAGGATAAGGTGCAGTTCTTCATTGACAACCTAGCAATGGGGATAGCGAAAATAGCGGCGGGGTTTTATCCTAACGATGTTATCGTTCGTTTTTCCGATTTCAAGACGAATGAGTATGCCAGTTTAATTGGGGGATGCCTTTACGAGCCACAAGAGAGCAACCCAATGCTGGGTTGGAGAGGAGCCTCCCGTTATTATGATGAGAAGTTCAAGGCTGCCTTTGGCTTAGAGTGTAAAGCGATAAGCAAAGTAAGAGATGAGATGGGTTTGGCTAATGTCAAGGTGATGGTTCCCTTTTGCAGGACGCCAGAAGAGGGAAGGAAGGTAATAGAAGCGATGGAAGAGTTTGGTTTAAGGCAAGGGAACAATGGATTGGAAGTATATGTAATGTGCGAGATACCATCAAATGTGATTTTGGCAGAGGAATTTGCTGATGTGTTCGATGGATTCAGCATAGGGTCGAATGACCTGACGCAATTAACACTTGGTTTAGATAGAGATTCTGACCTCATTGCACACATATTTGATGAGAGAAACGAAGCTGTGAAAAGAATGGTGAAGTATGTTATAGAGGCTGCGCATGCTCATAAACCAAGGAGAAAGATAGGGATATGTGGTCAAGCACCGAGCGATTTCCCTGAATTTGCTGAATTTTTGGTTGAATGCGGGATAGATTCCATGTCTTTGAATCCGGATGTAGTATTATCAACAAGATTAAATATAGCAAAGGTAGAAGAGAGAATAAAAATCGGAAAGCAGAAGTGACATATACGAAGGTAGAAGATTTGATATGACTAAAGGGCGGTCGGGAATTACATCACACTTATGTAGTCCAGATATGATAGATAAAACCAAAAAGGTAATTGCCGCTGTAGAAGCAAAGTTAAAACTTTGATGACTCATGAACTTGGTATACGGCAGCAAACGGAGAAACGAGAAGAAAGCCTCTCTCCTGACGCAGCTAAGAGTAAATTTAGCCGCGGCAGGTTAAGACGGGAGGAGCCATGCCCTATAAGAACTTGCTTCCAGCGTGATCGCGACCGTATTGTCCATTGCAAAGCTTTCCGCCGATTGAAGCATAAGACACAGGTCTTTATTGCCCCTTTAGGTGACCACTATGTGACCAGGCTTACTCATACTTTAGAGGTGTCCCAGATTGCCAGAACTATATCGCGAGCTTTGAACCTTAACGAAGATTTGACTGAAGCTATTGCCTTAGGACATGACTTGGGACATACTCCCTTTGGCCATATAGGTGAAGAAGTTCTAAATGAACTTTACCCCGGTGGCTTCAGGCATAATGAGCAAAGCTTGCGAGTGGTTGACTTACTGGAGAGGGACGGACAGGGGCTTAACCTTACTTGGGAAGTGCGCGATGGTATCCTTAAGCACTCCAAGGGGCAAGTGGACATTTTAGGAGAAGGATGGGCAGATGTCAGCACTCTGGAAGGTCACGTATGCAAAATAGCAGATATCATCGCTTACATCAATCACGATATTGGTGACGCTATAAGGTCTGGTATCATCACTGAAAGCGATTTGCCTGAGCCGGCAACAATGGTCTTAGGTCATACACATTCACAGCGAATTAATACTCTGGTTTGCGATGTTGTGAGTTGCTCCTGGTCAGTTAGTGGACACAGCAACTTGGCAAAACCAACTATTGCCATGAGCCCAGAGAGCATTAAGGCAGCCAACAACCTTCGCCAGTTTCTATTTGACAAGGTGTATAATCCTAGCTTAGCCATCAAAGATGCAGAAAGGGCTAGAGAAACAATACATCTTTTATACTCTTATTTCTTAAAACACGAAGATGAACTACCGCGAGAATTTGCCTCTCTAAATGATGACGGGGAACGCAAGGCCGTTGATTACATTGCTGGAATGACTGACCAATATGCACTACGATTAGCTGAGGAGATACCTAAATGAGTGTCAGCAGCGAAGTAAAACAGAGAACAGATATTGTAGAAATTATCTCTGATTATGTTCCTTTACAAAAAGCAGGGCGTAATTTTAAGGCTTCATGCCCATTTCACAGTGAGAAACACCCTTCCTTTTTCGTTTTCCCCGAACAACAGACTTGGCATTGCTTCGGCGCTTGCGGTATTGGCGGTGACGTCTTTTCCTTCATCATGAAAAAGGAGGGGGTCGATTTTGGCCAAGCTCTCCGCCTCTTAGCTCCAAGAGCAGGTGTAACTTTAAGCTCACCTGAGGTGTCAGGCGGTGCTGAGGATAAAAAGAAGGAGAGATTATTCCAAATTAATGAGGCGGCAGCTGAATACTTCCACTATTTGCTTCTAAATACCAAGGCTGGCGAAGCGGCCAGAAATTATCTCAACAAGAGAAAGATTGCTCCCGAAACTATTAGGAGGTTCCGACTGGGCTTTAGTCCCAATAGCTGGGATGCCCTTAAGAAATTCTTAATGAGTAAAGGATATGAGGAACAGGAGCTAATTGAAGCTGGCTTGATAATAGAGAAGGAGGTAGGGAATAGTTACGATAGGTTTCGTAACCGCTTGGCATTTCCCATATGCGATGTGCAAAGTCAGGTTATTGGTTTTGGAGCTAGAGCCTTAGATGAATCCCTACCTAAATATATTAACTCCTCCCAAACACCAATTTTTGACAAGAGTAGTAGCCTTTATGGAATTGACAAGGCTAAAAGTGCCATTAGACAAAAAAATTTAGTAATAATCGTGGAAGGCTATATGGATGTTCTTACAGCCCATCAACATGGATGGCAAAATATAGTTGCCTCAATGGGAACTTCCATAACTGAAAGGCAAGTAGCCATTGCTAAGAGGTTGACCAAAAACATAGCTTTGGCTCTTGATGCGGATGCTGCTGGAGAGGAGGCTACTTTGCGCAGTGCAGAGGTATCGGCACGCTCCCTAGATAAAGCTGAAGTAAAGGCTATCTTAATGCCCCAGGGCAAAGATCCTGATGAAGTGATAGGTGAGAATTCTGCCCTTTGGCAAAATCTGGTGGAAAAAGCTCTACCTGTACTAGATTTTGCCTTTAAGACTGTAATAAGCAAGGTTGATCTCAATAAAGCCAAAGATAAATCCTCAGCTGTACAAAAACTGCTGCCCCTAGTTTATGGGATAAAAGACCCCGTACAACAATCTCATTATGTGCGAAAACTGGCACATGTGTTAAAAGTCACTGAGTCTGCCATAATAGCTGCTTTAAGAAAATCACAAGCTGAGCAAAGAAGACCACGATTAACTAAGGCAATAGAACAACCTCGCTTCACCCATCAACTCGTATCCAGCCCTATTGAGGAATATTGTTTAGCCCTGCTACTCCAATATCCAGAACTTCGCCAAGTAGCTCAAGAGTTGTCAGCAAAGCATTTCGAAAGTACAGAGAACTGTGAGATTTTCACCAAGTGGCAATGCTCCCAAAACATTTCCGAGCTTAGAGAGAAACTTGACGCTAATCTATTAGAACATTTAAACTACTTAATGAGTAAGCCAATCTTAGATAAAAATGGTAGAGAGCAGTATGCCCTGAACGATTGCATCCTTAGTCTGCAAGAGCGGTTGTCAAAGAGGTTAGAGGCTGGGAGAGAACTAATACTCAATTTTACCAGAGAGAAAGAAGGTGTGAATGCCGAACTAGTTAAACTGGATGAACAAGGAATAGAATCCAGTGAACAACTCAAGGAGGTTTTCATTAAACGAGGGAAACTAGCAAGAAAAGAGGTTAGATGACAGATTTAATTGAAAGCAGAACACTTAACCTAAATGAGGGTGAGGAACCAACACTAAAGGAAACTCCTACCGACGAAGGGGAAGCCGAAGATAGTGGTGTTGCGGCTGACGAAGAAACAACGGAGGAAATAACCACCGAAGAAGCCAAACCGCAAGTAGCGCCGGAGGAATATGAAGTAACTGATGACTTGACTCGCATGTACCTTCATGAAATCGGTAGAGTGCTGCTTCTTAAAGCTGTTGAAGAGAGGGAACTATCCAGCAAAATAGAGCAGGGAAGCCACTTAGAAAAAATTGAAGATGCCTACTTTAAGAAACATAAGAAATTTCCCTCAGCGGTGGATATGGCAGCCGCTCTAACCTCACGACTATTTAAAGCTTATCCTGTTGTCGAAGTTATCAAAGAGTACTTAGGCATTAACCATTCCCGTAGTCTAGCAGAGACAATCACAGATCCTAAATTTCACGCTGCTATCGATAACGAGATAAACCCAGCATTGATAACAGCTACTGCTCAAAGGATTGACAAGGAACCCGCCTCGTCAGAAAAAGCTCTTGTGGACCTTTCCCTAAGCAACCAGCTTCTGCCACCGCAATTGTTGACTCTTATTGGAGATAAAGCTTTATGGCAGGAAATAAGGGCTTTACTAGCTAGCAGTGAATTCCTCTCTCAGCTCCGTTCTCATAATAGTCAGTTTAAAACTCACTTTGAAAAGGTGAGGGAGGAGGCAAAAAAGGCAAAAAAACATCTCACTGAAGCAAACTTGCGCCTAGTGGTTAGCATTGCCAAGAAATATATCGGACATGGTATGTCCCTCCTTGACCTTATCCAAGAGGGGAATATTGGCCTTATGCGGGCTGTAGATAAGTTCCAGCATAGAAAGGGTTACAAATTTAGTACCTACGCCACTTGGTGGATTAGGCAAGGCATTACCCGATCTATAGCTGATCAATCTCGCACCATCCGCATCCCAGTACATATGGTGGAGACAATTAATAAGTTATTACGAACGACACGGCAATTGACTCAAGAACTCGGATATGAACCCAGTTACGAACAAATTGGCAACCAACTAAATATGACTCCAGAAAAGGTAGAAGAAATTATGGCTTTATTTCATCACCAGCCAATATCGCTAGAGACGCCCATTGGTGAAGAAGAAGACAGTCGCTTGGGTAACTTTGTCGAGGATCATGCCAGCCCAGCGCCAAGCGAAGTTGCCGCACAGCAGTTACTCAAAGAACAAATAGATAGGGTGCTTGATGAGCTTACTCCGCGAGAGAAAAGGGTGCTACAGCTTAGATTTGGTCTTAAAGATGGACGCACTCGAACCCTAGAAGAAGTAGGGCAAGAATTCAATGTGACTCGAGAGAGGATCCGCCAAATCGAAGCGAAAGCTTTGCGCAAGCTACGCCACCCCAGCAAGAGTCGAAAGCTCAAGGATTACTTAGAGTAAACTGATTTGGAAGGTATCTCAGGCATGCCTATCATGTTCTAGGGGCAAGTTGCCTCATCTTACTGACTTGGTTAACTCTTGTTCCTGATAGAATTGATTAAGGAGCTGATTAACATCCCGAGGCCTAGACCTGAAGCTTAACAATTTCTTAAAACTAAGCAATTTACTTGACCAATATGCTATTGTAATTGACTCAGAGACAGGATAATATCATGCCAAGTCAATGGAACGGATTTGGGCACCATGGAGGATAGAATACATAGAGAGGCCAAAGGAAGGTGGTTGCATCCTTTGCCAAAAACCTAGAGAAAATAACGATGAGGCAAATTTTATCCTCTACCGTGGCCAAAACAATTTCATAATTTTGAATGCCTTCCCATATAATCCTGGGCACTTAATGGTAGCCCCTTATCGACATATAGCAAATCTCCAAGATTTAACAGATGACGAAATAAAAGAGCACCTCGACGTTGTTAAAAGAGCCGTGAAACTTTTAACGGAAGTGTTGAAACCTACGGGTTTCAACATTGGCTTGAACATAGGTAAAGTTGCCGGAGCTGGAATAGAATACCACCTTCATACTCATATTGTGCCTCGATGGCAAGGTGACGTTAATTTTATGCCTGTACTGTCTGATACCAGGGTTATATCGGAAGCCCTGACTGCCACATACAAAAAGCTAAAAATAAGGCTAACCTAGTTATTGCTTAGCTTGAGGATAAGAGCCCAGTATCTTAACAAAAGCCGCTTCTTTTCGTAGCTCTTTTATAGCTTCTTGATAAATCTCGCCATCTGAGTGGCCTTCAAAATCAACGTAAAAAACATACTCCCAGGGCTTGCTTTTACTTGGCCTGGACTCTAATTTTGTCAAGTTTATATTTCTAGTGGCAAAAATACCTAAGACTTTATGCAGAGCACCAGATACATGTTTAACGGAAAAGACGAGAGAGGTCTTATTTTTCTCAACCGGCTTAGCTTTTTGCTTAGAGATAGCAAAGAACCTAGTATAGTTATTGATGTTGGTCTCAATTTGTGGCATCAAGATCTCTAAACTATAAGTATCAGCAGCCCTCTTACTAGCTATAGCAGCAATTCCCGTCCGCTGATTCTCTTTTACCATTTTGGCGCTGCCAGCAGTATCATAGCTGGGCACAATTTCAACCTTCAATTTGGTTAAAAATTCCTCACATTGAGCCAAGGCTTGAGGGTGGGAATAAATTGTCTTTATGTCAGCCAATTTTTCCCCAGGCAGGGCCATTAGACAATGACTTATCCTGAGAATGATTTCAGCAAATATATTAAGGGGATATGCTAATAGCAAATCATAGGTCTCATTGATACTGCCAGCTTGAGAGTTCTCCACAGGAACCACAGCAAAACTAACGTTATCCTCTAACACAGCTTGAAAAACATCCCGAAGGCGAACACAGGGCAAAAAGTCAATGCCTTCTCCAAAAAGCTTTATGGCAGCATCCTCACTAAAAGCACCCCTTTCTCCCTGAAAAGCAACCTTTACCATTTGCCTATCTAAAGTATAGCTTGGTTATTTCCATCTTTCCACTAGAAATTATCTTCTCCAGAAGTGAGGTGTAAATATCATCAAAACTGTAAATAATTCCAACCTTCCTAACCACATGCAGATAATTAAAAGGACCTTCCCTGCCCCAGGAAGCCAAACATAATTTAAAGTAGGACCAATTCCACCCAATCCAGGCCCCACATTTCCTAAAGTAGCAGCCACTGCTGAGAGCGATGTTTCCAAATCAAGTCCTAAAAAAGCAAGTATTATGGAAGCCACAGCCGCTACAAGGAGATAAAGGAAAAGAAAAGAGATTATATCCCGAATTATTTCCTCTGAGAGAGGTTTTTGGTTATATTTAACCGGAATCACAGCTTTGGGGGAAATAGCTTTCCTCATCATCACCCTGCTATGTTTGAACAGGGTTAAAGCCCGTACCACCTTTATCGCTCCCCCAGTGGAGCCACCACAGCCTCCAATGAACATCAAAACTAGAAGCACCATTTTGGCGCCAAATTGCCACGAATCAAAATCGCAAGTAACAAAGCCAGTAGTAGTCATGATTGAGAGCCCCTGGAACAAACTATACCGATATGAGCTAAGACCTTGTGAGAGAATTAGCAGTAACGCAGCCGAGGCTAAAAGAATTAAGTAAAGCCTGAATTCCTCATTTTTAAATATTTTGAAGTTTCCCCTTAAAACGTGATAATGGATAAGGAAATTTGTGCCAGCTAGAAACATAAAGACCATGATGATATATTCAGCTAAAGGGTTAGCATAAGCTCCAATACTCCCTGTAGTAGGGGTAAATCCGCCAGTAGGGAGAGTACACAGCGAGATGCAAATTGAGTCAAAGAGCTTAAGCTTAGCCCAGAAGTAGAGGAGCGCTATCTCAGCAGCAGTGAAAGCCACATAAATCATCCAAAGAAGTCTTGCCGTGGTTTTAACTCTGGGACGAAACCTTTCAGGCATAGGGCCAGGAAATTCCCGCTCAAAGAGCTGAGAGCCTCCTACTCCTAGCCTTGGTAAGATAGCAATAAAAAGAGCTATTACTCCCATCCCACCCAGCCATTGGGTAAGGCTACGCCACAAAAGGACACTTCTAGGTAGGCTTTCCACCTCTTCCAGTATAGTAGCGCCAGTGGTAGTGAAACCAGACATGGCTTCAAAAAAGGCATTGAGGAAATTCCATCCCAGAAATATATAGGGAACGGCGCCAAGGAGGGGCACAAGAAGCCAGGTAAAAGAGACTATAGAAAACCCATCGGCACGCTCTACTTCCCTCGTAGCTTTAAATCCAAATTCAAGGGATAGACCGATAGCTAAAGTGAGCAGTAGCGAATATAAAAAAATCCGCCAGTTCTCGCTATAATAGAAAGCTGCTGCCAAGGGGAAAATGTAAATTAAAGCGAGGTATTTTAGAACCGAACCAACGATGTGCAGGCTTAATCTTACCCTTTGGTAAACCATTTATTCATAAATTCGGCTCCCTTCTTTGTAGATTTTCGATCTACGATGAGAGTCAGCCAATCTTTGGGCTCTATCTTAATATCTTCATTCAAATATTTCCCCTGCCGCTCTATCACCAAGATTTTCATTCCATTTGGAGTTCCCACCTCAGAGACTTTCTTGCTCGCACACCTCATACCTTCCTCAATCTCTATTTCGAAGATTTCTGCCCTTTCAAAAGAGAGGAAATCTTTTACATAAGGTTGTAAAATCATTTGGCAGATATGCTTTGCTACCACAGCATGGGGCTTAACCTGGAAGCCAATTCCAGCTTGTTTAAAAGTTTCCACATGCACCGCATCATTAACCAGAGAAATCACTTTCTTTGCTCCCATTTCCTTGGCTGTCATACAAATCATTAAATTATCTGAGTCATCGTTAGTTAAGGCAACTAAAGCGTCTGCACTACTGACCCTCGCTTCCTCCAGAACTGACTTTTTGGTAGCATCCCCTGTTATCACCATAACGTCAGAAGACGTTGCCATTTCAGCACATTTCGCTTCATCTGAGTCTACAACCACCACCTCATTCCTTTCTTTAACCAGAAGTTCAGCAAGATTCTTTCCTGTACTGCTCAAGCCTGCTATTATAAAGTACATTTTCTCATCTTCTCCCTAACAAAATTTTGGCTCATCCTCTCAAAGGATGAGCTTTGACTCGAGGATAGTGCGCAAATTTATGTCTAGCTTTGAAACGCCAACTAATATCCAAATTTAAACACCCTATATCACAACCGCACCAGTTTTAATTGTGAAGGCGATTTTAATTTCTTTCATAATTGTTGTCAACTCCCCTTTAGCTGCTCCAGCCAAGCCACTGATTTAATCTCTCGTTGCAAAAGATATTTTATATATCCCTGCACCACATGCTTCAACTGGGAAGATAATTCCGCTTTCACCCTTACTCGCTTTGTTGTGGCATAATCACAGTCTTGCCACAAACGGAGAATTTTCAAAGCGTCAACCGAAAGAGGACGAGACTCAGGCTCTTTCTCGCTACAATGGGGGCACAGAATTCCACCTTGGCTAGAACTGAAGAAGTTGACTACTGGCTGGAAAGGCGAATCGCAGATGACACATTGATGCAATTGAGGGCGGTAGCCAAGATAATGAAGAAAATGAAGCTCAAAATAGCGTAACACGATTTCGCTGCTATCAGCCCGACACAGCCGATGTAAAGTATCAAGCAACAGATCAAATAAGGGAGGATTCTCACTACTCTCTACAGTAAAGGAATCAACAAGCTCCAAAAGGTAAAACCCACAGGCCATGCGCCATAAATCGCTTTTCAAAGTTAGGAAACCATCAATAGTTTGACTCTGGGTCACAATATCAAGGTTACGCCCTCTGGCCAGCATCATCAAACTATGAGTCAAAGGCTCTACATTACCCCCAAATTTGCTTCTTGGGCGGCAAGTCCCCTTAGCTACCGCTTTCAGCTTACCAAATTCAGGAGTATAAATAGTAAGAATTTTATCAGCTTCGCCAAGCCTGGTTTGCTTAATAATAATGGCTTGAGTTTGATAACTTCGGGGTGTTCCCATCCACACCTTTTTAGAATTCTTGTCGACCTTCAAGAGCTTGGGCCAAGGTCATATCATCGGCATATTCCAGGTCAGCACCGAAGGGCAAGCCACGAGCTAAACGGGTAATACAAATGCCTAAAGGGAGTATCATGCGGCGAAGATACATAGCAGTGGTTTCACCCTCTAGATTAGGATTGGTTGCTAGGATTACCTCAGTTACCGAACCATCTTGAAGGCGAGATAAAAGCTCCTTCGCTTTCAACTCCTCAGGCCCTATTCCTTGCGTCGGGCTAACAGCCCCATGGAGCACATGGTAAACGCCTTTATACTTCCCAGTCCGCTCTAGAGGAGGAATATCTGAGGGCCTCTCAACAACACAGATTTTAGAATGGTCACGCTCCTTATCCTGGCAAATGGGGCAAGGGTCACAATCGGTGATATTAAAACAAACTGAGCAAAGCCCTATCTTTTCCTTCAGAGCCAAAATAGCCTCAGCTAAAACTTCGGCTTCTTCATCCGGCCTATGCAATAAATAATAAGCCAGCCGTTGGGCACTTTTGGGTCCAATTCCGGGTAATTTATTAAATGCTTCGATTAACCTGGCCAGGGGTTCACAAGAAATTACCATTTTCTAAGCTAATTCAGGTATATTAATTCCACTTCCCCTTACAATCCTTGATCAATAATCTTGGCTCCCATTTCCAGAGCAGCCTTAACCAAAGGACTTTGCTCCCCCGCTTGAGGTGGGATTTTCCTTTTATGGTCAACCAAGATACACCTTACTTTATAAGGCTGGCCAAAAACCTCTTTAAGCTTTTTCTCTATCAGATGTCGATACTTAGGGTCTTCAATCTTTTCTTTATGGAAGGGGTAATAAAATCCTAATATTAAAGTATCCTCCTCAAGAGCTACCGGCTCACAGGCGCTACGCAAAAAAGCGTCTAGATTGCCACTAGAACCCTCTCCCCGTAAAGATTGAATGAACTCCTTCCACTGACTATGCACGTAGTCAATATCTTGAGAAACCTCTGCATGTGAAGCCTTAGCACTGCTTGTCACTGCAGGAATTCCAGCTTCCTGAGCTGCCTGGATTGGCTCATGTGATGATTCAGTAACTTCCCTTATCTCTGGAGGCTCAATTGCAGTTGATTCCTCTTGTCCGGCCATCGAAGATAAAGCACAATCTGTTAAAGCTAACTCTAGAGATAAAGTGGAATAACTATCACTGCGAAAATCTATACTGGAGAAAAGTTTGACCGCCCCAAGCAAGTATCTCAACGTGGTGGTAGCCACAAGTCCCTTCATCTCAGATAAGTCTTCACTAGTAGCATCTAGAACCTCTTCACATTGAGATTTAGCCAGCAATAATCCTCGGAGATATTTCACTAGTTCCAGATTAAACTGCCGCAGGTCAACGCCATCGCTGTTGACGCTATTTATAACTTGGAGGCCAGCGGAGATATTCTTATTAACAATATGTTTTGCTAATTGCTTAACTCTCTGATCACCGGTTAATCCCAATGCTGCCTGAGCTTGCTCAAAGTTAATTTGGTTGCCATAGTAAGCAAGTAATTGTTGTAATATATTTTCGGCATCACGAAGACTCCCAGTGGCTGCCTGAGCAATGAGTTTGAGGGATTCCAATCCAGCATGAATGTCCTCCTTTTGACATATTAGCTCCAGTTTATCTATTATCGCTGTTTGAGACAGGCGGCGAAAATTAAATCGCTGACATCTCGACATAATAGTGGGTATCACTTTATGTGGTTCTGTAGTGGCTAAGACAAAAATTACGTGAGGAGGCGGTTCCTCCAGAGTCTTGAGCAAGGCATTAGAAGCTGCCTCAGTAAGCATATGGACTTCGTCTATAATGTACACCTTATAGCGAGCAAGGCTGGGAGCATAATTCACCTTTTCCCTGAGGCTGCGAACTTCGTCAATACCGCGATTGCTAGCAGCATCTATTTCTATCATATCTAAAGCTCTACCTTCGGTAATTGAGCGGCATATATCACAAGTATTACATGGCTCGCCGTGTACTTGATTGGGGCAGTTAACTATCTTAGCCAGGATGCGCGCTGTGCTGGTTTTTCCCGTGCCCCGAGGACCACAAAAAAGGTAAGCATGGGCTATCTTTCCGCTCTCCACTGCATGGCGTAAAGTCTGAGTTATTGGCTCCTGTCCTACCACCTCAGCCAAGGTCTGCGGACGCCACTTACGATAAAGAACTTCAAAGCCCATTATCCTTCCTTATTATACTCCTCACCACACAATCCCTAAAAGAAGTTTTTTACTTAATTATTGGCTTGAGCCAATTTCTACCTTAGAAAGTGTTTCATCATAATCTTCTCTTATATCCTCGATAGCTTGCTGCAAGCCAGGCTTAGTTGCTTGAGGAGTCTTTCCTAAAGCATTCTCTAATATATATAAACTCTTTTCACGGCTATTACTTAGCATTATCTTCAGTTCCTCCGTACCCTCTCCTTCATCAAAAGCCTCTGCCTCCTCTGGAAGGGCTGAAGCCGCAGCCGGTGCTTTTGGTCCCCTTTCCGTAATCTCCTCCTTCTTTTCAGCTTTATATATCTGGTTCAAGTGGTTAGCAAATTGCTCGGTCAATACAGAAATTCTATCACCCTTCCCTTGACAAGCCATTCCAGCAATTTCTATTGCCCTGCGCTCAGCAAACTGAATATGAAGCTTTGCTTTGTCCATATCAGAGGAAGCTAATGTTAGTCTCACCTGCTCCCCAGCTAACTTAACAGGATAAAGAGGCTCATCGGGCAAAGCATACGCAGAAGCAGCAACTGTTCCTACACCAATAAGCAGAAAACCTAAAATAGCAGTCATAGCTAGAGCCCACCTTCTGTACCAAATAGGAATCCTTGCTCTCTTTTTCGCCTTCTCCTGTTGGGCATAAAACATTGCTTGAAGCCGAGAATTAACTCTTGCCTTAAACTCAGGAGCAGGTTGAATAGCAGAAGATTTCTGAATAAAGACAAGGCTAGTTTTGAGTAAAGGCTCTAGCTCAGATGCTTGCTCAGGATAAGCCTTAAGACAACCCTCAATGCTTTCACCATTGAGCATTTGTTCTAGGCACTCATTGAGAATATTTTCTAACTTTTGATTCATATTTTACTGCCACCCGACAACATTTTCCTTAATGCCACTATGGCATTATATTGCAAAGCCTTCACTGTGCCTGTATTTTTCCCCAAAACTTTGGCTACCTCCGTAGTAGAAAGCTCACTTCCAAAACGGAGTGAAATTACTTCGCTTTGCGCTGGAGATAATTTCTCTACATTCTTAATCAGTTCCTCGATTTCGAGCTCTCTTTCTGCCGTAAGCGCTGGATTTGACTCACTAACCAAAGTTATATCATCCTCTAAAGCCACCTTTTCCACTTTGCCCTGCTTCCTGAAATAATCAATCACTCGGTTATGTGCGATGCGAAATAGCCAGGAATTAAAAGGCAAATTTCGCCACTTATAAGAGCCAATCGCCTCCAAAGCTTTAACAAATATCTCCTGAGTTAAATCCTCAGCTTCAATTTGGTTTCCCACTTTGAGATAAACATAGCGATAAATCCTATCGAAATGTTCCTCATAAAGTTGGGCAAAGGCTTCTCCATCGCCCTTTATGGCTCGAGAAACTACATCCTTTTCAATAGACATCAGGCTGATGTCTATTATATAGGAAAACGAAAAAGGGGTAAAAAGGTTTAGTAAGAATGTTTCTTTGTCACCCTGACCCGAACGAAGTGGAGAGGAAGAGTCCCTAGATTCTTCACAGAGCCCGCCTCAAAGAAGGAAGGATTCAGAATGAGAGGTAGGATTGCCGAACAACCTTTCATTGAGATGATGGCAGTGCCTATTTATATTATACCTTGCTCGCTTGCTTCTCAGCCCAGTTGCCTACCCAGGGCAGCTTCCACATCTTGCCCGTGCCTGCCTGAATCATCAGGATAATCCATAAAACGAAGCCCAAAACCGAGATAATCCAGCCCAGAACCCAGCCAATAATTGGAATAGAAAACAGAATAAGGTAAACCACAGTCAAAACGCCGAAGACCATGATGGATTGCCAGGCGTGGAATTTAACGAATTTGCTCTTCTTCTCAATCACCAAAAAAACTATGCCTGATATCCAGCCACCCACATAGCAAAGAAGCCCAGCTACGTTAGCCGACAACCCAACGCTAGTTTCAGTTGGCTTGGCAGTAACACCAAGCTCGGCACCACACTTGGAGCAGAACTTAGTCCCTTCGGGATTTTCAGTACCGCATTTAGGACAAAACATATCCCACCTCCTTTATCCAATATAACAACACGGTACAGGTTTGTCAATAAGATGAAACGATGGACATTTTATACCATAATCCAAAATAAAGGAATACAGCATCCGC
>Ga0114920_10000672_pt1 | contig 14931 bp, 13 predicted proteins | sample ChitaG_FD_88683 | JGI IMG/M metagenome (GOLD analysis project Ga0114920, IMG submission 88683) | Deep subsurface microbial communities from South Pacific Ocean to uncover new lineages of life (NeLLi) - Chile_00310 metaG | ecosystem: Environmental > Aquatic > Marine > Oceanic > Sediment ... | reverse complement strand
TAGTAAGAAAGACCATGTCTGTTTCCTGAAGGAGCTCGATTAATTTCTCGGTATCTTCCACAGCAGCTTCTTTGCCGATATCTGGCCTGCCTCCTGACCCCAAGCCTTTTGTGAGCTGTTCTCCTATCTGGGTTTTTTTCTTGGCTTTGTTACTCTCAAGGGCCTGAAGGTCTGTATTGACTGTAATAAATTGGACTCCTTCGATTCCAATCTCAATCATCCTGTTTATAGCATTTCCTCCTCCGCCGCCGATCCCTATAACTTTAATTTTTGCGCCGGAGCGCTCTTCGACAAGATGAAATTTTAAATTACTTCTTATTCCATTATCCATTTTCTCCTCCTATGCTTCTTTGAGCCAATCTTTGAGTTTTGCCCAAAGACCTTTTTTCCTGTCTTTTGATAAGCCTTTTTCTTGCCACTGGCTGTAGCCATAAAGGATTAGGCCGACCGAAGTGGCATAGTCAGGGGTATTGACCCTATCTGCAAGACCTCCTATGCCTGTAGGATCGCCTCGTCTGACAGGTAAATCGAAAATCTCCTCAGCAACTTCTTCTAAACCTTCCAGCAGAGCGGTTCCTCCAGTCAGGACAATTCCGGAATTGAGAGATTTCTCATATCCAATCCTTTTGATGTCGTTGTCGACTAACCGGAAGATTTCTTCTGCCCTGGGTTGAATGATGTCGGCTAAAAGTTGCCTGGAGAGGACGCGGGGTTTTTTACCCCGTCCCACAGCCGGGACTTCTATAGTTTCCTGTTCGTCTAAAAGAGGGCTAGATACGCAGCCGAATTTTTTCTTTATTCTCTCAGCTTCTGGAATAGGTGTCCGGAGGCCAACGGCAATGTCATTGGTGAAATTATCTCCTCCGATGGGAATAATGGATGTGTACCACAGGCTCCCTCGTTCAAAAATGGCGACTTCAGTTGTTCCTCCTCCGATATCCACCAGACCTACTCCAAGCTCCATTTCATCATGGGTGAGTGTAGATGTGCTTGTGGCAATCTGATTGAGGATAATCTGTTCGATTTCAATATCGGCTCGTCCTATACAGGTTCTCAGGTTTTGGATAGAGGTTGCAGCACTGGTGACAATATGAACATTGACTTCCAGTTTTATACCGCTCATGCCAAGAGGGTCCTTGATCCCGTCTTGTTCGTCCACCACGAATTCTTGAGGTATGATATGAATTATTTCTCTATCCGGGGGTATGGACAGGGCTTTGGATTGATCGATAACGCGCTTGATGTCTTCGCGTGAGATTTCTCTGTTTCTTCCGGATACGGCAATAACTCCTCTGCTATTGAAACTCTTTATATGCGCTCCAGAGAGTCCAATGAAGGCTGAATCTATTTCTACCCCTGCCATTAGCTCTGCCTCCTCCTGAGCTTTCTTTATAGAACTGACGGTAGCATCTAAGTTGACAACGACTCCTTTCCTCAATCCCTTTGAGTCTGCTGTTCCTATGCCGATAATCTCAATTTTTTTGTCTTCGGTAATTTCTGCAATGATTGCTGTAATTTTTTTTGTTCCAATATCCAATCCGACTATATAGTTGTTTTTAGGCATTAATTAGCCTCCTTTTCAGGAATGTCCCTGATATTTTTTTTCGGCTTGATGTAAAGGCGGTCTTGGATGCGGAGATCAATGTATTCGAGAGTTCCATATTGTTCCAGTCGGTCGCTTGAGCTTTGAAACAGTTTGAACTTTTGACTGAATCGATCTGAGCCAAGGATAAGTTTTGTCTGTGTTTTTTTAAGTTGAATGGTGACATTTCCATAGTCAGTAAGGTCTAAGGTTTCAATCTGCTCTTTTTGCGAAAGAGAGAGACTCCGAAGACATTCCCATGCTAGTTTTAGTTTTTCTTTATAGTCTTTCTCAAAATAATTGGAATCTATAAGAAGAGGAAAATGCTCATATTCAGCCGAATTAATTTTTCGAAGCTCTACCCCTTCTTCATCGATGAGAACCAGGTTCTCTTTTTCTTTTTTCAATAGGGCGATCGGAGGCCTCTCTTTTATTTTTATCTTTAAGGAAGAGGGAAAAATCTTTCTTACCTGGGCCTCTTTGACCCAATTGATATCTGTCATAACTTCCTGAAGTTGGCCGATGTCAAGAAGAAGGATGTTCCCGAGCTTTTTTCCGTTAAAAATTTGCTCGATTTCTTCTTTCCCTTCAAGCTTGCTGCAAACGATTTCTATCTTTTTTACATTCAGATGATCCCAGGAGATCAAAAATAGATAGAATCTCTGGGCGAGATAGAATATTCCGACCAGGAAGAAGAAGAAGAAAAAGATATGCTTGAATCTTAATTTGATTTTCCTTTGAATCTTTTTTATCTTGACTTTCCCTTTTCCGCGCTGAAACTGCATGGACTGGGAGGACAGGGGAGTTGCCCTGTAATCGAAAGGCGGATTAATATGTCTGGCCATTGCTATCCTTTTGCTTCCAATGTTTTAATAATATCCGGGATTATTCGGTAAATGCTTCCCGCTCCCATGATAATAATCATATCTCCGGGCTTCACGATTTTTCCGATGAGGGAAGGAACCTTTTCCATTTTGGGCTCAAAATGAACATTTTTATGTCCGAATTGCCCGATTTCTTCGAAAAGAGATTTTCCTGTAACATTGGGTATTGGTTTTTCTCCGGCTGAATAGATCTCCGTGGTTATGAGAACATCCGCGTGATCAAAAGAAGCAGCAAAGCTCTTCATGAGTATGGAGAGGCGGGAATAGCGATGAGGCTGGAAAACAGCTACGAGCCTGCAGGGCCACCCTTGTTTAGCTGCCTCTAAGGTAGCCATAATTTCAGTTGGATGGTGAGCATAGTCTTCGATAACCATGATGTCGTTTATTTGTTTCTTCAGCTCGAAACGGCGGCCAATGCCTCCATAGTCCTCTAGAGCTTCAAGGATATTTGGAACTGAGATGTCAAGATCCAACGCCACCCCCACAGCAGCCATAGCATTATAAATGTTATGAGTTCCAGGGACATTGAGCCTCATTTCCCCCAATTTCTTTCCTTTCCAGAAAAGAGTGGAAACACTCTGAAACTTTTCAAATTTCTGATCTCTGGCAAAAACATCTGCTTGAGTAGAGAATCCATATGTGATTATTCTACGCTCAAGTGAGGGAATCAGACTCTGGAGATTGTGGTCGTCCAGGCAAAGAACAATGGGACAGTAGAATGGAACCTTGTTGGCGAAATGGACGAATGTGCTTTTGATTTCATCCAATGTTTCATACTGGTCTAGATGTTCTTCATCTAGATTAGTGAGCACAGCGATAAAAGGGGATAGATAGAGAAAAGTCCGGTCGCTCTCATCAGCTTCGGCAACAATAAATTCCCCTTCCCCCAGTTTTGCATGAGCACCTAATGTGTTTAAGCGGCCTCCAACAATAATGGTCGGGTCAAGCCCCGCCTGCTCGAGGACCTGGGCAATCATTGAAGTAGTAGAAGATTTGCCATGGGAACCTGCAACAGCGATTCCGTATTTCATCCGCATTAACTCTGCAAGCATCTCTGCGCGTGGAATAATCGGTATTTTGAGACGTCTTGCTTCCTCTACTTCGACATTATCATCCTGGATTGCAGTGGAAATGACGACAACATCCGCTCCTTTCACTTTTTCCGCCTTGTGGCCGATAGATATCTCAGCCCCAAGGCGGGCCAATCGTTCGGTTGCTTCGTTAGGCATAATATCAGTTCCTGAAATCTCATAGCCGAGATTCAAGAGAACCTCTGCAATACCGTTCATGCCTGTGCCACCGATGCCGACCATGTGGATATTCTTGAGTTTCCTGTAAGTAAGTTTCACCAAATTTTTTTCTCCTACTGTGTCTCCATGAGCTCGAAGCAAAGTTTCGAGATTTTTGCTGCCGCATTTTCCGTTCTCATCTCGTCCAAATTTTTTTCCATCTGATTTATCTCTTCCTTGTTATTCATAAAATAGAGAATTTTTTGAGCCAGAATTTCCGGCGTGAACTCCTCTTCTAAGATAACTTCGGCAGCTTTTATCTTTTCCAGCTCCCTGGCATTCAGAACCTGATGGTTGTCAGATGCTTTAGAGAAGGGAACGAGGAGCGCAGCCTTTCGCGAAGATACGAGCTCTGCTATTGTTGTTGCGCCAGCACGGCTAATAATTAAATCTGCCTTTTGAAAATAGCTGGCCATATCGAAAAAGTAAGGCGCGACAGTTATATCTTTGAATCCATTTTGGGCATAACTCGTTTTAACCCAATCGAGATCCTTTTCTCCTGTCTGATGGAAGATTCTCAAGTTTTCCCTTGCTTCTTTGATAAGAGGAAGGGTGAGTACGATGGCTTTGTTTAAAAAATGAGATCCCTGGCTACCCCCAAAGATAAGGAGGGTTAGTTTATTCGATATTTGTTTGGAAGCAAGGTTGTAGAATTCTTCTCTTACTGGATTTCCGATAAATATGCCCTTGCCTTTAAAAGAGGAAAGTGAGTTTCTAAAAGAGACAACTGCCCTTTTTACCCAGGGGAGGAGGAGTTTGTTGGTAAACCCCGGATAAAGGTTTTGCTCAAGGATTAAGGTTGGGATTTTCATCCATGAGGCAAGAAGCACTATGGGACCCGAGCTGTATCCACCCACGCCTACAACCAAGTTTGGCTTCATGCGAATAAGGATAGCCAGGGATTTAAAAAACGATAGAGGCAGGAGGAAAAGAGATTTAATGACTCTCAAGCCCTTTCCCTTTATTCCTTCAATTCTCAATGGGATAAAATTCGCCCGATATTGTTTCATTATGTTTCTCTCCAGGCTACGGCTACTCCCGACAAAGGTGAGATGGAGGTCAGGTTCCTGCTCTTTCAGCTTTTGGCCTACAGCCAAAGCTGGGTAGAGATGGCCGGCTGTGCCTCCGCCACTTATGATGACTTCTTTCTGGCTCATTTTTTCTTTCTCGATGTACTCTTTCTTTGAGATATATGGAGCAGAATGCCGATTCCGAAGAGTGTCGAGATGAGCGATGACCTCCCAAAACTGATAAGGGGAAGTGGAAAACCAGTGGGAGGGCCTAAGCCCAGTACAACACTTATATTCAGCAAAGCCTGAGAAAATATGGCTAAGGTAATACCTGCAGCAGCAATCTGACTGAAGAGGTTTGGAGCTCTTTTGGAGATGACCAGTCCTCTCCAGAGAAAGATGAAGAAGAGAATTAGTATAATTAGAGCACCGATGAGACCGAGCTCTTCTCCCACAATGGCATAGATGTAATCGGTATGAACACAAGGGAGAAAGAAAAGTTTTTGAGTGCTTTCTCCCAGGCTGACTCCAAGGAGACCTCCTGAGCCCACAGCTAATTTTGACTGGATAATCTGAAATCCTGATCCCAGGGGGTCTTCTGATGGAGACAAAAAAGCAAAAATTCTATCCAATCTGTAGCTTGCCCGGAAAAGATAAAAAGTAAAGATCGCGATAGAGAATATTCCCGTATATAGAAAGTATTTAAGATTTATTCCCCCTATGAAAAGTGTCATGGCGCAGATGAGGAAAACCAACAAAGCTGTGCCATAGTCAGGCTGTCTTATGATCATGAGGATCGCAAGGAAGAGAATGCCCAGAGGGAAGAGGAGCGTTTTAGCCTCATTCAGCCTGTCCTTATTTCGTTGGATATATAAGGAGAAAAAAAGAATCAGGCTTATTTTTGCAAGCTCTGCTGGCTGGAAACGAAGGCTGAGGAATTGGACTGAGCGGTTGATTTTTCCGAATGCAGGCATAATGATACATAATGCTAAGAGTGCCAGAGAAAAGATGAGGAACCCGTAGATAAAGTACGAATTCTGATAAAATGACTTCCTTACAGGCAGGATGAAGAAAATAAGGGCAATTCCTATTCCTAATGCTACGAGCTGGTTAATCAGAAAATGGAAGGGGTGGTTATATTTTTCATTGGAGAGAATGGCCGAGGAACTGAAGACCATGATCAGGCCAATGGCGACGAGAGCGAGAGTGGTGAAGAAAAGAGTCCTATCAAAGCCGTACGGTCTGAATATTTCCATTATTTCTATCCCAACTCCTTCTCGAGGATTTGCTCCAGTGCGAAAACCTCTTGTTTGAAGACCTTGCCCCTTTCTTCGAAACTTTGAAACATATCGAAGCTTGTACAGGCAGGCGCGAGGAGGATGACTTCTCCAGGCCCTGCCTCAGAGTAGCCAGCCCTCACTGCTTCCTTCAGCGAAGAGACGCTTTCTGAGGGACCAGTGTTATTCAGGGCTCTTGCTATTTTTTCCCTGGCTTCTCCGATGAGAATTATCTTTTTGACTTTTTCTCGAATCGCTTTTGCGAGCTTGTAAAAATCGCCCCCCTTGTCTCTTCCACCCAGGATAAGAATGATTTTTCTGTCGAAGCTCTGGATTGATTTCAAGGTTGCATCGACATTTGTGGCTTTGGAATCGTTATAAAAATCAACACCTTTTATGGTCAAGACTTTTTCCAGACGATGTTCAAGGCCTTTAAAACCTTTGATGGATTCTTTTATCTGCTGAAGAGAAAGACCAAAGATATGTCCCACAAGGGAGCTGGCCATTATGTTCTCCTGGTTATGAATTCCTATAAGCGGAATTTCAGCACCTCTCATCAGCCTTTCCTCTTTTTTATCCTGAAGTACAACCCAATCTCCTTCGATATAGCATCCAGGAGAGACTTTCCTTTCTCGGCTAAAAGCGTAAATTCGCGCTTTGCTTTCCTTATCTAACATCCAAACCTGGGGGTCATCTCGATTAAGAATGGCTATGTCGTCTTCATTCTGAGCAGCCAGGAGTTTCTTTTTTGCTCCGAAATAAGCATGAAAAGAAGTGTGCCAATCCAGGTGATCGGGAGAGATGTTGAGAAAAACTGAGATAGGGGCTCTGAACTCGTCGGCATACTCAAGCTGGAAACTTGATATTTCTGTGACATATATATGCTCGTCTTTACTGTTTTCAACAAAGCTTATCAAAGGTGTTCCGATGTTGCCTGCAAGGAAAGCCTCTAATCCACCTTCTTTAAGGATTTTATGAGTGAGTGTGGCTGTTGTGGATTTTCCATTGGAACCGGTTATACCTATGATTTTGCCCTTTAAGAATCTATAAGCGAGTTCTATCTCAGATATGGTTTTTATTCCTTTTTTTCTGGCTTCCTCCAGTTCAGGAATCATCGGGACACCCGGGCTTGGAACAATCACGTCAGATTGGAGGAAGGATTCGAGTTCGTGTTTACCTGATTCAACTCGAACACCCTTTTGCCTCCAGAAAGAAACTTTCTGACTCATCTCTTCTGAGTTCTTCTTTTCACTGATCATCACTTGAGCTCCATGATCTAGAAGAAAACGACAGAGAGCTTCCCCGGTTTTGCCCAAACCTACGACAAGCACTTTTTTTCCTTCAAGAATCATATATTTTTCACCTCAGTTTCAATGTAGCCAGGCTGAAAAGGGCAAATATGATGGCCACAATCCAGAATCGGACAACAATTTTTTCCTCTGACCATCCCGTGAGTTCAAAATGATGATGGAGGGGAGCCATCTTGAAAATCCTTTTTCCTCCCGTCGTTTTAAAGTAAGCCACTTGAAGAAGAACAGATAATGCCTCTATGATGAAGACACCGGCAACCATGAAAAGAAGAAATTCTTGCTTTATCAAGATTGATACAATCCCAATTGACCCTCCCAGGGAAAGAGCTCCCACATCTCCCATAAATATATGGGCTGGGTGGCAGTTGTACCAGAGAAATCCCAGGCATGCTCCAGACATTGCTCCCACGAACACAGTGAGTTCGGCTGCTTGAGGAACATGTGGGATATTCAAGAATTCTGACCAGTCGGCACGACCTACGACGTAGGAGAGAGCCGTGAAAGCACTGGCACTGATGAAGGTGAGTCCAATCGCCAATCCATCGAGTCCATCGGCGAGATTGACTGAATTGGAAGAGCCGAGGAGAATAAACATAATCCATGGGAGATAAAACCATCCCAGATAGGGAACCCATTCCTTAAAGAAAGGAAAACTCAGCTGCAGATTGAACTCGCCCTGAAGCCCAAGGTATATAAGAATGAAGCCAACGATTCCAGACATGATGATCTGGAGGGAAAATTTACGACGGAAGATGAGTCCAAGGGATTTCTTCCTTTTTATCTTTAAATAATCATCCCAGAAGCCAAGCATTCCAAAGAGGAACATGGTAAACATAGCTAGCCAGATATAGGTGTTTCTCAAGTTTCCCCACAGAAGAGTTGGAACGAGTGTTGCACCAATAACGAGAATTCCTCCCATTGAAGGTGTGCCTCTTTTTTCGAGGTGAGACTGGGGTCCATCTGGACGGATTTCTTCACCTATCTGGTATTTTTTCAACATCTTGATCAGCCAAGGACCGAAAACTAGGCTGATCGCAAGCCCTGTAATGCCGGCCAGAGCTGTCCTAACTGTAATGTAGCTGAGTACATTGAAGAAGAAAAAATATTCTTTGAGCGGCGCTAAGAGATAATACAGCACTTCACAAACCTTCCGATCTTATTTTTTCGACAATTTTTTCTGTCTCGATCTTTCTCGATCCCTTGACCAGAACAAGATCACCCTCTTCAAGAAGAGACCAGATTTCTTCTGCTGCTTGTTTGGAGTCTTCGAAAGCGAGAGTCTGTTCCTTTTTCATTCCCGAGGAAAGAGCGCCCTCTATCATGTGCTGGCTGAGAGAGCCTACTGTGACCAGAATATCCCACCCAAATCTTGCGACTTGTCTTCCAGCTTGGACATGATAGTAAACCTCATTTTCTCCAAGTTCTAGCATGTCACCTAAAACAGCCACTTTTCTCTTTGAGGGAAGACTTGCCAGTCCTTCGAGCACTGATTCCAATGCTGCAGGATTCGAGTTGTAAGAATCATCTATGAGAATAATATCTTTTTTCAGATGAAAGAGGGTTCCTCTCCTGGTGAAAGGCTTAAGCTTTTTTATTTGCTCAAGCACATCCTCAAAAGGGACGGCGAGAGCGAAAGCAACTCCAGAAGCTGCGAGGAGATTGTAGAGGTGGCTTTCATAAAAAAACGGAAAATGTGTTTTTTCTTGCTCCTGTCCGTACTTTAATTCAAAAGACATCCCCTTAAATCCCATCTTCTGGATGCTGTGCGCATGAATATCACATTCTGGAGATAGGCCGAAGAAAAGCTTCTCTCCTTTCCAGTCTTCCGCAATTTTTTTGACTAAAGCGTCATCTCCGTTGAGAATTGCGATACCGTTTTCTTTTGCTCCAATGAGGATTTCTTTTTTAGCCAGGGCTATATCATCCAGGCTCTTAAAAAACTCGAGATGAACTGGGTTGATGTTAGTAATGACGGCAATATCCGGAGAAGCGATTCGAGTCAGCTCGCTGATCTCTCCTGGAGCGTTCATGGCCATCTCGAGCACCACCACTTGATGGTGTTCGTTCAATCTGAGAAGGGATAGGGGAAGTCCCAGTTGGTTGTTAAAATTACCCTCGGATTTGAGCACGCTGAACTTGGGGGACAGGAGAGAAGAGGTAAATTCCTTGGTGCTTGTCTTCCCAATACTTCCGGTTATGGCTATGACCTTAACTTCATGTTCTGAGACTACGTTACGGGAAAGTTCTTGAAGAGCAACCAAGGTATCCTTCACTTCAATCAAGCCGAACGCAGTGTCTGGAATGGACACTTTTTGAGAGACGACAGCGCCCAGTGCTCCTCTCTTTATTGCCTCTGGAACGAAATCATGACCATTCCTATTGGCGACAAGGGCAATAAACATCTCTCCTGGTTCTGTCAGCCGGGAATCGATGTTGAATCTGGTAAAAGAGAGAGAAGGCAAACCTTGGATGATTTTTCCATTTATTTTTTCTGCTATTTCATTCAGCGGAATATTGACCAATGTCAGTTTGCCTCCATCTTATTCAGGATTTCTTTGATGACTTCGGCATCATCGAACGGGAAGATGTTATCCCCGATAATTTGATAATTTTCATGTCCCTTCCCAGCTACCAGGATATAATCCCCCTTTTCTCCCCTAGAAAGGGCATGTTCAATGGCTTCTCTTCTGTCTGGTAATATTATATAGTTTTTGGCTCCTGCTTTTTTAATTCCTTTTTCTATAGCTGATATTATGACCAAAGGGTCTTCCGACCGGGGGTTATCGTTTGTGAGGATTGTCCAGTCAGCCATTCGACCGGCAACTTCCCCCATCCTCTCTCTCTTGGTTTTGTCCCGGTCTCCTCCTGCTCCGAAGACAAGAATAATTCTGCGGGGATCGAGCTCCTTGACCGTTTCCAGTAAGTTTCTGAGTGCATCGTCTGTATGGGCATAATCGACAAAAATATGGAGTCCTGAGGAGTTTTTGATTTTCTCAAACCTCCCGGGTATCCTCTTAAGTGCGGTTATTCCATCTCTTATCGCTGGAACGGGTATATTCAAGGTCAAAGCCGTGGCAATTGAAGCCAAAACGTTGTAGAGATTCGGTTTGCCCAAGAGGGGAGAGGTTACACTGAAATGACCTCCCGGGTATTTCACTTCCAGTTCCATCCCTTTTTCTGTGAGCTCGAATTTTTCTCCTCTGATGATGGCTGATGCTTCAAGCCCATAAGTGATAGCGCCGGGAAGCTGTGATATCAGCTTCTTTCCCCATGGATCATCCTGGTTGATTACCGCTATTCTTTTTTTCCGGTTGAGAAAGAAGAGCTTTTTTTTGGCTTCAAAATATCTTTCCATGGTAAGGTGATAATCCAGGTGCTCGCCGCTTAAATTTGAGAAAATTGCAACATCAAACCCTATTCCCAGAACCCTTTTGAGTTCCAAGGCATGTGATGACACTTCTATAAGGCAATGAGTTACCCCTTTATCGAACATATCTCTCATCATTCTTTGTAGGTCCAGCGCTTCAGGTGTTGTTCTCTGGGCAGGGATATTTATCTTCGGTCCCCGGTAAGACACGGTGCCGATCACACCAGGGGCATATTCTGATTTCTTTAATATTTCTTCGAGCAAATAAGTGGTGGTCGTCTTCCCCTTTGTCCCGGTAATGCCTATAACTTTCATATTCTGGGATGGATGAGAGTAGAAATTGGCCGAGCATAACGCCAGGGCCTCCCGGGCGTCTCGGACGTGGATCCAATTTTTTGTGAAATTTAGAGGCTTTGGCTTTTCTGAAAGAATGGCCACAGCTCCCTTCAGCAGAGCTTCTTCGACAAACTCAGATCCATCTTTTTTCTCGCCTTTTAGAGCTGCAAATAGAAAGCCAGGCTGGACATTCTTTGAGGAATAGGCAATTCCTTGAATCTCTTCCTCCTCGTTTTTACTAATATCTATAAGTGAAACTCCTGCCAGCAAATCCTTGAGTTTCATCTTTCGGTCCGCTTTGATTGTTTAGCGGCGATTATTGCTTCCGGGAAAGCTCTTTGTCTTGGAATGTGTAGATATCGAAGAACTTGGCTTGCAATCTTCCTAAAGACTGGAGCCGCAACTTGTCCCCCATAATACTGACCTTTGGGCTCATCGATGACTACTACCATGGACAGAGCCGGATTCTCTACCGGGGCGAAACCCACAAAGGATGCCACGTGCGAAGTGGAGGAATAGCCGCCCTTGGAACGATCGTATTTCTGTGCTGTCCCCGTCTTTCCGGCAACTCTATACCCCTTAATTTGAGCAGCTTTCCCGGTTCCTTCCAGGACGACATTCTGCAGGATGGAGGTTAATGTTAAAGCTGTATCCTCGGATATGACTCTTCTCGAACGGATCGGTTTCTCTTTTGCTTCATCTGCGGAGACCAAAATTTTCTTAACAATCCTGGGATGAATGACGGTGCCCCTATTGGCAACGGTGTTAATGGCCTGGAGCATTTGGATTGCCGTTACTGAAATTTCGTATCCGATAGAAAGGGAGGAAACAGAAATTCGAGTCCATCTGTCCGGAGTCCTGAAAATGCCTTTCTCTTCGGCAGGCAGGTCGATCCCTGTTCTCTGTCCAAGCCCAAAGGCTTTTATTGTTTTGTAGATAGTATCTTTGCCTGTACGCTGGCCGATTTGAACCGTTCCCACGTTGGAAGAATGAATGATGACCTCTGGGAAAGAGAGAATATCAAATCGGTGATAATCTCTGATTGCCTTTCCAGCCACAAAGATGGCGCCTTTACTGCAATCAAAGGTCTCATCGAGGGGTATGCTATTTGACTCTAGTGCTCCAGAGGCTGTGATGATTTTAAATGTCGAGCCTGGTTCGAATAAATGATGAATGGCAGCATTTCTGTCCAATAGAGTGGGGACTGAGGGGAGGCTATTGAGGTTGTAGGTGGGGTAATTGGCCATTGCCAGGATTTCTCCCGTGTGAGGCTCTCCAATGACTACTGTCCCCCAGTTTGCCTCGGATTCCCGGACGGCTCTCTCCAGTTCTTTTTCAGCGATATACTGGATAGTTTCATCTATAGTCAGAATCAAATCTCTTCCTGGCTCCGGCTCTTCTACAGTTTCCATGCGGTACTCTCTTCTCTTGGCGTCTCTAAGCATGAGACGTTTCCCGATGGTTCCCTCCAATATGGAATTGTATTCCCTTTCGACTCCGCTGGCTCCGATGTCATCAATGTCTACTCTTCCCAAGAGATGAGCTGCAAGCTTTCCTTGAGGGTAGAACCTTTTGTTTTCTTCCAATAAATGGATACCGCCGAGATGCAGGTTCTTTACTTTTTCTTCCTCTTCGGGATAAATTTTTCGTTTGACCCAGATAAAACGTACGTTCTCTTTAATCCTGTTCTTTATTGCCCGGAGTTCTCTATCAGATAAATCCAGGATCCCTTTCAGCTTGTCAATCGTTCGGCACTGGAGTGAGTATGGCTCCTCTTCAAAAGGAATATAAAAGACGGATTTGCGGGGAAGGCTTCGCGCCAGGATATTACCTTTTCGATCGAAAATCGTTCCTCTTTCAGGAATGATTTTAACCGTATTGTGATTTTGATCAGTTACCTGGGCTTTGAGTGTTGCGTGTTCAAGAATCTGAAGTTGGATAAGACGCAGGACAAGTCCGCACGCCCAAAGCACCAGGAGGAAGGTCAGTATGATTACCCTTTTGTTGATTTTTCTCTGATGCAAAATACTCATAGGATGTGTTTTTTAAGGATTAGGATTAAAGTCATGGACGATCTGCTCCTCTTTCGCCTTTTCCAGCTTCAGTTCTTCCCTTGCGGTTTTCTCGACTCTTTCGAGAGAAAGTAGGGCAGATTTATCTGTTTCCAATCCTTCGACTTCTTTCTTCAGGGCGCTGAAATCTTTTTCCAGTTCGCCTATTTCATACCCAATCCTCACATATTCCATCTGATGCCAGATGTAGAAGGTAAGGACAAGAATCAGGATGACGACACATGTCATGCTGAATATGATTTCTCTTTTGCTGAATTTTTTTCTTACCATTAATATTTTTTAACTTTCAAATTCTCTCGACAGCTCTGAGCTTGGCTGATCTTGCTCTAAAGTTGGAAGAAACTTCTTCCTCACTCGGGATAACAGGTTTTTTTGTCAGGATTTTAAGGAAAGGATGGGAATTTTCCGTAACTGCTAGTTGTCTGAAAGTGTGTTTGATTATTCTGTCCTCTAAAGAATGAAAGGAAATAGCAGCGATGCGCCCTTCTTTGGGTATCTTATGAGAGATTCTCTCTAAAAAGCCGGAAAGGCTCCGCAACTCCTGGTTTACTTCGATTCGCAAAGCTTGAAAGGCCTTTGCAGCTGGATGACTTTTTCCTCTCTGAGGTCTCCATCTACAGATTTCTTCCACAATGCACAGGAACTGGGAAGTGGTTTCAATTTTTTCGGCTCTCCTGTGTGAGACAATTTGCCTGGCGAGTCTTTTTGACTGCCTGAGTTCCCCGAATTCTTGAAAGAGATTGGCGAGTTTGTGTTCCGAATATTTATTGATAATTTTTGAAGCTGTTATTCTGTTCCGGAGGTCCATCCTCATATCAAGAGGTCCCTCATGGTTAAAGCTGAATCCTCTTTCTGGAGAGTCAAGCTGGAATGAGGAAAGCCCAAGGTCAAGCAGAATTCCTCTGATATAGGAGAAATCCATTTTGAGATCTGGGAGATACCTGAAGTCCGAGTGGTAAAGTTCAACTCTATTTTCATAGGGCTGGAGTTTCTTTTTTGTCTCGAGAAGAGACTTTTCATCAATGTCAAAGCCGATGACCGCCGCCTTTGGATTTCTTTTTAGAATTTCAAAAGCATGCCCTCCCAGGCCGATTGTGCAATCTACGTAAACTCCTTCTCTCTCTATATCAAGAAGATTGAGAGCCTCTTCTAGAAGAACAGGGATGTGGTTGTTGCCGTTCATTTATTTTTTCCCTGAGGAATGAGCTCTGCAATATATTCAAAATCTTCACTTGTTAAAGGCTTTTGTTCGAGTGTTTCATCGAGCATATCTTTATTCCAGACTTCTAGATGATTAGTGAACCCGATAACTTCCACTTCTCCCTCGAGCTTTGCTTTTTCTCTCAAAGCCTGGCTGATCAATACACGGCCTTTAGAGTCAATTTCGTATTTGGCTCCCGTTCTGTTGACACGAAGCAGGAATCTTCTGACTGCGGGTTGCATATGAATGGCTCCCTCATTTGTGATACCAGTGAGTCCTTCCCATACCGAAAGAGGGTAGATTTGGACTGCTTCATCTGACAGAGAAGTTATGAATAATTCTTTCCCGTATTCTTCTTCGATAGCTGTGCGGAATTTCTCAGGTATTTTTATCCGTCCGCTCTTGTCGAACTTCGCTGTGTAGCTTCCTAATAAGGAATTTCCCATTTTGTCCCGTTTTGTCCCATTTTTCTAAAAATATAGGGGAGAAAGTACATAATGTCAAGCAAAAAAATAAAAAAAAGCTACGTTAATTATTTTGTTTTCTATATATTGTGGGAAAATAAAGGATGGATACTATATAAAGGAACGGGGAAAAAAAGGG
>Ga0114920_10000671_pt1 | contig 14932 bp, 11 predicted proteins | sample ChitaG_FD_88683 | JGI IMG/M metagenome (GOLD analysis project Ga0114920, IMG submission 88683) | Deep subsurface microbial communities from South Pacific Ocean to uncover new lineages of life (NeLLi) - Chile_00310 metaG | ecosystem: Environmental > Aquatic > Marine > Oceanic > Sediment ... | reverse complement strand
AACCTTTGTTATCGCCGCCGTCAATGTCGTCTTGCCATGATCCACATGACCTATCGTCCCTACGTTTAAATGCGGCTTCGATCTGTCAAACTTTTCCTTCGCCATTTTACTTCCCTCCTAAGTTTAAGGTTTTCACTTTTCACTCGATGTGCAGGAACTCTCCCTTCAACACGTGCAATAATCCCTTCCATGATTGAAAGTGATGCCGGTTGAAACTGGAAAAATTCCATAGAAAAAATGCCTCTTCCCTGAGTGATTGTCCTCAATGTTGACGCGTATCCAAACATTTCTGCAAGGGGAACAAGAATCTTAACGAATCGAGATCCTCCTCTCATATCCATTTCCATTATTTTTCCGCGCCTTGCGTTGATATCTCCGGTAATATCTCCAAGATACTCATCCGGAGTCACAACCACCAGACTCATAAACGGTTCTAGTAAAACCGGACTGGCCTTTTTCGCCGCATCTTTGAACGCCATGGAACCGGCGATTTTGAACGCCAAGGGTGTGCTGTCATCTTCCTTAAAAGAACCATCCAAGAGTGTGGCCTTGACATCCGTCATGGGAAATCCGGCCAGCAAACCCACTTCCATGGCTTCTTTGACTCCGGTTTCAATATACGGGATGAATTCTTTAGGAAGAGCTGTCTGACTCCGATTTTCAAACTCGAATCCCTGATCTGCGTCTAAAGGTTCTATTGAAATGACACAGCGGGCATATTCCCCTTTTCCTGCAGTTTGCCGCACGTATTCACTCTCGCCCTGGGCCGCTATACTGATTGTCTCCTTGTAGGCCACCTGAGGTTTGCCCAGATTAGCCTGAACCCCAAACTCCTTTTTCATGCGATCCATAAGAATCTCCAGATGGAGCTCTCCCATGCCTTGAACAAGCATCTGCCCTGTCATGGGATCCTGGATCACTTTAAAAGTCGGGTCTTCTTTGGTCAGCTTGGATAATGCGTTGGCGAGCTTCTCGTGGCCTGTACGGGATTTTGGTTCGATGTGAGCAGATATAACGGGCTCGGGGAACGTGATGGATTCCAGGACAAGGGGGTGATTCCGTGCACATAATGTGTCTCCGGTTGAGAGTGTCTTCATGGCACAAAATGCAGCGATATCGCCGGCATGAACTTTTTGAATATCCTTTCTTTTGTTCGAATTCATCTCTAACAGCCTGGTCACCCGCACTTCCTCGCCTTTGGAAGAGTTGTAGACCATCGAGCCTACTCTGGTTTTCCCTGAGTATACCCGGAAAAAAGAAAGAGAGCCAACATAAGGGTCACTCATAATTTTGTAAACCAGAGCAGAAAAGGGTTCAGAATCCGAAGCATTCCTTATTTCCTCTTTATGAGTTCGGGGATGATGCCCCTTTACTGAGGGAACATCCACAGGGGAAGGGAGATAAAACAAGACGGCATCTAGAAGAGGATGTACTCCTTTGTTCCTAAGAGAAGCTCCAAAAAGAACAGGAACAAATTGAAGAGAGATGGTCCCTTTCCTGATTGCACGACGAATGTGCTCTGGAGATATTTCGGCTTCATCCAGATACATACGCATCACATCGTCATCCGTGTCACTGACAAGTTCCAGCATCTTTTGTCTCTTTCTTTTAGCTTCCTCTAAATTTCCTTCAGAAATATCTCTGATTTCATACTTCGTTCCTAATTCTTCATTGCTCCAGACGACCTCTTTCATCTCTATAAGATCAATTACTCCTCTAAAAGTATCCTCTCTCCCGAGCGGCATCTGAATGACCAAAGGTTTGGTCGCTAACCGCTCCTTCAGGGCAGAGACGGCTTTTTCCGGATCGACACCCAAACGGTCCATCTTATTGACGTAGACAAGACGTGGAACATTGTACCTGTCCGCCTGTCTCCAGACAGTTTCTGTCTGGGCCTCGACACCTCCGACTCCGCAGAGGATGATGACGGCACCATCCAGGACTCTTAATGAGCGCTCAACTTCTACCGTAAAATCCACATGACCGGGAGTATCAATTATGTTGATTTGGTGGTCGTTCCAGTAACAGGTTGTCGCCGCGGATGTTATCGTAATTCCACGTTTCTGTTCCTGCTCCATCCAGTCCATAACTGCCGTGCCTTCATCCACTTCTCCCATCTTGTAGGTGATACCTGTATAGAACAGAATGCGCTCTGTCGTGGTCGTCTTCCCCGCATCGATATGAGCCATGATGCCGATGTTTCTGACTCGTTCGATCGGGTGTCTTCTTTCCAACTCTTCTCTCCATTTTGATTTGAGATAAACTTTTTACCGTTAGACTACCACTCAGGACACTACCACCGGTAGTGGGCAAAAGCTCTGTTGGCTTCTGCCATTTTGTGGGCGTCCTCTCTCTTCTTGACTGCACCACCACGATTGTTCACAGCATCCATGATTTCAGCAGAGAGCTTTTCGATCATGCTTTTACCGGCCCTCTCTCTGGAATACCTGATGATCCATCGCACGGCCAAGGAATTGGAACGATGCACAGGAACCTCGATGGGCACCTGGTATGTCGCTCCACCGACTCTTCTGGATTTGGTCTCTAAAAATGGGTGGACATTCTCGATGGCTTTTTCAAACATCTTAAGAGGGTCCGCTTTCGACATCTGTTTCACCCGCTCCATAGAACCGTATACAATTTTTTCAGCAGTGCTTTTTTTCCCAGCTCCCATGATCGCACGGACAAATCTTGAAATGAGCGTGCTGTTATAGAGATGGTCCGGTTTCAGCTTTCTCTTTTTGATAGTTCCTCTTCGGGGCATTTTTAACTCCTGCGGTATCTACTTTCTTTCCTTGGGCCTTTTCGTCCCATATTTGGATCGTCCCTTGTTCCGGTCCAGTGTGCCTTCGCAATCCAGAGTCCCTCGAATAACATGGTACCGAACTCCAGGCAGGTCTTTAACCCTTCCACCTCGGATGAGAACAATCGAATGTTCTTGAAGATTGTGGCCAATTCCGGGAATATAGCCAGTCACTTCTATGTTGTTTGTTAACCGAATTCTGGCCACCTTTCGCATGGCTGAATTGGGTTTTTTTGGCGTTGTCGTAAAGACTCGAGTACACACACCGCGCTTCTGGGGGCATTTCTCTAGAGCGGGAGATTTGCTCTTGTCCTTCCTCGCCACTCTCCCTTTTCGTACTAGCTGATTGACAGTTGGCAACACTCGTCTCCTTACACTAAAATTTTATTCATCCCGATTTGCTAGAATCCGATGGACGAATGTTCGGATAATAGCAAAACTCTCTCTCTATGTCAACGATATTAATACAGTTAGAGGTAAATCTAATTTCCAATTTGAAGGTCTATTTCCTCACTTATTTCTTCTGTCACATCGTCTATCAATTTCACATCCCGATAGAATTTGTAACCCGTTCCAGCAGGAATTAATCTTCCCATTATTATGTTTTCCTTGAGTCTTCTTAAACGATCCACTTTACCGTAGAGGCTGGCCTCAGTCAGAACACGGGTCGTCTCCTGAAAGGAAGCCGCAGCGATAAAGCTTTCTGTGCTTAAAGCACTTTTTGTAATCCCAAGAAGGAGTGGTCGGGCCTTCGCCGGCTTTTTTCCTGCCTTAATAATTTTCTCGTTTTCAGCCTGAAAGACAAACTTGTCAAGCTGTTCATCGATCAAAAAATCCGTATCGCCGACTTCTTCGACTTTCACCCACCGCAGCATCTGACGAATGATGATTTCCACGTGTTTATCATTGATCGCAACACCCTGGAGCCTGTAGACTTCCTGGATTTCCCTCAAGAGATACTCTGCCAGTTCTTTTTCTCCAAGAACACGGAGAATATCATGAGGATTCACGGAGCCGTCCATCAGCGGCGTTCCGGCTTTGACTCTCTCCGTCTCTCCGACACTCAAATGGGCTCCCTTGGGAATAAAATACTCCTTCTCGTCTCCGCGCTCGTTATGAACGGTCAGCTTTCTGTGGCCGCGGACCAATCCTCCGTACTTGATCACTCCGTCTATTTCAGAGATGACAGCGGGGATCTTGGGCTTCCTGGCTTCAAAGAGCTCCTCGGCTCGTGGCAGACCTCCCGTTATGTCTTTGGTGCGTGCGGCCTCTCGAGGGATCTTGGCTAAAACGTCACCCGCAAAGACCGAATCTTTGTCCTTCACCTCCAGATTTGCCCCAGAGGGAAGATAGTATTTCTTAAGGAGCTTATTGTTTTTATCTTTGATCACCATATGAGGCTGCATCTTTTCATCCTTAGGATCGATGATAACAGGGGCAATCTTGCCCATACCCTCGTCCAAAGTCTCCTCCATAGTGATGCCCAAAACAACATCATGGAAGTTAACAACACCGGATTCTTCAGTCAAAATGAATGTGTTGAACGGATCCCATTCAGCAAAAGTGCTTCTAGCTTTTATTTCAGAGCCATCCTGTACCAAAAGCTTTGCCCCGTAGGGAACTTGATAGTGCTCGACTTCCCGACCCCTGTGATCGACAATGGCGATGTTGGCATTTCTGTTGACCACGATCAGGATTCCTTCCTTATTGCTGACTGAGATCAAGTTGTTGAATTTGACGACTCCATCGTTCTTTGCTTCTAACTTGGATTTTTCTGCCCCACCCATGGCGATCCCTCCAACATGGAAGGTTCTCATGGTCAACTGCGTCCCTGGTTCTCCGATGGACTGCGCCGCAATGACACCCACCGCTTGTCCAAGTTGAACAGGATTACCGGTAGACATATCCCGGCCGTAGCAAAGCAGACAAATGCCTTTCTTTGATTCACACGTCAGCAGTGAACGGATTTTTATCCTTTCGATTCCCAGATTTTCCAGCGTCTGTGCCGTGGTCTCTGTGATTTCTTCATTCATGTCCACTATGACTTCATTTGTGTCAGGATGAACGATTCTTTCCAATGCTGTCCGTCCGACAATTCTGTCCACAAACGGTTCGATAAGCTCTCCGTTTTCGACGATAGCCGAGACATTGACACCCTTGAGAGTTCCACAGTCCTCTTCATCGACAATGACTTCCTGTGAGACATCGACAAGTTTTCGTGTCAAATATCCGGAATTGGCTGTCTTCAACGCCGTATCTGCAAGTCCCTTTCGCGCACCGTGTGTGGAGATGAAGTACTGCACCACATTCAGGCCTTCACGCAGGTTGGATATGATGGGCATTTCAATGATCTCTCCAGAAGGTTTACTCATCAGGCCTCTCATTCCCGCGAGCTGACGTATTTGCTGCTTGTTCCCTCGAGAACCGGAATCCGCCATCACATAAAGCGGATTCAAATCCGACCCCTCAAGACTGACTCTTCGCATTTCCTCGATCATGGCAGCAGAGACGTTTTCTGTCAGATTTCCCCAGATAGTGATGATCTGGTTGAACCTCTCTCCCGCAGAGAGTGTTTGACCTTTGTAAAGATCTTCGATTTCTTGAACCTCTTTCTGGGCCTTCTCCACAAGAGAAGCCTTTTCTTTGGGGATAATAAAATCATCAATTCCAAGAGAGAATCCAGCTTTAGTCGCGTAATCGAATCCAATCTGTTTCATCTTATCCAGGACATCGATAATTGTTTCATGCCCCTCTTTCAGATAGACTAAGTACACTAGGCTTTCTAATCCCTTCTTTTTTAACTTTCCATTGACAAAGGGAACATGGTCTGGAAGTATGCTGTTAAAAATAATCCGCCCAGGCGTTGTTTCAATGAGCTGCTTGTCATACTCTTTAACGGGGCAGGTCAAAACGGCCTGATCATCATAGTATGTCGACAAATTCATGAAAGATCCGCTAAATCTCACTTTCATGCTTGCCTGAAGATCGACTTCTTTATTCTCATAAGCCAGGAGGACTTCATCGAATGTTGAAAAGATCCGGCCTTCTCCTTTCAAACCCGGTTTTTCCAACGAGATATAGTAACATCCTAAAACCATGTCCTGACTGGGAATGGCCAGGGGCCGCCCATTTGCAGGGGAAAGAATATTCTGGGTGGCCAACATCAAAGTTTTCGATTCAATCTGAGCTTCAACAGATAGAGGAACGTGCACAGCCATCTGGTCTCCATCGAAGTCGGCATTAAAAGCTGCACAGACTAGAGGATGAATCTGGATGGCTTTCCCCTCAATAAGAATGGGTTCAAATGCCTGGATACCCAAACGGTGCAACGTGGGAGCACGATTAAGAAGAACTGGATGTTCCTTGACGACTTCTTCGAGAAAATCCCAAACTTCTGGTCTTTCCTGTTCGTGCCACTCTCTGGCAACTTTTACACTGGGAACCAGTACCTCTTTTTCCAGTTTATGGAATATGAAAGGTTTAAACAGTTCCAGTGCCATTTTTTTGGGGAGACCACACTGATTCAGTTTGAGCTCAGGCCCAACAACAATCACCGATCGTCCCGAATAGTCCACTCTTTTTCCAAGGAGATTCTGACGGAACCGGCCCTGTTTTCCTCTGAGTGCTTCACTCAAAGATTTCAAAGGCCTACGATTAGCCCCCAGATGGACACGCCCCCGTTTCCCATTGTCAAAAAGGGCGTCAACCGCCTCTTGAAGCATTCTCTTCTCATTCCGGATGATGAGTTCGGGAGCTTTCAGTTCAATAAGTTTCTCTAACCGGTTATTGCGGTTGATCACTCGTCTGTACAAATCGTTCAGATCCGAGGTCGCAAAACGTCCTCCGTCCAATCGGACCAACGGCCTGAGGTCTGGAGGGATAATGGGAATGACATCGAGAATCATCCATCCTGGGCGGTTTCCTGATTCTTTGAGAGCTTTGAAGATTCTCAGTCTTTTGGCATGGCGAAGTTTTCGCTGCTGGGACGTCTCTGTCTTCATGAGTTCACGAAGACGTTCTGCTTCTGCGTTGATGTCTATCTGCATGAGAAGCTTCTTTATGGCTTCAGCTCCAATCATTGCCGTAAATTTATCTCCATATGTCTCTTGAGCTTCCTTGTATTCGTCCTCGGTTAAAAGCTGTCTTTCTTTGAGGTCCGTGTCTTCCGGATTGATGACAATGTAGGACTCAAAATAAAGGACCTTTTCCAAGTCCTTTATAGACAGATCCAAGACAAGCCCTATCCGGCTTGGGGTCCCTTTGAAAAACCAGATATGTGCCACGGGCGATGCCAGTTCGATATGACCCATGCGCTCTCGACGGACTTTCGAACGTGTCACTTCGACGCCGCATCGCTCACAGATGATGCCTCTGTACTTCATCCGCTTATACTTTCCGCAAAGGCATTCAAAATCATTGATGGGACCGAATATTTTGGCGCAGAAGAGGCCATCCTTCTCAGGTTTAAACGTCCTATAGTTTATGGTTTCAGGCTTTGTGACTTCGCCCCAAGACCAGCTTCGAATTTTTTCGGCTGATGCGATGCTGATGCGAACCTGGTCAAAATCAAGTTTCGGCTTGCCTCCCATTGCTTGCCTCATATCCATCATTTGTCTCCTTCTAAAATTTGAGGGACGTCAATTCCCCAGGGCAGTATTTCTTTTTTATCCGATTTTTCTAATTCGACATTCAAACAAAGACTCTGAAGTTCTCGGATAAGAACATTCACAGATTCAGGCAGGCCTGGAGTAAAATCCAAATCGCCTTTAACTATTGCCTTGTAGATTTGGGCGCGGCCTTCGACATCATCTGACTTAGCAGTCAGCAGTTCTTGGAGAGTGTAGGCCGCTCCATAGGCTTCCAGTGCCCAGACTTCCATTTCTCCAAAACGCTGTCCGCCAAACTGGGCTTTCCCACCTAACGGCTGCTGAGTAATCAGGGAGTAGGGACCGGTTGAACGCGCATGAATTTTATCATCGACAAGATGATAAAGCTTCATGATATAGATATATCCAACGGTCACTTCATGATCGAACTTCTCTCCTGTGATCCCGTCAAAAAGTTTGATTTTTCCGGATGGAGGAAGATTCGCTTCTCTGAGGAGATCTTTAATCTCATTCTCAGAAATTCCATCAAATACCGGAGTGGCCACCCAAAGCCCGAGTTTTTTAGCTGCCCAACCCAGATGGGTTTCTAAGATCTGGCCCACATTCATCCTAGAAGGAACACCAAGAGGATTGAGAACGACTTCAACCGGTGTTCCATCCGGCAGGCGGGGCATATCTTCTTCTGGGACGATTTTGGCAATAATCCCTTTGTTTCCATGGCGGCCGGAGACCTTGTCTCCCACGGACAGTTTCCTCCTCATGGCAATGTAGACTTTTATGACCTGGATTACTCCGGGTGACAATTCATCCCCTTTTTTCAGAGTATCCGTTTTCTCTTTGTGAGTCGCTCTGAGGGCCTCAATCTGTCGTTTGACTTTTTTCTCAATATCCTCTATTTTTTCATCCCGCTTGGTCCCCGTATCCAATTTGAGCTCTTTCAGATCCTTTGGATCAAGCTTCTGGAGAATCATTTCTGTCAGTTTAGTACCTTTTTTGAGAGTCCCATCCGTGATTGTTTGATCTTTTTTTAAGGTCTCTCCGAAAAGAATGTTTTTTACGCGGCGCCATTTTTCTTCCTCGAGAATGGTGATTTCATCATCCAAGTTTCGTTTCATCTTGTTGATTTCATCTTTCTCGATTTTTTTGGCCCGCGGCCCTTTCTCAATTCCTCTGCGAGAGAAGATTCTCACATCAATGATCGTTCCCTCGACTCCGGGTGAGCAGTAGAGCGAAGCATCCTTAACATCCAGGGCTTTCTCTCCAAAAATGGCCTTGAGAAGCTTTTCTTCCGGAGAGAGCTGAGTTTCCCCTTTAGGGGCAACCTTCCCAACCAGGATATCGCCCGATTTCACCTGTGCACCGATGCGAACGATCCCGTTTTCATCTAGATTACGCAGCAGATTCTCGGGGACATTGGGAATGTCGATGGTGATTTCTTCCGGCCCAAGTTTTGTGTCACGGGCTTCATTAGACTGTTCGACAATATGAAGCGAGGTGAAAATGTCGTCTTTGATGAGTTTTTCGCTGACGACGATGGCATCTTCAAAGTTATATCCTCTCCACGGCATAAAGGCGCAGAGGACATTGCGACCCAGGGACAACTCTCCCATGTCTGTACATGAACTGTCCGCGAGAATCTGTCCTTTCTCGACTCTATCCCCCTTCCGCACAATGGGACGGTGGGAAAAACAAGTATTTTGATTTGTGCGCATAAACTTCGTCAGAAGATAGAGATCCGTTCCCAGATCGTATTCTTTTGTATTTTTGTCTTCATTCACTCGCACAAGTATTCTTTCTGCATCGACAAACTCGACCACACCTGGTCTATCGCAAATAATGACATCACCCGAACCCTTCGCAACAAAATGTTCTATCCCTGTGCCAACAAGAGGAGCCTGGGGTTTGAGGAGGGGAACAGCCTGTCTCTGCATGTTCGATCCCATAAGGGCTCTGTTGGCATCGTCGTGTTCGAGGAAGGGAATCAAAGATGTCGAAAGGGAGACTAACTGCTTGGGAGACACATCGATATAATCAATCTGGTCCTTTGGCAGGAGCTTAAAATCTCCTAACTGTCGGGCACTTATCAGGTCTTCCTGGAAATATCCTTTTTTATCCACAGTTGCATTTGCCTGTGCGATGTTGTGCTTTTCTTCCTCCCAGGCCGTTAGATAAAAACAATAGGGTTCCACAACAGGAAGATGTTTTTTCTTGTTTTTCTTTATCTTGTTGACTTCTTTTTTCAAATCATCTTTCTCGATAACATCTCCAATTGTCAATTCACCGTCACCGGGGTGAAGAATTTTTACATAATCAACCACTCTTCCATTCCTGACTTTTCTGTAAGGAGTTTCTACAAATCCGAATTCATTGACTCTCGCAAAACTGCTCAGCGAAGAAATCAATCCGATATTTGGACCTTCGGGAGTTTCGATAGGACAGATCCGGCCGTAATGAGAAGCCTGGATATCTCTCACATCAAAACCGGCCCTTTCCCGGCTCAGGCCCCCAGGCCCAAGCGCACTCAATCGCCTTTTATGAGTTATTTCGGCAAGAGTATTGATCTGATCCATGAACTGGGAGAGCTGAGAACTGCCAAAGAATTCCTTTAATGCGGCAATCACGGGTTTGGAGTTGATCAGATCCTGAGGCATAGCCGATGCCAGATCTTGAGCTATAGTCATTTTTTCTTTGATTGTCCGCTCCATACGTGTCAGGCCGATACGGAAGGCATTTTCTACAAGCTCCCCGACCGACCGGACACGGCGGTTCCCTAAATGATCGATATCATCCACAGATCCTTCAGAAGCGCGGAGATAGAGCAAATATTTTATGACTTCTACAAAGTCCATCGGAGAGAGGGTTTTCTCATCCAACGATCTCTCAAGCCCCAGCTTGATATTCATTTTAAGACGGCCGATTCGAGAAAAATTGTATTTTTGAGGATTAAAAAACAAATTTTTAAAAAGATTGTGGGTACTTTCCAGTGTGTGAGGTTCGCCTGGCCGCAGCTTCTTGTATATTTCTCCAAGAGCTTGATTCATGTCTGTCGTAACATCCTTCCTTAAGGTATTGAACATGATCTCACCAATCCGTTCGGACAGCGGAAAATACACTTCAAACGGCTCTTTGTGTTTGCCAAGCTCGTCAAGTTCTTTATCCGTGATCGGATCGTTGTATTTGACAATCTCTTCGACATTCTTTACGGAATAAGCTTCAAGAAGTTCTTTATCCGCGAGGCGGACTTTTTTAATCTTCTTTTCCTTAAGAACCTTTAAATGCTCTTTGTTTAACTTTTTCTTGGCTGGAACGATGACTTTCTTAGAAGAATCAAGGATATCTTCAGCCACCACTCTGCCAAAAAGATCGTCAGAAACATCCCAGTAAAAATGTCCATTCTTAGAAGAAAGAGAGTATGTTTTGTAAAACAGGCGAATGATCTCTTCATCAGATCCAAATCCCAGTGCTCTTAAAAACACACTGGCTAGAAATTTCTTTTTCCGGTCCAACCTGACGAACAGAATACCTTTGCTGTCATATTCAAATTCTACCCAAGCTCCACGGTAGGGAATAATCTTTCCAATATAGAAACCTTTTCCCTCACCAGGCCTGAAAAAGACTCCTGGAGATCTTTGAAGCTGGCTAACAACAACCCGTTCGATTCCGTTAAAAATAAACGTGCCCTTACTAGTCATAAGAGGGAAATCCCCAAAATAGACTTCTTGTTCCTTAATGTGCTTGAGTCTTTTTGTTTTGGTGGTGGGATCTTTCTCCCATGATATCAATCGCACTTTAATCCTTAAGGGAGCAGAGAATGTATACCCCTTCTGGAGGCATTCCATTGGACTGTATTTTATCTTCAGCTTGACATTGTCACCGCACTGCTCACAAAGAGGGACTTCAATTTTTTTTGCGGCACTGCAGTAAGGACAGATTTCGTTCTCTGTAAGTATGGTATTTGGTGGAAGAAGCGTACCGCAGCCGTTACAGCGGCTCCTTGAGTTTTCAACACCTTTTAACCGGCCGCACTTGCATTCCCAATTGCCGATTGTATAACTGATAAAGTCAAGTTGAGTCGTTTCTTTGAAGTCGGAGACAGGAAAGATATCCTTAAAAGCGGCCTGTAAACCGGCCTCTCTTCTCTCCTCGGGCAGATATTCCATCTGAAGGAATTCTACATAGGACTCTTTCTGGATGGCCAGCATATCCGGCATAGGATAGGTCTCTTCGATTTTTGAAAAATCGACTCTTTTACGATAAATGTTTTCCGATTCATTAAGCATTTTTGCTCTCTCAGAAGGATTTTAGATTTTTCAAGGTCATATAATTAAAAGACTCCGTTTATTCCACTTCAACTGTTGCCCCAACCTCTTCAAATTTTTTCTTGATCTCTTCAGCTTCTTCCTTGGACACATTTTCTTTGATGGCCTTCGGAGACGAGTCCACCAAATCTTTGGCTTCCTTCAATCCAAGATTCGTCACCTCTCTAACCGTTTTGATGACGTTGATCTTTTTATCTCCGATGACCTTTAATACAACATTGAATTCGGTTTTTTCTTCTTCAGCTTGAGCTTCCGGCTGGGTTCCTGGGGCAGCGGCCATAGGGGCGGCCATAGCGGCAGCGCTCACGCCGTATCTTTCCTCAAATTCCTTAATGTAATCCGCCAGTTCAAGAACAGTCAGATTGTCCAGATGTTCGAAAAATTGTTCTTTAGTCATTGTAGAAGTTTTCTCCTTTTTACCTTTGGTTGTATCTTTTTTTTCCTTAGTCGTTTCCGTGGCTTCTTTTGTCTGTGCTTCGGACATTTTTACCTCCAACCCTATTTTTTTGATTTTAATTGATCCAGCATACTGCCCACACTATAAAGCGGGGCCTGCATGGTCCTTAAGAATGTCAATAACGGATAGACCATTAAATAGCCCAGTTTTGCCAACAAGTCATCTTTTGACGTCAGTTTGGCGATGTCTGCAAACCTTTCTCCTTCAAGAAATTGCCCTTCAACAATTCCACACCTTACGCTCAACACCTTGTGCTGAACGGAAAAATCCTTGATCAACCGCGCCAAACCTAAGGGATTTTCTTGAGCAAAAGCGATTGCAGTGGGGCCTCGAAATTGCGTTTTCAAATCCTCGGGAAAATCCTCTTTAAGAGCTCTCATCGCAAGCCGATTTTTCACCACCAGAAAAGAATATGAGTTTTCCCGCATCTGTTTTCTAAGCTCAACAGCCAAGGGAACGGGCATGTTCTTAAAATCAAGAAGATAAAAAGAATCGTGCTTGACAAAAGATTCATGAATCTCTTCGACCTGTCGCTCTTTTTTCTCTCTACTCACATTCACTCTCATCTCTCCTATTTATCCAGGAAATCTTCAATCATTTTGATCGAAGGCCCCATTGTAGACGATATGTAGATATTTCTAATGTATTTTCCTTTGGCTGCGGGAGGCTTTGCTTGCAAAATCGCCTGCATAAATGACACGATGTTGTCTTTCAGCTTTCCCTCGGTGAAGGACACTTTCCCTACAGGCGAATGAATGACAGCGGTTTTGTCCACGCGAAACTCCACCCGGCCGGCCTTGATTTCATCGACAGCCTTTTTAATGTCAAAAGTAACAGTCCCGGATTTGGGATTCGGCATCAGGCCCTTCGGCCCGATCACTCGGCCAAGCTTGCCGACGCCTTTCATCATATCCGGAGTGGCGATTAAGGCATCAAATTCTGTCCAGCCTTTGGCAATTTTTTCGATGAGTTCTTCTCCACCCACTACATCCGCGCCCGCTTTCTCGGCTTCAGATATTTTTTCACCCGAAGCAATCACACACACTTTTTTTGTTTTTCCAGTCCCATGAGGAAGAACAACAATCCCTCTCACCATTTGGTCAGAATGCTTTGGATCCACTCCTAAACGGAGTGCAATATCAACGGATTCATCAAACTTCACAAAACTGAGTTTCTTGATAAGGCCAACGGCTTCGTCTATGGAATATTCTTCCTTTTCACGCTGCTCTCTGGCCTTTACGTATTGTTTTCCTCTTTTAGTCACTGATAATCTCCAATCCCATGTTTTTCGCGGTCCCTTCAATGATCTTGGCCGCATTCTCCACATCATAGGCATTCAGATCCGTCATCTTGATCTTTGCAATCTCTTCGAGTTGTTTTTTTGTGATTTTTCCGACTTTCTCTTTATTTGGTTCTCCTGAGCCTTTGGCAATACCGGCTGCCTTTTTCAAAAGATAAGAGGCAGGAGGAGATTTCATTTCAAAAGTGAATCTTCCATTTTTAAATACCGAAATGATGACCGGCACGACAGTTCCAGGCTCCATTTTACTCGTCTTGTCATTAAACTGACGGACAAAATCCATGATAGGTACGTTATGCTGGCCCAGAGCGGGTCCGACCGGAGGGGCAGGACTGGCTTGACCTGCTTCAATCTGGAGTTTAATAACAGTGATAACTTCTTGTGCCATTATTCCTCCTATATTTTTTCCACCTGCAAAAATTCAAGTTCCACAGGGGTTGACCGTCCAAAAATCGTCACGAGGACCTTGAGTGTGCTTCTCTCGAGGTTAACTTCTTCAACAATTCCATTGAAATTGAAAAAAGGGCCATCAATAATACGGACGGCTTCTCCTTTCTCAAAAGAATGTTTGGGTTTGGGTTTGGCAGAAGTTGTCTCCATATGCTCAACAATCTGACTGACCTCATCCTTATTTAAAGGAGAAGGATGTTTGCCAGAACCGACAAAACCGGTGACTTTGGGTGTCTCCCTAATAATTAACCAGTTTCTATCACTCATTTCCATCTCAATGAGAATGTATCCAGGATATGATCTTTTAGTGGAGACGACCTTCCGTCCTCCTTTAATTTCAACCACACCCTCAGTAGGAATGATGATCTGTCCGATCTGATCCTCGATGCTCAACTCTATAGCTCTCTGTCGAATGGATTCAGAGACAAACTTTTCAAAACCTGAGTACGTATGTACGACATACCAATTTTTAGCCATTTTTCAACCTAGTCCATTAAAAAATTAATTTAACCTGAGAAATCAACCAAGAAAAAATTATATCCAACGTATAGAGATAGATGCCAAAGAATATTGTGGCAAGGATTACGACAATTGTCGTGCTGTACACTTCATTCTTCGAAGGCCAGGTCACCTTCTTAATTTCTGCCTTTACATCTCGCAAGAAAACAATAAAACGCTTATACCATCTGATTTTTCGACTCATATTCTACCCTTCAGATAAAAATAGTAATCTGAGATTGAGTAACTTATGTCTTTTGAGTCTCCCACTTTAATTTTCGAAGCTTTGCCAGAGATCGAATTTTTTTATTTAGTGGCAGGTGAGGCAGGACTCGAACCCGCAACCTCCGGTTTTGGAGACCGATGCTCTAGCCAGTTGAGCTACTCACCTGCGTTTCAATCTATTTCATTCAGATCAGCAGCCGGCCTTAAGGCCAGCTCTGGTGCCTACTTCACCTCCTTATGAAGGGTGTGCTTTCTACAAAATTTACAGTATTT
>Ga0114920_10000670_pt1 | contig 14965 bp, 12 predicted proteins | sample ChitaG_FD_88683 | JGI IMG/M metagenome (GOLD analysis project Ga0114920, IMG submission 88683) | Deep subsurface microbial communities from South Pacific Ocean to uncover new lineages of life (NeLLi) - Chile_00310 metaG | ecosystem: Environmental > Aquatic > Marine > Oceanic > Sediment ... | reverse complement strand
TGTATTTCAAATTCAAAAATAAATTGGGCCAAACACAATTGGAAATAGATGTAGTCGAACAGAAAAGAGGACGCGTCCAACTGGAGGAAATCCAGATGGCCGATCAAATCGAGAATGAATCAGTGGTCAATTTATCAAAGATAAACTTCATCAATGGTTTGATCTACCGGAAGAGTTTTTCGTGGATCGGTTTTTTGTCCGATTTGGAAAGCGCTCTTCCTGCACGCTGTTATATTGTGTCTCTGGCCCCCTCCGTGAGGGGAGATTTGGGAATGGAGGTCAGGATTAGAGTTGCATCCCCAACTCTGGAGGATCTTTTAAAACTGTACACTCAGCTGATTAAGTTAGGATTCGAGAATGTCCTCATCCGCAGCGAGGAACAAACCAATAACGGCCTGCTCATTTCAGAGGTTTCATTCATCTATGAAAGACATATTTAGTTTAATAACACAAAAAGAGCGCAGGGTCCTTGGACTGCTCTGTCTGTTTTTAGGATTAGCTCTTTTTTTCTATGCCTTTTTTGCTTTGGGAATGACAAGATCATACTCTCGTTCCATGGGTCTTTTGTCTGCAGTTCAAAGGGACTTTCAAACCGCAGAAGCGAGCAGGTCCCAAAAGGCGACGGAAAGCCAAAAATGGGAGCAGGCCCAGCAAGATATGCAGGAACTGCGTGAAACGTATTTCTACAGTGATTCAGAATGGTTGAAAGAACTTCGGATGGATCTCCAGCGCATTTTGGAAACGTCGAGAATCCAGCATTCTGGGAAAAAATTTAATTATGCTTTTTTTGAAAAAGAAGAGATCAGAAAGGTCATAGTCGAGTTTACTGTTACGGGAAGATATGTATCTCTTAAAAGCTTTATCCATGCTGTGGAGAGTTTCCAGAAATTTCTGATGATTGAGAAAATTGATTTCCTTGATATCGATCTACAAGGACACGGTATCAAGTTAAAGATTCAATTGGCAGGGTATCATGCGATATTTTAGATCCATTGGCTTCAGTCTTGTTCTCTTTTTGTTTTTTACGGCTTTTATCTCATCTCAGGACAAGAACCAGGAAAAAACGGAAAAAAAACGGCTTCCCGTGAGTCTGATAAGAAAAGATCTCCTTGCTTTAGACGTGAAAAAATTAGATCCACCCAAACGGAATATTTTTACACCAAACAGCACTGGAGGGCAGGAGATCGGTGAATTCGAAGATATGAATAAAAGACAGCAAGCCGAACTACAAAATATTGAAGCTCTGGATGCGGAACGGCCTTCAGTGCGTGCGCTCGGTTTAAGGTATATCGGATATGTCAAATCCGGACAAAAAATTACGGCCTTGATTCTTTTCGAAGGGGAAGCCCTGGCTGTAGATGTTGGTGAAGAGATAGCGGAGGGTGTGAGCATTTCAAAGATCACACTCGAGGGCATCACGGTGATAGGACCAGGCCAAAAGCCTCAGATGTTCCCCTTAGAAGGAGAGACACCATGAAAAAGATGAGTTTAATGCTGGTAGTAATAATGACCCTTTGGGGCTGTGTGACGTTTAGCCACACCTATAAATTAGGAACAGAGGCCGCCATGAACAAAGATTGGGACAAGGCCGTTGAACTCTACGAAAAGGCTTATGCAGAGAATCCCAAAAATTCCATCTACCGTCTGGCTCTGCAGAGGGCTAAGGTGTCGGCCAGTCTTTTCCACCTGTACGCTGCCCGCCGGTTTGCCAGCTCGGATCAAAAAGAGGAGGCATTAAAAGAGTATGAGAAATCCCTTTCTTATAATTACAGCCGTTTAATTGCCGATGAGGTCAAATCTTTATCTGAGGGACCACGCAAAGAGGAAAGGCTCGAAGAGATTCATATCGAGCCTCCGGTCAAATTAAAGGTCGGATCTGAACCCATTGAACTGCGGTTCAGACAGCAGACCAGTCTCCGTTCGATATTTCAAGCTCTTGGCAAATCCGCAGGCATCAATATCATCTTTGATGAGCAGTTTCGCGATATTAACTACGCCGTAGATCTTGCCGACAGGACGTTTGAACAGGCCGTGAGAATCCTCTGTCTGGCCACCAAGAACTTTTCATCAATTTTTGATGAACAGACGATCCTCATTGTCCCCGATCTGCCGGCAAAACGCATCCAGTATGAGTTGACTGCGGTGAAAACATTCTATCTGTCCAACATCCAGGCCGCTGATATCCAGGGGATTCTCAGCCAGCTCCTTCGTTCCCCATACAAAGCTCCAGTCATTATGATCGACAAAAACTTGAATTCCGTAACGGTGAGAGATGCTCCGGCCATTCTGGAGCTGGCAGAAAAAATCCTGAGGGTTTGGGATAAACCCAAAGGAGAGGTTGTCATCGATGTGGAGATCATGGAGGCCTCAAGCACCAAACTCAGGCAGCTGGGCCTTGATATTGATCCACTCTCTGTAGGGATAGCATACAAAAGTGAAGATGAAGGAGGAGGGCTGTCCCTTGGTGGATTGAATTTTTCCAACGCCAATAACTTCCAGGTCACACTTCCTGCGGCGTTTTTTGATTTTCTGGAGTCAGATTCCGACACAAAAATCATCGCCCAACCGCGTCTGCGGGGTTTGGATGGAGAAGAGATCACGTACATTGTCGGAGATGAGGTCCCTATCCCCCGAACAACATTCCAGCCCATTGCCACTGGCGGTTTTGGGCAGCAGCCTCTGACGTCTTTTGACTACAAAAATGTGGGTATCGATATCAAGATCACACCGAAGATCCATCTTGAAGGAGATGTGACCCTGGAAGTCGAAATAAAGATCAAATCCCTTGGGGAAGCGGGTTATGCCGATATTCCTATCATTACCACAAGAGAAGTGAAAAACGTCATTCGGCTTAAGGATGGAGAGACAAACCTGTTGGCTGGTCTGCTCAAGGACGAGGAGCGAAAGACGATGCGTGGTATTGCCGGGATCAAGAACCTGCCGATTCTGGGAAGCCTTTTTTCCAATACGGATCAGATCATCCAGCAGAGCGAAGTCATCTTGACCATCACTCCTTACATAATACGACCCTTTAAAGTCTCCGAGCAGGATATGGAACCTATTTGGGTCAACCTGTTCACTACGCCCAGTTCTGCATCGACCGGAAGATTGAGGATGCCTGAAGAAGCCCTCCTGGATGAGGAAATGAGAAGAATCAGGATGCTTCAGCAAAGACAACAGGCTGCTTCCCAAACAGGGGGAAATGTTATCAATCTCAACCCTGGAAACATCGAGGTCACTCAGAAAAGGGAATTCCGTATCAACGTCAACCTGCGGAGTCAGGAAGACATATACAACATGTCTCTGAATCTGTCTTTTGATCCGTCTGTTCTCAATTTAAAACAAGTTGCGGCCGGGGGATTTGTGAGGCGGGAAGGCCTGGATTCTTCTTTTCTCCAGAATATTGACAATAGTTCCGGCGCCTGCACTATCGCTTTTTCCAGTTCGGATATCACAAAAGGTGTCAAAGGCACAGGAGGAATTGCCACTCTGGTATTTGAAGCCAAGGAGAAGGGCGAATGCCAGGTTATGGTCAACAGCGTTGTGGCCATCGATACTACTGGGAAATCTGTCGTGTTTGAATCCCAGAATGCCCGCGTTGTCGTCCGCTAATTGACTTTAATTGGGGGTTCGACTAAAATCTTTTTCACCGGCGGCGGTGTAGCTCAGGTGGTTAGAGCATACGGCTCATATCCGTAGTGTCGGGGGTTCAAGTCCCTCCACCGCCACCATTTTTATACAAAGTGATGAGAAACCACGCTTCGTTTTCCGTTTTTTAAAGATGCTGTTAAATAAGGTTAAAGAAACCATTCAAAGACACAATCTTTTCCTCCGGGAGGAGAAAATCCTCATTGCCTTTTCAGGAGGAATCGATTCGACAGCGCTGCTGCATCTGCTCAGAGAGCTGCAAGAGGAGTGGCCGATAACGCTTGCTCTGGGACACTTCAACCACAAACTCCGCCAGAACGCCGAAAACGAAGAGCTGTTTGTTCGAAATGTTGCAGAAAAGCTCGATCTTCCTCTCTATGTGAGTTCGGAAGATGTCCGCGCCTATGCGGTCGAACACAAACTAAATATTGAAGAGGCGGGTCGAAAGCTGCGTTATGATTTTCTGAAAGACACGGCAAAAAAAAACGGTTTTTCTAAAATCGCAACTGGGCACACCAAAAACGATCAGGCCGAGACTTTTTTTTTACGGCTTTTTAGAGGGAGTGGCCTAACTGGCCTGTCCGGCATCTTTCCTGTTGTCGATGATCTTATAATCCGTCCCCTCCTCTACATAAAAAGAGAAGAGATTGCTGCCTATCTTAAAAACATAAATGCCGAATTTCAGGTGGATAAAAGCAATCTAGACAGACGGTTTTTGCGTAACAGAATCAGAAGTGAACTTTTGCCCTACATCCTAAAAGAGTTTGATCCTCACTTGATTTCCAGGATAGGAAAAGTGTCCTCCCTATTTCAAGAAGACGAGTTTGTCCTAAAGGAACTGGTCGATAAGGAGCTTCCAAAGGCTGTACAAAGGAGTGAGGGACAGATTTTTCTCGATCTGAAAGTGCTCTCCACTTTGCCGGTCGGATTGGCCAGGCGTGTGACGAGAGAATTTATTGCAGAAATCAAAGGGGATTTGAGAAGGATTTCGTTTGAAAACATCGCTTCGGTTCTCGATTTAGCAGAAGGGAAGGAATACCCTTTGACAAAAAACTGCTTTCTGCGAAGGGAACAGGATAGGATATTTTGTCCCCAGGCCGACCTTGAGACATTGTCTTATGAGCTATTGTGGACAGGGAAAAATTCACTGGTTATCAAAGATTTGGACATGTGTTTTTTTGGAATGGAAATGGTCAGACTACCCGAAGACTGGGAGTTTGACAATTTTAAAGGAGTCTGTCTGGATCTGGGAAAACTTCAATTTCCTTTTACTGTCAGATCACGTCGAGAGGGCGATAGATATCAACCTCTAGGATCTCCAGGACGCAAGAAGCTCAAAGAGATCATGCGGGCTAAGAATATTCCTGTTCGCGAGCGAAATAAACGGCCTGTTTTTCTCTCGGCCGGAGAAATTGTTTGGATATACGGACTTCCCGTAGCAGAGAATTTCAAGATTGTTCCGGAGACAAAGGACATTTTTTATATTTTTTTAGAGGAGAAATCCTCCGGATTCATTTCTTGAGCCGCGTCACAAATATTTCTTTTTCCAGATTTCAAAGATGAGAAGCGCCCAGAGCTGGTGGCTGAAATTTTTTCTCCCAGCGAGATGAAGATCCATCATGTTTTTAATGGTACTAAAATTGAAGATGTTGTCCTTGGTGATATGTTTTTCATTGAGTGTATCTTCCATCAGGTCTCTCAAGTCTGTCTTTAACCAGTGCTTTATGGGGATACTGAAACCTTCTTTTCTTCTGTAGATGTTTTCTCGAGGCAGCAGGCGTTCCATTGTTTTCTTAAACAGCCATTTGGTCTTCTGCCCGTGCAGTTTCAGATGTCCTGGAAGCTTAAAGAGAAACTCAACTATTTTATGATCGATAAGGGGAACTCTTGTCTCGAGCGATGAGGCCATACTCATACGATCGACTTTAACGAGAATGTCATCGACCAGATACGTTTTCAAATCGAGAAAGAGCTCTCCATTGATTGAGTCATAAGTCTCTAGGCGAGGAAAAATTTGAGAAAACGGATCTACTTCGTGCAGGGAGCGGATGCCGCCTAGCTCTTTTTTAAAATCCTCTGTGTAGAGAGAGTGTTTGTCTTGCTCGGATAGAAACATCATCCAGCGAAAATGCCGCAGTGCGGGATGAAAAGAGAACCCTTGATTAAAACGCTGGAGTTTGTTCCATGCCCCCTTTTTTTTAGACGAAGGAGGGAATCTTTTGATTAGAGGAGATAATATTTTTTGTGAGGCAGTGATCAGGGGAAGGCCGGCCATCTTTTGGGCCAAATAGTGTTCATATCCTCCAAACACTTCATCTCCACCGTCCCCCGACAGGATAACCGTCACATGTTCGCGTGCCATTTTGGACACAAGGAAAGTGGGAAAGATGGAAAAATCTCCGAAAGGCTCATCTAAATGATTGACGAGTTGTTCTGTCAATTCCAGAGCTTGAGGATGCAGTATTAATTCATGGTGATCGGTGTCAAACTTACGAGCAATACTGCGGGCAAAATCGAGTTCATTGTAACTTTTGTCCTCGAAGCCGATGGAGAACGTTTTCAGGGGCTCTGTCCCGAGTTCTCTCATCAGCCCCACGATGGCCGACGAGTCAATCCCTCCGCTCAGAAATGCACCCAGCGGGACATCGCTGAGGAGGCGCATTTTGACCGATTCTTTGAGAAGAGTGTACAGTTCCTCTTTGAGGGCTTCTATATTCGGCTTTTGCGAGGGGAGTGAGTCGAGTGTGGAGGGCTCAAGATCCCAGTACTTTTTGATGGTGACGTGTCCGTCCTGGTAGACAAGTAGGTGTCCGGCCGGCAGTTTGAAGATGTTTTTAAAGATCGAGAACGGTGCGGGGATGTATTCGAGTGTTAAAAAAATATCAAGGGCCTGCGGTTCCAGAATGCGTTTGACTTTGGGATGGACGAGGATTGCTTTGAGTTCGGATCCGAAGACGAACGTCTGATCCTCAAGAAGAGTGTAGTAGAGAGGCTTGATTCCCAGCCTATCCCGAATCAAAATGAGCCTATTATCTTTTCTGTCCCAGACAGCGGTGGCGAACATTCCTCTCAGTTTCTGGACGAAATCCATTCCCCATTCCTCGTAGCTGTGCACAAAGATTTCTGTGTCCGTGTTAGACTTAAAGATATGGCCGCGCTCCTTGAGCTCGTTCCTCAGTTCAGGGCAGTTATAGACTTCTCCGTTATGAGCGGCCCAAACTGATGAATCTTCATTGGACAATGGTTGATGACCGTCCTCCACATCGAGAATGCTCAGACGCCGAGCGCCGAGACCGATATTGTTCTCAACAAAAACACCTTGATCATCGGGCCCACGGTGGATAATGGTCTGGCACATGGAATCAATAAGTGAGGGGGGGACGTGGTGACCTTTAATTTTATGAGCGATACCGCAGATGCCGCACATTAGTTCCCGCGCACAATCTCGACACCGAAAAAGACGCCGATAAAACGGCCTTCTCTGTTTTCCCGATATTCGAGGCGAGGGATGGACCCTTCGGAAGCTTTGATTTTTATCTTGTAGAGACGGTTTTCTTTCATCTTGAAAATGCGTTTTACGGGGAAACTCAAGGTGCCGCGCTGGTTTTTTCCAAGAGTGATTTTTTGGGTTTTTCCTCCCACTTTGAGCTTGATCTCATTAGACGCATGAGGATTATTCAAGAGATGAAAGCGGAGTTCTTTGACCGGAAACCAGGTTTTGAGGATCATTTCACAAGTGCGGTCTCCCTTGGTCCAGAATCCATCCTCCCCCTCGTGTTTGGGATGAAAGTTGTCATCCAGAAAGTGCAGCCAAGCCTTGTCCTCCGGTTTACCGACTTTTTGTCTGTTGGCATTGGGATTGGTCGTCGTGGGATGGTTGTTGACCAGAGACATCTCCACAGGGAGGAGTTTAAAAGGGAATTTTTTGGCGTGAGTGGCAGGATATTGGGAGTGAAGAAACGGGCTGATGAGGATGGGAGAAATAAAGATGGCCGCCATTACCCATGCAGAAATCAACTCTTTTGGTTTCTTTTTGATTCCGGGAAGGAAGAGGAAAAGAGGGTAGATGTTGAGGAAGTACCTGTTGGCCAGAGCCCCTCCTCCTCCCGCGTAGTTGTCGGGCATGAGGACGATGTAGATAAGAATTCCCCCCGATATGGCACAGAGAATCAGCCACTGCTCCCAATTTTTTTTACGGATGAAGAACAATATAAGGAACAGGAAGGCGGGAAAAAAATACCAGATCATGCCTGTAAACCTGCCGATAAAGTAATAGAAAAAGTTATAAACCGAGATTTTTGCCGGGAGCAGGTGGGCGAGACCATAGCCTTCTGAGGTCATGGGCCAGCCTGTGTTGTCAAATGTCAACTTTTTGGCTTCTATGGGGAATCCTCGGCCATCTGCAGAATAGAATGTTTTTCTCTCTCCCCCCTGGTAATTCCACTCTCCGGTGACGAGATAGTTTGTTCCCCAGAATGCGCCCGTAACAACGATGAAGATGAGGAGAATAATCGCCGTGTTTACAAATTTCTTTTTGAAGAGAGTATGGGCGACTAATGGGCCCAGCAGGATGATGCTGGGAGGTTTGGAAAAAAAGGCCATCCCTGCCAGAGCCGCAGCCAGATAATCCGACCAATCGGAAAGGAGAAACCGGGATCCCCATTTTTTTGGCGTATCCTCTGGTTTTACTTCTCTGTGTTTGTGTTTGTAAAGCCAAAGAAAGATGACGGTAAAGGCCAAAAAAATGTTAAAAAAGTCGGGGGAAATCCAGATAAAATACACCATGGCTACGGAAGCAAACAGGAAGGTTAAGATTACGGAGAGGGAGAGTAGAGGCGTGTTATGGAGTGAAAAATACATGGTGCCCATAAGCACCATCAGCATCAGGAGGATTGTATGGAACACAAAAAAACCATTGACTCCAAAGATCCTGAGAAAGGGGGCGGAAAACAACGGATAGATGAAAGACTTGGCAAAAAATATTTTTCCGTCCTTCCCTTTTTTCAAAAAAATCCCCTGCGGTCCTGATCCGAATTTGCGGTAGTATCTGTTGAGGTCCTGGCCCTGCATCGAATATTCCAAATCAAAATCATTTGCCAGGCTCTGGGTGATGGCGAAGTAGGTGGCCTCGTCCGCGAAGAGGAATTCCTTTTGGAGGGCCGGAATATTGATAAACAGAGACAATCCCAAAGCAAACAGAAAGATCAGAATCAGGAGACTGCGTATGGGATTTTTCTCTGTTGGCATTTATTAAACCAATACCACAGACAGGTGGAAATATCAACACGCTCGACGTTCGAAATCTATGTGAGCATCTCCAATTTCGTGATTTCAAGAACGAGTTCAAAAAAGTGAAAAGAAATCACGGAAAGGGGGATGCTCCCGAAATCAATGAAGATAAACCGTTTTTTTCCGCACATCTCTCCTCTCATGCGACTCAATAAATGAGAGAAAAATGAATAAAAAAAGCGAAAAAAACCAGGCAAAATATAACCTTGAGAGAGGGACGGTTCTTGTCGTGGCTCTCTTGGTGTCGGCGGGAATGCTTATCCTTTCCATGCCCTTTCTGACCAAGCTTTCGGGGCAGTACAGGGTGACGGAAAATTCCTTTCGTTCTCTCGCGGCTATTAATTTGGCTGAAGCGGGATTAGAACGGGCCATCTGGGAGTTGAATTATGGTGATATTTCAACTTGGGATGGAGATGATCTCCTCAGAACCTGTTCTCTTCCTTCAGTCCAGGCTCCTGGTGGACGCGTTATCGGAGATATCCTCATTACAGTGGCCTCTCCGGCAGGGGACACTCCCGTTGTAGAGTCGACAGGTCAGATCGACCTCTCTAGTGATGTCTTCCTGTCCAAGACGACCAGGGTTGTTTTAAAAAAAGAAGGCGGGGATTTGCTGTTTAATGTCGGTGTATTTGCCAAGGAGAGCGTGACACTTGCGGCGAACCTGAATATTGAAGGAGATGTGGGTGTGAATGAGACCTATCCCGGAGCCTTGACCATCGGAACCGGTACAGTCGTCAGTGGAGACGCCTTCTGCGGGCCTGGTGGAGATCCTTTTGTAGCCATAAATCTCAACGGAACAGCACAGGTCTTGGGACAGCAAGCCGCCGCTGCTGAAGCCAAAGAATTTCCTCCTGTTTCACTCCCTGAAGGGATGAATTACAGAGGAGAGATGTATCTTCAAGGGGATACGGTAGAGATTACAGAGAGCGGGGAGTACTCCTCCTTTATGCTTGAGACTGGAGCGGTGGTGGAGATTGCAGGAGATGTCACTCTCTATGTCACAGGATCGTTTTCTTTGGGATCCAATACAGAACTGCGTATTGCTGAAGGAGGGCACCTGACTCTTTACCTTTCTGGTTCTTTTTTCTTAGACAGCAATTGTGCCGTCAACAACAGCCTGGAAGATCCCACCAGACTTGTCATCTTGGGGGCGGACAGTCTTACTGGAACTGTCAATTTTAATTCCAACTCTCCATTCTATGGTGCCGTGTATATGCCTCAGGCAGACCTCGTATTTTCCAGTAACGTTCAGTTCCATGGTTCGGCCATCGGAAAGTCTCTTGTGTTGAATTCAAACGTCGATCTTACCTATGCAGAAGATCTTAAGAATTTAGAGGGGCTCCCCGGGTGGAATTCTTTCTTTATTGTCAAATCCTGGCAGGAAAAAAGGGCGATTTAGTCTTAATAATGACACAAATATAGCCTATCATGTGACAGTTTTTGTATGTTTTCCTTGGATGATGTCACGCTGAATAATTCAATTAGACTGGGGTCGAAACGACTAAAATAACAAGGAAACACATGGAAAAAAAAGTCCGAAAGCATCATCCAAAAGAGCGTGGAGCTGCGCTCATCATTGCCATTCTTGTGGCACTCATGATGCTTCTTTTGGCCATGCCGATTCTGACCAAACTCTCTGGACAGTACAGGATCACCGTAAAATCATACAGGCAGCTGGCTGCCCTCAATCTGGCCGAAGCCGGAGTTGAGCGGGCCATCTGGGAGCTCAACCATGGAAATATCACATACTGGGAAGGTGATGATAACCTGAGGACGATGACCATCTCCTCTTTTCAGGCTTCGGGGGGTATGGAAGTTGGAGATATCGTTATCGAAGCCTTTGGCCTTGGAGGAGACAATCCCATCATCCAATCCACAGGTCGTGTGCCACACATCGGCACAGCAACTGTGGATAAAACAATCAGGGTTATGCTGGAGATCAGCGGAGGACGATCCCTTTTCGACTATGGCATTTTTGGTGATGAGGGAGTCGAGATGGCTGGGAATGCACAGACAGACAGCTATGATTCCAGGGAAGGAGAATATGGGGGCGATAATGTCGGCGATCAGGGTGATACCGGAACAAATGCCTCTCACTACAGCTGCCTATTTCTGAGAAACAATGCGGACATTAATGGCGATGCCATCGTAGGGCCAGGAGCCGATCCTGTGAACGTGATTGTGACGCAAAATAACTCAGGCATTTCCGGAGAAAAATTGGCATTGGATGAGGAGAAGGAGCTTCCTTCAATTCCTGCTCCCGAAGGACTTGCCTGGAGAGGAGACTATACCGTCGGACACAATGATACGGACACCATCAGTGAAAGTGGAGAATATACATCCTTTATCATGCAGAGCAATTCGACTGTGACAGTCACGGAAGATATCTCCCTTTATATTTCTGGTGAGTTTTCCATGGAAAGCAACACTCAGCTGGAGATAGCAGAAGGCGTGACGTTGACCATTTATCTTGGTGGGACCTTTACACAGAGAAGCAACTCTCAAATTAACAATCTCTCGCAGGGCCCAGTCAAGCTCCAGATATACGGGACTGAAAACTTTACGCCAACCATGACTTGGAGGTCCAACTCCAGTTTTTACGGTGCCGTCTATGTCCCGGAAGCCACGGTCCACTTCCACAGCAATGCCGATTTTTTCGGTTCGGTCATTGCCGATTATGTTGAGATTGATTCCAATGCCAGACTTCACTACGATCTGGCACTGGGCAACTTGGCCTCGATCTTCAGTGAAGAGTCAAACTCGTACAGAGTCAAATCCTGGCAGGAAAAAAGACCTTTTTAGATTTTGGACCTGTCAAAATTCAAAATGTTCAAGAAGTTGGCCCGTCATTTCTCTTTTATAAGACGAAAGGAGGCGTGATTTTTCAATTCAATATGGTTTGAATCGACTAAGTTCTCAGATGATTAAAACATGAAAAAACTAGGTTTAAGATATGACGAAAAGGAGCGAGGATCTGTACTTGTCATCGCCCTTCTTGTCACTTTAATACTGCTCATCCTGACTATGCCATTCTTGACCAAACTTTCTGGGGCGTACAGGTTGACCGAAAAGTCGTATAGAACTCTCGCAGCCACGAATCTCGCTGAAGCGGGCATCGAACGTGCCATCTGGGAGTTGAACTACGGCAGCATATGGACTTGGGATGGAGAACCAAATAGTCGGACTTTAGAGCTCTCTGACCTGCAGGCATCAAGTGGAAGTGAGATTGGTGACGTTTCGGTCAGTATTCAGTCGCCGCTTGGACAACTGCCTTTCATCGAGTCAACAGGAAAGGTCATGCACATCATTCCCACCACCATTGATCGAACTGTCCGAGTGCTTTTGGAGAGATTAGACAGTCCCTCTGTATTTATGTATGGCATCTTCGGAGATGAGGGACTCGATGTTGTTGGTGCCGCATATATAGATAGTTATGATTCAAGGAAGGGCGCCTATGGTGGAGACAATGTTGGAGAAAAAGGACATTCAGGAACAAATGCGACCTATCAAGGATGCATCGGTCTCTGGAACAACGCCACCATCCATGGAAGTGCTTTTATCGGGCCGGGGGCGGATCCGGAGAATATGATTGTCATCCAAAACAACTCTGAAATCACAGGTGTACAAGAGGCCTTGCTTGAAGAGAAATCTCTTCCATCTGTTCCTCCTCCTGAGGGGCTGCCATTTCGCGGCGATTATATTCTTCCGGTAAACAGCGAGGACGCGATCCTTTCCAGTGGGGAATATTCTTTGTTTAAGCTCATGCCCAATTCCACGGTAACAATTTTGACAGATGTGATTCTCTATGTCTCCGGCGATTTTAGAATGGAAAGCAATTCAGATCTGGTCATCGCTTACGGGGCGAGTTTAACCCTTTATCTTGGAGGATCGTTTATCCAACGCAGTGAAAGTGCAATAAACAATTTGACGATGGATCCCACCAAACTGCTTATTTATGGGACGGATAGTTTCAACGGTCTAATGGAGTGGAATTCTAATACCAGTTTCTACGGGGCCGTCTATGTGCCTCGCGCGGAAATCCAATATGACAGCAATGCAGATTTTTACGGCTCTCTTATAGGAAAATACATCGAACTTTTCTCAAACGCACGATTTCACTATGATCTCGCTCTCGGTGATGTGGATACCGTAGGAGAAGGCAAAAGCTGGACATATTCGGTCAAATCCTGGCATCAGGCCATCGGAAGTTGATCACAAAATCAATTTAGGGGATAAGATCCTTAAACTGGCTGAGATAGGCACGTATGATCTCTTCTCCCCAAATGAGAGCCACAGAGGCCGCTGGCGCCAGGAAGGTCCCGAATGGGAGGGCAAACTGGAGTTTTTCCTTTTTGATAAAAATGAAATAGATACCCACAAACGCTCCCACGAATGAACCGAGGATGAGAGTCAGGAAAGATCTCTGCCAGCCCAAAAAGGCGCCCACAAAAAGCATCAGCTTGATATCACCCATCCCAAGGCCTTCTTTTTTCCGAAAAAGGTAGTAGGCTCCGAAGACAAGTAGGAGGAAGCTTGTGCCGGACACGGCTCCGAAAAGAGCTTGGGTCAAGTTGAAATCGGTCCGGAAAAAGGAATAGACAACAGCCAGAACTAAACCCGTCAGAGTGATCTCATCCGGAAGGATTTGGTGGTAATAATCGATCACGGCAAGCGCAATCATGGCGCTGGCAAAGAGGCAGGAGGCAAAGAAGAAAAAGCTGAAGGCATACTTTGAATAGAGGAGAAGAAAACTAACTGGTGTCAGGATTTCGACAAGAAAATAAGAGACAGGAATTTTTGCGCGGCAGTGGCGGCATGCCCCTTTGAGAAGAATAAACGACAGGATAGGGATGTTGTCGTAGAATTTGATCTTTGTTTCACATTCCGGGCAGCTGGAGGGAGGTTTGCTGAAATTCATATCCCGGGGGAGCCTGTAAATGACAACATTCAGAAAGCTACCCCAAGCGAGGCTAAAAAGTGTGATCAGTACTATCTTTTCGACCATACCGTTGCAGTCCTTACTTCTCCTGTCTGTGGATTATAGATATAGTCCTTCTCGTCCATATCTTTCGGCACACTGCTGAGAAAGCCTTCCCTCACAAGCTGTCCCAGGTTGAGGGGCTGGCGGTCGAATTTTTCTGAGTACAAATCAAGAGTTTTTTTGATGAGCTCGATATCTCGAGATGCCTTGACATTGTAGAGGTGATTTGCCGCGATTTTTTTGACCCTGTCGTCTGTGGCTGTCTGGTAGATTTCCCGCCAGCTTTGCCAGGCTGTTTCGTAGTCCATCATTTTGAAAGAGGCATTGGCTGCAAGTCTTTCTGTCTGGGAGGGTGCACCTTCAATCTTCATCGTCTTTTCGTAGTAGTCTCTGGCTATAATAAAATCTTTCAAAAACATCTGTGCGTAGTGTCCGGCCTGGAATGGGAAAATCCATTGGCCGGGATTTTTTTCCAAGCCCATATCGAGAATTTTGAACGCCAGTTCCACGTCTTTCGCTTCATAAACGGCGATGAGTGCGCCGATTTCGTAGGGATCGAGGTAACGAGGATCGAGATCAGAAATGATAGAAAAAATGTGTTCCAGATAGTCAAATCGGTCTTGGATGTAATAGTTGCTGTAGAACTGAATGGCCCAGAGGTAAATGAGGTCCGCCATCATTGCGGAGTTACCAAAGGAGGCAAACTTCAGGTACTTTCCAGTGGGCACGTAGATGATAGATGAGCCCGGAACTTTTGTGCGCGGGATCCCGTCGATTTTGAGTTTGAGGGCCATGAATACTGTGCAGCTTAGAATGACTATAACGAAAATAAAACTTTTTTTCATAGGATCAGATAAAGTCTCTTTTTCTAAAGACGAGGATGGCCAGGAAGAGGACAAAAACCGTATAGGAAATACCGTAAATGGTTGAATAAAAAAGAACTTGAGGAGGAATGGGAAGATGGTGTACGATTTCGGTCTTGAAATTAAAGTTTTCCAGGTCAGGAAGAAAAGTGTAGAGAATCTGGGCCGTCACTTTTCCCACTCC
>Ga0114920_10000668_pt1 | contig 14980 bp, 10 predicted proteins | sample ChitaG_FD_88683 | JGI IMG/M metagenome (GOLD analysis project Ga0114920, IMG submission 88683) | Deep subsurface microbial communities from South Pacific Ocean to uncover new lineages of life (NeLLi) - Chile_00310 metaG | ecosystem: Environmental > Aquatic > Marine > Oceanic > Sediment ... | reverse complement strand
TCCTGGGAGATTGCATAAACAATTTCGTCATTTTGAGTTATTTTATAATAACGCGATTCAAAAGGATAACCTGGGATAGGCTCATAATTATAATAGGATTCATCAATGTCAACATGATCAGGATAATCTGGACCTGTTTTCTCAGTATCATCATAATACACATAGTATTTCTCTTCTCCATTGGCTTTATTTGGTATGAGGAAAATTAGGCTACATGATGTGATATGTGTATCATCAGAATATTCTAAATCATAAATTTGCGATTCTATCTCAGTTTGCTTCCCTCCATTGTCATAAACAACACGTATTGAATGTATGGATTCATCTTTTGCCCAGCAAGCATGATCAAATACTACCCGTACATCTATTGGTTGATCTTTTGCGTTTTTAGCGCTTGTATCGATAGGTACAAGGATCTCCTGGGTATACGACCATTCCTTATCCCACCATAGTTGATTATTTGCTGAAGAACCTAGTGGTATTGAAGATAGTATTATATTTACCAACAGTATGGATACTAGTAATTTCTTTACCATGCGCCCTTCACAGTTCCATTTAGTTCAATTCTTTTTGTCTATATAATAATATATTTAACACTCTATATAAGTATTTTATTGAAAATACACCCGAAAGCTAGAATCAACAAAATAATAAATCATAAAAAACAGAATCTCCTATCGTTATATAAGTGACAAAAAAAATATTCAAACATGCAAAAAAATTCTTACCATTCATAGGAATAATCATTCTAATCTATATCATCTGTACATTAGACGTTGAAAAAATAAAAAACGCATTTTTCTCTATCAAACCAATTTTTATAATCTTAGCATTATCGCTTACACTCCCAAGGATATTAATTAGAAACTATGCATGGCAACTCATACAAAAAGAACAAAACATCAAACTCACCTTTTTTCAATCCCTCAAAATATTTTTGATAGGATACTTCTATGGAAGTATTACACCTGGATATTTAGGGCAACTCATGAGAGTCCCCTATATGAAGAAGAAAACAGGAGAACCATATGGAAAACTATTTGTAAATTCATCGATCGAGTCTATCGTTCATTCATCCTCTATGTATATAATGATAATTATAGGGGCGTTACTAGTAGTAGAAACATTCCCCGGCATCTTCCCAATAACCATAGTTTGGATAATAATCCTAGCAATCATAATCATATATTTTATAAAAAAAGAAAGAGGAGAAAAACTATTTTACACTCTAATAAAATATTTAATACCAAAAAAATTAAAACATAACCTCAACAGATTTGTACAAACGTTTTACAATGATTTCCCAAAAATTAATAGATTAATCCTCCCCTTTATTCTTGGTATATTCACATGGATTATCATTTTTTCTCAGGAATATATCATTGTTTTAGCATTAGGGCTCGACATTCCTTATTTATATTTTTTACTATTGTTCCCTCTTGCTAATGCCGCTGGTTTTCTTCCAATAACCTTCGCAGGATTAGGCACTCGTGAGTTAGCAGCTATTGTATTGTTTTCAACACTCTTTGCAGTTGGTAAAGAAGAAATTCTTGTAGTTTCATTAGTAGGGTTTATTATTACAGATTTATTCACAGGTTTTATTGGTTTTTTAGCTACTTTAACTGAAACTGGCGAAAAACATAAAGGATTTATATCTTAATGCTTAAAACAGTATATTTCAGGATTTTTTCATTTTTTTTACCGTAAACATAAAAAACATATACTAATTATGGTATTCCAACAAAAAAACAATGTAGGGACATATCTAAATGTATGTGATGTTTTATGTCGGGCGAGGGTATAGGTTTTGGAAAAGCAATCTTGTTTAATGAACATTTTGTAGTATATAAAATACCAGCTATTGTATCAGCTATAGGCAACTACACAGTAGCAAAAATATCGCCATCTGATAAATCAGGATGGCAAATAGAAGACAACAGAAAAGCTACACCAAATTATAAAGAAGATAAAATCGAACAGCAAAAAAAATCTATAAACAATATTTTGAAAAAAATGAACATCGATTTATCTAAAAATGGGGTAAAAATAATACTGGATGGAACTCTTTATTGTGCAAGTGGAATAGGTGCTAGTGCTGCTTCTTGTGTGGCACTAGCAAGAGCTCTTTCTGATCATTTTAATCTAAATTTTTCTGATGAAGAAATTAACAATATAGCATACGAAGGAGAAAAAGGATACCATGGAACGCCTTCAGGGATAGATAACACTGCCTCAACCTTTGTTGGACTAATATGGTTTGAAAAAGGTGAGAACAATGTTATGGATAAGATTTCTTTGCCAAACCCTATTGAAATAGTGATGGGTAACACTGGAAAAGTTGCAAATACTACTGCGGCAGTGGCAGGTGTACGTGAACGAAAAGAAAAAGATCCTGATAAATACAACCCAATATTTGACAGGGCTGAAAATATTGCTTATCTTGCAAAAGATGCACTTCAGGGGGAAGATTATAGAGAAATTGGAAAGCTGATGAATGAGAATCAGAAGCTTTTACAGCAAATTGAAGTGTCTTCAAAAGAGCTTGATTTTATGGTTAAACTTGCACGTGATCACGGAGCTCTCGGTGCAAAACTGACAGGTGGAGGCCTTGGTGGGAACATAATTGCTCTAACTCCGGGTAGAGATCTGCAGGATGATGTTGCTAATGCAATTGAAAAAGAAGGTTTTCAAACAGTGAAAACTGTTATTGGTGCTACTAGAAGCGGGGAGTAATATTTTATGAATCTTCGAAGTTTTCTTGCCAAACTTGAAAAAGAAGATAAACTTGTTCGTATAAAAAAAAAGGTTTCTGTAAAATATGAGATAGCTGATATCATTTATTCTCTTGATGAAAAACCTGTAATTTTTGAGAATGTGGAGGGTTATGATTTTCCTGTTTTTGCTGGTATCACTTCTAATCGTGATATTATTGCTGAAGGTCTTGGAACAACAAAAGACAAACTTCTGTTTAAACTGGTTGATGCCCTTCGAAATCCTAAGAAACCAGAAATGGTTGATAAAGCACCTTGTCAAGAGGTGATTATTAAGGATCCTGATCTTAGTAAACTTCCTATTTTGTTTCATCTTGATGGTGATGGTGGACGGTATGGTTCTGCTACTGTTGCAACCATTAAGGATCCTGATACAGGGCGTAATGTTTCATATCATCGTCTCATGGAGATTGGTAAAAACAAGTTTACTGCTCGCCTTATTAAAAAAAGGCAGACTAGGACAACATATGATAAAACTGAGGGTGATATTGAAATGGCGGTTTGTATTGGGAATTCAGTAGCTGTTATGGTTGCTGCTTCTCTTGGCCCCCCACCTGGTGTTGATGAATTTTCTATCGCAAATGCTCTTGATAAAACATCTCTTGTAAAATGTATTACCAAGGATCTTGAAATTCCTGCTGAGTCAGAATTTGTAATAGAAGGCAGACTTACTAGAGATCTAGACCGCGAAGGTCCTTTTGTTGATCTAACTGAAACAAGAGATTTTGAACGACAAGAACCTGTTTTTGTTGTTGATTGTATAACCCATCGTAAAGATGCAATGTATCAAGCTCTTTTACCTGGAAAATTAGAACATAAGATTCTTATGGGTATGCCAAAGGAGCCTACGATTTATGACGAAGTAAGCAAGGTTGTAGACTGTAAGAATGTCCTTGTAACTACGGGTGGTGGCTCATGGCTTCATGGTATTGTTCAGATAAAGAAGAAACATCCTGATGATGGGAAGAAAGCAATTGAAGCCGCGTTTCAGGGTCATAAAAGCATGAAACATGTGACAATTGTTGATGATGATGTTGATATTTACGACCCTAATGCTGTTGAATGGGCTATGGCAACCAGGTTCCAGGGTGACAAAGATATGATCGTAAAATCTGATCAACCAGGTAGCAGCCTTGATCCATCTGGTAAACATGAACCAGGTAAAAAAACTCTTACAACAAAAATCGGTTTTGATGCAACTATGCCATCACATGTTGATAAAAGCAAGTATGAAGTTGTAAAATACAATAAAGTTGATATCGATGATTACCTCAGGTGAGAGAAAATACAAAGTCTATCTCAAAGAAGAAAGAATTGGAGATGGCAGGGTCTATATCCTTGGGGGAGGAGAAAGATCTCACATAGGTGGCATAGTAGTTTGTGAGCCTGGTAAAAAAACCCAGGTTATACGTTTAGAAGGTCATTATGATTATATCGTGCTTCAACCGATTGCAGAAGCAGCATGTAAAAAATATAATGTAAAAGTTGTTGCCCTTGGTGGTATACATATAGATAATGCTTCTAAAGAAGAAATTGAAAAACTCGTTGAAAATTGTAAGGAGTTAGAAAAATGTATCTGACAAAAGAAGAAGAAAAAATACTTGATGGAGAACAGGGGGAAGTAACGGAACGTTTATTCAGACTGCTTGTACGTCTAGGGGAAATCTATGGCGCTGATAAAATGATACCTGTTGGTTCTGTTCAAGTTGCAGGTGTTTCCTATAAATCCATTGGTGACCCGGGTACAGAGTTTTTAGAGGATATGGCTTCAAAAAACACAAAGGTAAAAGTGCTTACCTATCTCAACCCTGCTGGTATGGATCTTGAAAACTGGAAAAATCTTGGTTTTCCAAAGGATTTTGCTAAGAACCAGCTGCGTATTATGAGTGCGTTTAAAAAAATGGGTATAGTGGCTACGTCTACGTGTACTCCATACTTGGCTGGTAATTTACCAAGGTTTAGGGAACATATTGCCTGGTCAGAGTCTTCTGCTGTTTCGTTTTCTAACTCTGTAATTGGAGCACGGACAAACCGGGAGGGAGGTCCTTCGGCGTTGGCTGCTGCTATCTGTGGGCGAACAGCAAATTATGGTCTGCATCTGTGGGAGAAAAGACAGCCCTCTGTTAAAGTCAAAGTAGATTATGATTTAGATTTCAACTCAGATTTTGGTGCTCTTGGTTATTTTGTTGGTAAGCAGGTGAAAAACAAGATTCCATATTTTACTGGCATAAAAGATGCTAATACAGATCAACTAAAAGCTCTTGGTGCTGCGATGGCAGCATCAGGTGCAGTTGCGCTTTATCATATTGAAGGTCTTACTCCTGAGGCAGATTCTGTAGAAAAAAAGCATCTGGAAACAATTTCTGTTGGTAAAAAAGAAATCAAGGAGACATATGATAAATTAAATTCTGGTAAGGATCCCGATATTGTGATTTTGGGTTGTCCTCATGCGTCTCTTCGAGAGATCTCTCAACTTGCAGAGAAAGTCAATGGTAAGAAACTCAAAAAACCAGTTTGGATTTGCACTTCCAGGATGATTAAGGAAGCAGCTGAAAGAATGGGTTATGATGAGATAATTACAAAAGCAGGTGGTAGTATTGTTGCAGATACCTGCATGGTTGTGTCACCTATAGAGCAGATGGGTTATAAGACAACAGGTGTGAACTCTGGGAAAGCAGCCAATTATCTTCCAGGGTTTTGTAAACAAAATGTTGTGTTTGCAAATATTGATGATTTGGTGGAGGGGCAAACATGAAAGGAAGGATGATATCCCCTGGTAAAGCAAAGGGTGAAGCAATTGTATCAACAGAACCAATTGGTTTCTATGGCGGTATAGACATTAAAACAGGTGTTGTCATTGAAAAAGGTCATCCACTTGAAGGAGAATGTATTAAAGATAAAATCCTGGTGTTCCCATGTGGTAAAGGCTCAACTGTTGGATCCTATGTTATTTATGGTATTAAAAGGAATGGTGTAGCACCAGCAGGAATCATCAATAAGGAAACTGAGACCATTGTTGCAACAGGAGTAATACTAGCTGGTATTCCCTGTGTTGATCAGATTGATATCGATAAAATAAAAAATGGAGATACTGTTTTACTTGATGCAGACAAAGGAATAGTAGAAACCAAATAAAACTAAACTACAGTAAAAAAATAAAGACTAGTGTCTCATAGTCCACATGCTACCAATACCTTTTAGATCAATATCATGATCGCCATCCTCATCAGACCATGTAATTTTCCCACTTACTGTACTTCTTCCAATGTTCATGCCAACAGGACCTAAAAGTCCAAGTTTCTTCTCAAAGGAGTTATCAAATTTTATGTTAAGATCTAACACTATATCATATGTTTTTAACAACGGCTGAGAAGCCCCTGGTTTAGCATTTAAACTGATTTCTGTAGGTCTTTTTAATAAAAGAGAGATTTTTTCTGAATCTGCAATTGTTATTTCAATATCTTCTAACAATGTAAGTGTTTCCCCCTTATCAGTTGTAATGATTAATGTGCTAAGTGGATTAATTTTGTATGTCCTTGAAGAGATTATTTGACTGGTTAGATAATAATTGCTGTAGTATATGTTCCATCCATTGTCTAATGTCATATGGCACCAGTCCCATCCTTTGATTAATGGTTTTAATAAACCGGTTGACCAAGAATGTTCATGACGGCCGATGCCATCAACCCTATGTTCTTTTCCATCTATTATTACAGTTCCAGTTACTGTACATCCTGTAAACATATAGCTAGCGATTTTACTTTTCTCCTCATTAAATAACCTGTTATGATGCGTCCATATTGCCAGGTTAGGTGCAAAAAACTCCAAATCCATAGTTATATCATGATTTTCATCAACATCATTATCTTCGATGTGAACATACCATGCTGGATGCATTCCTTGAACCCATGAATCCTCAAATTCCAAAATTATTTCTTTATCTGAAGATCTCACCTGAAGCGTAGGCTCCCATATCAAGCCTTCACCTCTATATTTGTTTATCATTCCCCCGTATTCCTCACCATTTGGCCCATGAAGCGTTACCACTAACATATCTGGCTTTGTCAACAACAAATCAGTACGTGCCATGTGATTAAAACTAATTGACACTGTCCACCCAGCTAATTCACTAGTCTTACTAAATACTGTGCTATAGTACCACCATTCCCTGTTAACACCTATCTTGTTGTAATGTGCTCCTTCATCATCTGGAGTAATACCCCTTGGAGGACTACTAAGGCGAAATGGAAATGATATAGGTAGTTCATCTTTTATCATAAACCTCCAAGTACCATACACAGTATCCGTTGGTTTATAGATTATAGTAATGGTTCCCCTGCAATTTGTTATTTCATCTCCTGTTACAACGTATGTGGTAAGACCAGAAATGTTACATTGCCCTTCTATTCTAATATCACTCCATTTGACAACTGTTGATACAGATGTTACGATTAATTTGTAATTTTTTTCATCTTGTTCAAAATTAATAGCGGGTGCTTCTGGTTTTGGTGGGCTAGGTATGTACCCTACTTTAAATAATATAATACCTGCTATGACTATTAAGGCTACTATGATTATTGCATCGATTTTTCTGAGTTTAAGTTTCATGTAACATCCGCTTTTTTTGTTCTATATAAATATCTTCTATTAATATATTATTAAACCTTTCTTTACAACTGTTGTCGGAATGACTTAAACAGCCAATTGTTAATAAAAAGACGTTTCCACGATAATTTTTTTCATCCTATTTTTTTGATGGGCAGAATCTATAGTTTACTTTTTAAAAAACTACTGCATACTGTACTAATAAGAGGATTTTGTAATATGGAGCCTAAGAAACAAGAATCTAAACTTGTTCTTGAAGACGGTTCTGTTTTTCATGGGTATTCTTTCGGCTCTAAAAAAGCAGTGGCTGGTGAGGTAGTGTTCAATACGGGAATGGTTGGTTACCCAGAAAGCTTAACCGATCCTTCCTACAAGGGACAAATCTTGGTTTTAACATATCCTTTGATAGGTAATTATGGTGTACCAGGATATCAAAAAGAAGACGGCTTATTAAAATATTTCGAGTCAGATAAGATACAAGTTCAAGGTTTAATAATAGCTGATTACTCTGATGAGTATTCCCATTGGAATGCTAAAAAATCTTTATCAGATTGGATGAAAGAGCATGATATCCCCGGGATATATGGCATTGATACAAGAGAATTAACTAAAAAATTAAGACAGAAAGGAACACTACTTGGAAAAATTGTTTACAATAATGAAAAAATCACATACGAAAATCCCAATAAAAGAAACCTAGTTGCAGAAGTTAGTATAAACAAACCTGTTGTCTACAAAAAAGGTAAAAAAAGAGTTGTAATAGTTGACTGTGGAGTAAAAAACAACATCATACGAGCTTTTTTACGAAGAAACTTCACAGTTACAAGAGTACCATGGGATTACAATTTTTTAAATGAAAAGGTAGATAGCATCATAATTTCAAATGGTCCGGGTGATCCTAAAAAGTGTACCAAAACAATAGAAAATGTTAGAAAAGTAATGAATAAAAATATCCCAATCCTTGGGATCTGTCTTGGCTCCCAAATTCTAGGACTTGCAGCAGGTGCTCGGACTTATAAATTAAAATATGGTCATCGTAGCCATAATCAACCATGTATTGATATTGGTACTAATCGTTGTTATATAACTACTCAAAATCATGGTTATGCAATTGATTCAAAAACGTTACCTGAGGATTGGCGGGAATGGTTTGTAAACAACAATGATGGAACAAATGAAGGAATAATCCATATATCAAAACCATTTTTTGGAGCTCAATTTCATCCTGAGGCATCTCCCGGTCCTGATGATACTGAATTTATTTTTGATATGTTTGTAAGGGCGATGAAGAAATGAACTGGAAAATCAAAAAACCAAAAAAGATCTTAATTCTTGGCTCAGGAGCTATTCGCATTGGACAAGCAGGAGAATTTGATTATTCAGGTAGTCAAGCAATTAAAGCATTAAAAGAAGAAAAAATTAAAACAGTCTTAGTTAACCCTAATATTGCTACAATTCAGACTTCTGATTATCTTGCAGATAAGGTATATTTTGTTCCAATTGATGCAAATTTTGTTGAAAAAGTCATTAAAAAAGAACGCCCGGATGGTATTTTACTAGGATTTGGCGGTCAAACAGCACTTAACGTTGGTGTAGAACTGTCCAAAAAAGGAGTTTTAAAAAAATATAAAGTTGAAGTTCTTGGAACACCAATTGATTCAATTCTAAATACTGAAGATAGAGACATTTTTGTTAAAAAAATAAAAGAACTTGGTTTAAAAGTCCCATTAAGCAAGGCAGTAAAAAGTGTAGACGAAGCAATGGTGGTTGCTCAGGAAATCGGATATCCTGTGATGTGTAGAATTGCTTATGCACTGGGTGGGCTAGGATCCGGAATTGCTAAAAATAAAAAAGAATTAGTTGAAATAACCAAAAAGGCTTTTTCTTATACAAACCAGATTTTAATCGAAGAGTATTGTGGCGGTTGGAAAGAACTTGAATATGAAGTAGTCAGAGATTGCTATGATAACTGTATTGTTGTTTGTTCCATGGAAAATATTGATCCGATGGGCATTCACACTGGTGAAAGCATTGTAGTTGCACCTGTTCAAACTCTTTCTTCATCAGAAAATTTCAAGCTTAGATCAATTGCAATTAAAGTAATTAGACATCTTGGAATTGTAGGTGAATGTAATATTCAATATGCTCTGGATCCTGAATCAGAAGATTATAGAATTATCGAAGTTAACGCAAGACTATCAAGAAGCTCGGCACTTGCATCTAAAGCAACAGGTTATCCGCTTGCTTTTATTGCAACTAAACTTTCTTTGGGCTATAATCTTTCTGAAATTGAAAATAGTATTACAAAGGAGACATCTGCTTGTTTTGAACCAGCTTTAGACTATATTGTTGTGAAGTATCCACGATGGGATTTACAAAAATTCAGGAATGTAAATCTCCAGATTGGTTCGGAGATGAAATCAGTTGGAGAAGTAATGGCTATCGGCCGAAGTTTTGAAGAAACAGTTCAAAAAGCAATTAGAATGCTTGATGTAGGAATGAATGGTCTTGTTAATAATAAAATTAGTTTTAATGATTTGAAAAAAGAACTCAAAGAACCAACAGATAAAAGATTGTTTGCAATTGTTGAGGCAATAAGACAAGGGTACTCTATTGATGAAATTTATAAATTTTCAAAAGTAAATCCATGGTTTTTATACAAAATAAAAAACGTTGTAGAAACTGATAAAAAATTACAAAAATACAAATTTCAAAAAATCCCAACTAGTCTTTTAATAGAGGCAAAACAAAAAGGTTTTTCAGATAAACAAATAGCTATTGCTACAAAAGGTAAAGAAACTGATGTTAGAAGACGCAGGAAAAAACTTGGAATAACTCCTGTTGTAAAACAAATTGATACACTTGCAGCTGAATATCCTGCAAAAACAAATTATTTGTATCTAACATATAATGGTTCTAAAGACGATATTGATTTTAACACAAAAAAACAAGTAATTGTACTTGGTGGTGGAGCTTATCGAATCGGATCTTCTGTTGAATTTGATTGGTGTTGTGTAAACTCTGCATCCACTTTAAGAAATATCAAATACAAAACAATTCTAATAAATTGTAATCCTGAGACCGTTAGTACTGATTATGATATTTGTGATACGCTCTATTTTGATGAGCTCTCTTTTGAACGTGTTTTAGATATTTGTGATAAGGAAAAACCGTTAGGTATTATTGTATCAATGGGTGGTCAGATTCCTAATAATCTTGCATTGCCACTTTATAATTCAGGAATTAGGATTCTTGGTACTTCACCACTTGATATTGATCGAGCAGAAGATAGACATAAGTTTTCAAAACTTCTCGATACTCTTAATGTTGATCAACCTGAGTGGGAGGAGCTTACTAGTATTGAAGATGCTGAAAGGTTTGCAGGAAGAGTTGGTTATCCTGTGCTTGTTAGACCTAGTTATGTTCTAAGTGGAGCTGCAATGAGTATCGCGCTTAGCAAGCAGGAGCTTAAACAATATTTGAAAAAAGCTTCTGAAATTGGTGAGGATCATCCTGTTGTCATTAGTAAATTTATAACAAATGCAAAAGAAATTGAGTTTGATGCTGTTGCAAAAAAAGGTAACTTGTTTTGTTATGCAATTTCTGAACATGTTGAAAATGCTGGTGTTCACTCAGGTGATGCAACTATTGTTCTTCCACCTCAAAGAACTTATCTGGAAACTATGAGGCGTGTAAAAATTATTGCAAAAAAAATTGCTAAGGCTCTAAAAATTACTGGCCCATTTAATATTCAATTTATTGCAAAAGATAATGATGTAAAAGTTATTGAGTGTAATTTACGTGCTTCTCGTAGTTTTCCTTTTGCGTCAAAAGTTCTTAAAATAAATTTTATTGATAAAGCAACAAAGATAATCATGGGTAAACAAATCCCTGAAATTGATAAATCATCATTTGATTTAGATTATGTTGGTGTTAAAGCTCCACAGTTTTCTTTTACACGTTTGAAAGGTTCTGATCCTGTTCTTGGTGTTGAAATGGCATCAACTGGCGAGGTTGCTTGTATTGGAGATGATTTCGATGAAGCTTATCTAAAAAGTTTTATTTCAGTTGGGCTTAGAATTCCAAAGAAAAATATTCTTTTATCAACCGGCCCAATCAATAGTAAAGCTGAGTTTCTTGAAGGAACTCGTTTTTTAGATCAAATGGGTTTTAAATTTTATGCAACCAAAGGAACTGCTGATTTTATGAAAGCAAATGGAATCAATGCAGAAGTTTTGTATTGGCCGCTTGATGAAAAAGAACCCAATACGCTTACTTACATTGCTGATGGTAAGATAGATCTTGTAATAAACATTCCAAAAAATATTGAAAGAGAAGAATTAGACAATGATTACCTTATCCGGCGAAAGGCAGTGGATTTCGATATTCCGCTAATTACTAATTTACAACTTGCAAAAAGATTTGCAGAAGCACTTTATAGAACTAAACCTGAAGATTTAAAAGTAAAAAGCTGGGATGAATATAATTAGCTATTTGTTATCAATTGTTTACTTTGTTTTAAACTACTTTACAATAAAAATTAGGGGAATGCAGTTTTTGGAATGGGTGTTGGACGACTTGCTCAGTTTCTGCTATGATCCACAAAAATAATAGAGATATAATGTAGATGAAACATGATTTGCATATCCCTATACATAGTCAGCTGCGGAATATATACATAGTTAGCTGCGAAAAAGACACTTAAAAGCATACTTGTTTCTTTAATTTGCAGAGAATGGGAAGGGATGAAGCCCAATTTTTAAATTTAGAGAATACCCATCCAATTATCCCCTCTAAATCACCTCTTCTCCTTCCCTTCTTTTTGTTTTTTTACTTTACAGAAGATTTTATAACTAATTAATTGATTAACAGATGTTAACCTGTTTTCTGTGGGGGTAAGCAATATGATGAAAATAAATAAATTTTTAACTATTGTAATACTGACACTGTTTCTTATAGCATCTATGACTTCGGCTTTTGGAATAAAAAAAACATCTGAACAAACTGAAGATCTGATATTTGAATTTTCTTTTACAAAACCAAAATTGGAGAAAATAACAGTTAAAGGGGAAATATATGATAGAATTACTATTGATAGTCTTCTAAATTCTTATGATCTTGGAGAACCATGTTTACCAGTAAAACCAGTTAAAATACTCCTGCCACAGGGTAGAGATGTGGAAAACATTGAAGTTTACACATCTGATAAATATAGTTTGGGCACTAGTTTTAATGTTCAAGTAGGAGGCAAAGTTGTTCCTATAACGATGAAAAAACATGTTACAAGAGAGCGAGACAGTATTCCTAGTGTGGTCTCTGATTCTCTGTATTCAAATATTGGTGTCTATATATATAGAGGTTTTTCAATTTTACATGTAAATTTATATCCAGTTCAATATGATCCAAATGTTGGAGAAATTTCCTACTACAATAATATGAGACTGGTTGTAGAAACAAAAGAATCATCGGTTAACAGAGCATTCCGTGGGCTTTCAAAGGATTACAATCTTGTTGAAAATATTGTGGATAACCCATCATATGTTAGTACTTACACATCTGGGAAATCTAGTATAACACAGGTGTATGATTATATTATAATAACAAATAGTAAACTAAAGAGAGCAAAGGGGGAATACACGTTTCAGGATTTAATGGAATATAAAGCTTCTAAGGGGATGAACCCAAAAATCGTTACAGTTGGAGAAATATTACTCAACCCAGATTATGGGGTTAATGGTCAATGGGGTGATAACAACCCGAGTAATCCATTCTATCAAAGTGAAATCATAGGTAGCCCTGATTTATTTGATGATAAACCAGCGAAAATCCGTAATTTCATCCGTTATGCATATAAAGAATGGGGTACTGATTATGTACTTCTCGGCGGTGATGCAGATGTTGCAAATAGCGAAGATAACATTATTCCACTTCGAGGTCTTTTTGCAAATGAATCAGGTCTACCTTTGAATAATTACATGGGTGAGGAGGAAGATGATATCCCCTCCGATGTGTATTATGCCTGTCTTGATGGAAATTTCAACTATGACTGTGATATGCATTTTGGAGAATGTGCAGTTAGAAACGATTTAACCGAGGTTGATGAGGCAGATTTATATTCAGAGGTATGGGTTGGACGAGCATGTGCAGATTCAGAGGAGGAAGTATCAAACTTTGTTATGAAAACCCTAAAATATGAGCAATATACAGATGTTTCAGATTTTGATGATATATTATTCGTTGGTGAATATCTGGGTAATCTATTTTACTATCCATATGGTGGTTACTACAAAGATGACATGGAACATTTAGTACCATCACAGTTTAATTTACATAAATTTTATGACTATAGTCATCCAGATAATAACTGGTATCCAGAAGAGCTGGCCGATGAGATATACACTATTAAACCACAGATTATCAATCATGATGGACATGGATACGTTGACTACATGTTCAAAACAGGTAGTTATTTCTTCCGTGAACTAACAAATGAGAAACCATTCTTTGTGTATTCTCATTCCTGTCTAACTGGTTCATTTGACAACTGGGGTCCCTGGGGTGGATATCAAGAGGATGACTGTATCGCAGAGATTCTAACATGTGAAAGCCCCTATGGTGCTTTTGCTTGTATATTGAACGCACGGTATGGTCTTGGAAGTGAGGACAGCCCTTTTGCTCCATCTGGAGGTTATGATGAATCATTCTATGAAGCATTGTTTGTTGAAAACATAAAAGAACTTGGACGTGCAAGTCATTACTCCAAGGAGGACAATGTGTGGCGTATTGATGAAAATGGTTACAGATGGTGCTATTATCAGACAAACTTGTTTGGAGACCCCGAGTTGCGCATTAAGGACCCAGCTGAGGAACGACCAAACAAGCCTTCCAAACCCCAGGGGGAGACTAATGGAAAAACAGGTGAAGAGTACACATTTACCAGTAGCAGCACGGATCCAAAAGGAAGCCAGCTACTGTACCTATTTGACTGGGGAGATGGAAGTAACAGTGGTTGGCTTGGTCCATTTGAGTCAGGTGAAACTGCAACTGGTAGTTATACTTGGGATTCATCTGATAGTTATCAGGTGAAGGTTTGTGCGAAAAACATGGATGGAATCATAAGTGAATGGTCTGATCCGCTTAGTGTTAGTATGCCAAAGAATAAGATGCTATCACATAATATTCTGTTTTTCCAGTTTTTAGAAAAAATCTTAAATCAGTTTCCATTGTTAGAAAAACTATTATCAATTTTTAATTATTAAATCAAAAAATCTACGAATTTAAACCTATTTTTTGAACCCTTAATTTTTTTTCATTTTGACATTTTGACACATCAGGTTTAAATATAATAAGCTAGAGAAATCAGTATTGTCCCTAAAAAAACTGGAGTTGATATATTTGGAAACAATGGTTGAATTGGATAAAGAGAAGAAATGTATTTGCCCGAATTGTGGAACAGAAATGAACCGTTCACAAGACAGTTCAGCTGATGTATATGTATGTCCCGAATGTGGATGTACTATTGAGGCTGAAGAACAAAATTTTGATTCTATGAACAGTTGTCCAAACTGTAATCAGCCTTTAGATGGCAATGAATGTCCGCATTG
>Ga0114920_10000666_pt1 | contig 15007 bp, 12 predicted proteins | sample ChitaG_FD_88683 | JGI IMG/M metagenome (GOLD analysis project Ga0114920, IMG submission 88683) | Deep subsurface microbial communities from South Pacific Ocean to uncover new lineages of life (NeLLi) - Chile_00310 metaG | ecosystem: Environmental > Aquatic > Marine > Oceanic > Sediment ... | reverse complement strand
GACAATGTGAGGCGGCTGTGGGAGGATGAGGTAATGCGGCTCTTCCTCCAGCCCTATCTAGAGAGGATGCTAGACCGGAAGAGACAGAGGGGGGAAGGGCTTCGCATCCTGGACCTGGGCTGCGGCAGCGGGGACGGCTATGAGCTGCTTATGGGGGTGAAGCGGGGGAACAGCGGCCTACCCTCCCATGACAACGTAGCTATCGAGCCCGGGCTCCTTGAGTTCTATAAGGGGACCGACCTCAACCCGGGGCTTGTAGCCCAGGCCAAGGCCATCCATGGCCAGCACCCAAACGTGGCCTTCGTTGAGGGCGACTTCAATGAACTCGACCTGGAGTCCGAGGAGCCCTACGACCTCTACCTCGCCTCCTATGGCACCCTTTCCCACAACAGCCAGGAGCAGAATGCCCGGCTGCTGGCCAAGCTAGCCCAGCATGGTCGAAATGGCTCCCTCATCATCGCCGACTGGCTCGGCCGCTACTCCTACGAGTGGCAGACGCTGTGGAGCAACGACCTGAGCCGGGATCATTGGATGGACTACCTGATATCCTATATCTACACCGAGGAGGAGAGGAAGCACCGCGAGCTCAGCTCCCTGACCCTGGCCCTCCTCTCCGGTAAGGAGGTCCTCGCCATCATAGAGAGCGCGCGGAAGCAGTCCCGGGGCAACATCAGGCTGAGGCGGCTTTTCGACCGCTCGGTGCTGGTCGGCCGCCACATGGATACCAGAGATTACAATCCCCATGCCCAGCCACTCCGGCAAAGGGTCAACTCCCTGTTTGAGCCCAACATACGAACCGACCTGGAAGGTCTTTTGGTCAACTATGCTCCCAAAGACGGCTTCCCTGCCGTAAACGAGTTCTACGCCATGTACCAGAGCTCCTGGAATGCCCTGGTAGGATATGTCATCGTCCTCCTTGGCCACTATGATGCAGCGAAGGCTTCTCCTCGGCCTGAGATAGAACGGCATCATCCCCGGGCCTTGAGAATCGCCATAGCTGAAATGCGACGGCTCATCGCCGCCGTCCACCGCTCCGAGATGGGGGATGTCAGGGCCAACATCATCGAGCCCAGTCTGGGCTATGCCCTCAGGGAGCTGGAGATGGGTCTTCAGCGGGGAATGGGGTGTGGACACGGAATTGTGGCCATACTAGAGTTGGAAAAGGAGCGGGGAACTGACAGTATTCCCTGACCATTGGCTGACTACAACCGGATGAACATGGCTTAGTCCATCTGGCCAACCACAGGCAGATACCCTAGCTCGCGACTTACGCCCCACAAGCAGATCGGTGCTATTGTATATCTGCGGAGAGTAGGCTCCCATAATTGCTTGTTCTAAACATTTGTCCAGAATGTGCAATCGAGCACGAAAAGAGGCCGGGCATCCATAAGATACCCAGCCCTTGTTTTAGAGCCCCAGCCCGAGTTGCCTGGGGGCTTTCGCCTCCGCCTCAGCCTTTGCCCATGACCTTGAGCAATCCCTCATCGAGCCAGAGGTTATCCATCTTGACGCTGATCTGGGTCACATAGGTGGGGAGCCCCTCGGAACGGAGAAACCCTTCGAAGTAGCCCACGCTGTTGGTGACAATGTCTATGGTATTCTTGCTCTTGCCTTCGCTACGGGCACAGAGCTTGTATCCTGCGACGAGATGCCCCAGCTCTGTGGATGATCTTTGTGCGATTTTTGACGAAGCAAGCACTCCCCCTTTACAAGCAGGGATTTTGGGGGTAAAATAGATACGGTTATGGCGGGTGTAACTCAGCGGTAGAGTGCTTGCTTCCCAAGCAAGACGTCGTGGGTTCGAATCCCATCACCCGCTCCAAAAATGCGAAATTCAAGGTCGCGCTGCCAAAATGAGTGGTTCTCGACTACTTGCTTTTAGACCCTGCGGCTTTGCCGCGACATCTTGCTTCCCTCAATTACTTCATCCTGAGCAAAAAGGTAGAAGGCAGGGCACCAGCCACGCTAGAGTGGCTGAGCCGCTCGCTAAATGACTTCTACCGCTTCCTCGCCTCTACAGGACTTGAGCCTTCCCCAGAGGAGATCCAACCAATACACATCCGCGCTTGGCTAGCTCATCTTCAAGATAGAGGCCTGTCGAGGAACTGTATATAACGGGCTCTGTCCAGCTATATCTCCTGGTGCCTTGCCCAGGGTACCATTAAAGACAGTCCCCTGAAGAACATTAAGCCGCCGACCCCGGGGAAGCCACTCGTTCCAGTCTTCCAGGTTAGATTATCTAGATTTGAGATACAATCCTTGCTAGTATGGTGATAGGGGGGTATGGTGGACCTAGGATGCTCGCCTGACCACTGTCCTCGTCCTCTGGTTCATCTATATCGCCTACCTCCTAGTTCGGTCCTACGCCCAGGCCCCCCAGGCTCCCAGATTTGCCGCGGTGGTAGGCATCATCGGCTTTGTCGACGTCCCGATTGTCTTTTTGGCGATTCGATGGTGGAGAACAGTACACCCCGGGCCTGTTATTGAGACTGGGGGTCTGGCCCCCCCTATGCTCTATACCCTGATGGTCTGCCTGGTTGCCTTCACCCTACTTTATGTCCTCTTGATGAGGCTGCGGGTTTCATTAATGGGGGCGGAGGCTCAGGTGGAGAGGTTAGCCCAGGAGCTAAGGAGGTAATCAAATGGAGCACTTCTGGTATCTATTCGCCGCCTATACCATAATTATGGTGGTGATCTTCGGCTATGTCCTCTTTATGTTCTACCAGCAGAGGCGCCTAAGACGAGAGATCGATTCCCTGAAAGAAGCACTCAAGGAAAAGGGGGAGGACTAGCCGCTAGCAATTCTTTCCCTAAAGTTATGTGAAATACCATGACTACATTCGCTTTTGGGCGCCGAATTTAGGCTGGTGCTCCACCAACACCACCTTACACTGCCACGGCGGTAGTAAACCTCGTGATAGCTTACCGCTATAGCTGGCTGGTCAACGACTTTTCCATGGCGCGCACCGTCTTCTCGATATCAGCCTCATCATGTGTCAGAGACATAAAGGCAGCCTCGAACTGGGATGGCGGCCAATAGATGCCTTCTTCTAACAACCGATGGTGTAAACCAGCGAAGAGGCTGGTATTTGAGGATCGGGCTGACTCATAATCAATCACCTCGCATTCGGTGAAGAAGATGGTGAACATAGAGCCAGCCCTGGATATAGATGCGGGCACGCCTGCTTTGGCTATCGCTTGGCCAAGTTTGGCTGTTAGTAGGGATGTCCTCTGTTCCAAGAGATCATAGGTGCCTGGTTGGCTCAGGATTCTTAGCGTTTCCAAGCCCGCTGTCATCGCCAGTGGGTTACCTGACAGGGTTCCTGCTTGATAAACCGAGCCAAGCGGTGCCACCATCTTCATGATAGCTTCTCTGCCCCCGTAGGCTCCCACTGGAAGCCCGCCGCCGATCACCTTGCCCAAGCAGGTGAGGTCAGGTGCCACCCGGTAGCGGTCTTGGACGCCCCCGTAGGCCAGGCGAAAGCCAGTGACCACCTCATCAAAAATGAGAAGGGAACCACTTTCCTTTGTCAAGCGACGAAGACCTTGTAGAAACCCAGGCTTGGGTGGCACAACTCCCATATTAGCTGCCACCGGCTCGACTATTATGGCCGCGATCTCCTCCGCATACTTTTGGAAAAGTTGCTCCACAGCAGCTTCATCGTTGTAGGGGCAAACCAGAGTGGTCTGAGCGTAGCTAGCGGGAACGCCGGAGCTATCTGGTATTCCCAGGGTTGCCAGCCCCGAGCCAGCTTTTACCAGCAATCCATCGCAGTGGCCGTGGTAACAGCCGGAGAACTTAACGACCTTTTCTCTTCCGCTGAAAGCTCGGGCCAGGCGCAGCGCACTCATCACCGCTTCCGTACCCGAGCTAACAAAACGCACCATCTCAATAGATGGGATAGCAGTGCATATCATCTTGGCCAGGGCAGTCTCCAACTCGGTGGGCGCTCCAAAGCTGGTGCCGCGCTCTATTGCTCGTTTTAGGGCTTCAACAACCTGCGGGTGGGCGTGACCCAAGATGAGAGGACCCCAGGAGCAAACATAGTCTATGAATTCGTTCCCATCCTCGTCGTAGATCTTAGACCCCAGCCCCCTCTTTATGAAGAGGGGCTTTCCTCCAACCGCTCGGAATGCCCTTACCGGGCTATCGACGCCTCCCGGCAAATAGCGTTGAGCCTCTGCAAAGAGCTCCTCGGAACGCCTGCGATTCATGTTCAACTTCCCTGATTTGCCCTCAGTGCGACCGAAGCCAGCGAGCTGCTTCCTTAGCGTGGTAGGTAATGATGATATCCGCCCCCGCCCTTTTTATGGCGTTCAGGATCTCTAGGGTCACTGCCCTTTCATCGAGCCACCCTTTTTGTGCTGCTGCCTTCACCATAGCGAACTCACCGCTGACATTGTAGGCTGCCAGCGGGTGGTTGAAGGTATCACGCACCTTGCGTATCACATCTAGATAGGCAAGAGCTGGCTTCACCATCACTATGTCCGCCCCTTCGGCGATATCCTGCGCCACCTCCCTTAAAGCCTCCCTCACATTGGGAGGGTCCATCTGATAGGAGCGACGATCACCAAACTGGGGAGCGCATTCAGCAGCCTCGCGGAAAGGGGCGTAGAAAGAGGAAGCATATTTTGCGGCATAGGACATGATGGGTGTAGTGTGAAAGCCGTCGGCGTCCAATGCCTCCCGGATCGCCTTTACCCTGCCATCCATCATATCTGAAGGTGCCACCATATCGGACCCGGCCGCTGCCTGGGAGCGGGCGATCTTGCCCAAGATCTCCAGGGTTCTGTCATTGTCAACATGACCCTCTACTATTATGCCGCAATGCCCGTGGCTGGTGTACTCACAGAGGCAGACATCAGTCACCACCACCAAATCGGGAACAGCCTCCTTGATGGTGGGTATCGCCTTCTGGATAACCCCCTGGGGGCTATAGGCCTCAGAGCCAAGTTCATCCTTGGTCTCCGGCAGGCCGAAGAGGATGACCGCCGCGATACCCAGCCTGGCTATCTCTTCAACCTCCTTAGCCAGCAGGTCGGTAGATAACTGACAGATCCCCGGCATCGAGTCTATTTCTCTTTTGATTCCATGCCCGGAAGCTACAAATAGGGGATAGATGAAGTCGCCGGCATTTATCTCGGTCTCGGCGATCATTTTCCTCAATTGTTCCAATCTGCGGAGCCGATGCAGGCGCACCTGGGGAAATTCAGCCATTTAAACCACCTCCCTCTTGATCCGTTCTTTGTTTTCCACAAGAGCATGAACTAAGCCAGGGATGGTATGTTCCTGGGCCACAATATCTGCCTCCAGCCCTATTTCACTAACTGCAGCCGCGGTGGTTGGCCCTATGCAGGCGATAATAGCCCTTCTCAAAGGGCCGAGGCTATCCCCAAGCAACGCGGCCAGAGTTTTCACTGCCGAGGGGGCGGTAAAGACCACAACATCGATCTCTCCCCTGGAGAGCGCCTCTTTGGCGAGAAGGTTCTGCTCCTTGTTCGGCACTATACGGTATAGCGGCACCTCATCCACCCTGGCATCGAGGCTCAATAGCCCTTCTATAAGCTCTTTTACCCCTCTCTCGCAACGCAGCACCACAATAGGGGCCCCCGAGCCTCCCCTCTCCCGCAACCCCGAGATGATGTTTTGAGAGGTGTATTTCTCTGGGATGTAATCGGCCTGCACTCCATATTTGGCCAGCGCCTCCCCGGTAGCAGGCCCTATGGCACAGACCTTTACCCCGTTTAGGGCACGGGCATCAAGACCGAGGGCTAAAAGACGGCTAAAGAAAGCCTCGACCCCGTTGGCGCTGGTGAACACCGCCCAGTCATAGTCCGAGATACAGGAGATGGCTTTATCCAGCCCCTTATGAGGAGATATGGGCTCGATCTGCAGGTTAGGTACTTCTATCGGCTCCGCGCTCTGCTCGGTCAGCAGCCGGGAGAGCTTTCTGGCTCGCTCCCGCGTTCCCGTTATTAATACCTTTTTACCGAAAAGCGGCCTTTGCTCAAACCACCTGAGGGCACCATGTAGCTGAACCACCCTTCCCACCACTATCACTGCTGGAGCGCCTAGATCCTCCTCTGCTGCCCTCTCCAGGATAGTGGAAAGATCGCCTACGATGGTGTGCTGCCTGGGGCTTGTTCCCGAGGAGATGATGGCGACTGGCATGTTTGGGGGACAGCCATTCTCCAAGAGCTTCCCAACAATATGAGGAAGGTTACTAACTCCCATAAGAAAGATGAGTGTATCGGCGCCGGCGGCGATGCGGTCCCACTTAATGTTCGATTCACGATTTTTCTCCGGGTCCTCGTGCCCGGTGATGACGGCAAAGGAGGAGGAGAGGCCGCGATGGGTGACGGGAATTCCAGCATAGGCAGGAACAGCTACCGCCGATGTAACCCCGGGCACCACTTCGAAAGGGATATCGCTGGCCGCCAGGGCTTCGGCTTCTTCACCCCCACGCCCAAAGACAAAGGGGTCACCACCCTTCAGGCGTGTTACCACCTTGCCTTTTTCTGCCTTCTCAATGAGGAGGGCATTTATCTCTTCCTGCTTCAGAGGATGCTTCCCCGGCGTCTTGCCTACATATATAAGCTCTGCCCCGGGCTTTGATTCATCGAGCAACTGTTTGGGGACCAGCCAGTCGTAGATTACTACATCAGCTTTCCTTACGCACTCCAAGCCCTTCACCGTGATTAGCTTCGGGTCGCCGGGGCCTGCACCTGTGAGGTAAACCACACCCTTTTTCCTCATGCCTCTGCCCTTTCCAGAATTTCCCCCGCCCCTAACTTGAGGAGCTTATGAGCAAGCCTTTCCCCCAGCCCCTCAGGGTTTTTGGCTGCGCCAGTTTCTGAAGTCCTGACAACCCTACTGCCATCCGGGGCGGCAACAAGCCCCTCAAGCTCAATGTTCTCCCCACTCACCCTCCCCAGAGCAGCTATGGGAACTCGACAGCCTCCCCCAAGGCTTTGAAGAAAGGCGCGCTCGGCTGTAACCTCGAGCCTTGTTTCCCTGTGATCCAGCACTCTGAGGAAAACGGCGATATTATCCTTTGTGCGCGCTTCAACTGCCAGGGCTCCCTGTCCCGGTGCGGGAAGAAGGATTTTAAAGGAAAGGCGCTCCGTGATCCTGTCCTCCCACCCCATGCGTATCAATCCCGCTGCCGCCAAAACCCCCCCGTCAAGCCCCGGGGAGGAAAGTTTGCGCAAGCGGGTATCGACATTGCCCCTGATGGGACATATCCTCAGGTCTTGGCGGAAGGCTTTAAGCTGGGCAGCCCTTCTCACGCTCCCTGTGCCCAGGAGCGCCCCTTCTGGCAACGCCGCTAACGGGAGACCGTGTCGGGAAATCAACGCATCTCGGGCATCCTCCCTGTGGCATATCGCCACCAGCTCGAGATCGGGGCTGAGTGTGGTGGGGACGTCTTTTAGGCTGTGGACGGCAAGGTCGATCTCGCCGCAAAGTAAGGCTTCCTCCAGTTCTTTTACAAAGAGGCCCTGCCCTTCTGTCCCCCAGCTTAGGCTTCGGCCGCGATCCCCGCTCGTCTTTATCGGCTTGATGAGAAAATCCCACTCAGGATAGATCCGCCGCAATTGCCCGATAATAACCTCAGTTTGGCGAAGAGCCAGGGGGCTTCCTCGCGAGCCAACTATCAACGTCTTAGCCCTCATCATGCTCATCCAGATTGAAAAGTCCCTCCACCATCTGGAAATATTCGCTGTTGCAGTGCTTTTTCAGGGAGATGATCGGGTGATGGATAATCCCTTTGACGATGGCTTTGCTGAGATAATCGATTCTTTGGAGGTCCTCCTCAGAGAGGTGCTGCAGTTTCTTCAGGGCTTTGGTTAGCTGGACCTGGCGAGCAGCCTCCGCCCGTTCCACCAGTGCTTTTATCGTCGGCACCGCTTTGAGGGAATCCCACCACACCATAAATTGGGCTGCTTCGCGGTCGATGAGACCTAATACCTTCTCGATCTCTCTCTCTCTCTCCCATCGAGTTGCCTCTGTAATCTCCTTGAGGTCGTTGATGTCGTGGAGGCAGACATTCTCAATTCCCCTTATCTCGGGCTCAATATCCCGGGGAACGGCGATGTCTATCAGGAGGAGGGGGCGATCTGAACGATGTTTCATCACCTCTTTTATAAGCGACGAGTGAAGGATAAAATGGGGGGCGCCGCTGCAACTTATCACTATGTCTGAGGCAATCAGGGCATCATCTATACTGCGTAAAGGGATAGCCCTACCGCCGAGCACGGATGCCAGAGCCTTCGCCCTGTTAAGGGTCCTGCTGGCAATGGTTATTTCCGATGCCCCCTTTTTGAGGAGCGCCTCGGCTGCCAATCTGCCAGCCTCGCCGGCACCGATGACCAGCACCCTGCACCTCGTGATATCCACGAAGAACCTTCTCGCTAGCTCCACCGCGGCGGAGCTTATGGAGGTCGCACCTCTACCGATAGCCGTCTTGGCACGGACTCGATTCCCCACTCGAAGAGCGCGGCGGAAGAGATTCGAGAGGGGAAAACACGATATGCCAAGGCGCTCTGCTTCCTCTAGTGCCTGGCGCACCTGATTGAGGATTTCAGCTTCGCCTATAGCCATCGAGTCGACACCCGTGGCGACTTCGAAAAGGTGTTTAACGGCTTCTCTCTGGTGGAGCACATAAAGGTGAGGGGAGAGATTCTGAAGGGGAATGCCGCCCTCTGCGCTTAAGAAACCTTTAACCCTCTCCTCCCCGGCGGAAGGATCCTCAGTAAGGGCATAAACCTCGGTTCGATTGCAGGTTGAGAGGATAGCCCCCTGCTCCACATAGTTGGAAAGGGAGAAAAGCGCACCCTTTAGCCTTTCGCTCCTTATGGCGAGTTTCTCCCGCACCTCAAGAGGAGCAGTTTTGTGGTTTGCTCCTACGACGAGGACTATCACTTCCCCTTTCAACCTTTCACGCACTCCCGGGGGAGCTCGATCTTTACTCCTGGGGGAACAGGTTTTCCAGTTCCTCTCGGATTCTCCTTGCCAGCGCCGGGTTGGCACCCCCTGTGGACACCGCGATGGCGAATTCCCTGCGCTGCAGTGTGGAGGGAAGGATAAAGTCGGAGAGCCTCCACTGCTCATCGGCTATGTTCGCCAGCACGCCCTTTTCCTTTGCCTCCTGTGCCACCTTCAAATTTATCCTCGGGTCGTCGGTGGCGGCGATAGCGATGAAGGCGCTATCGAGATCACCAGCCTGGTAGCCTCGCGCCTCGGCTCGGATTTGCCCTTTTTTGGCTAGCCGCTTAAGCCCCGGGGAGAGGGAGGGGCTGATAACCAGGATCGAGGCCCCGTGTTCCAGAAGCCCTCTCACCTTGCGCTCCGCCACCTTGCCGCCCCCGATGACGACGCAATTTTTCCCTTGGATTTTTAGGAAAATGGGATAATAACTAGACAAAGTACCTTATCTCCTGCTTCTTGTACTCCTTTACGCTGTGAAGAAGGCTATACCCCCAGACCCCAGTGTGCTCGGAGATTTTTTTGGCCAGCCCTTCGCACTCTTCGCGGCTTGAGCCGTGGATCATGGCGAACATGTTATAGGGCCAATCCTTGGTAGCTACCCGCTCATATACGTGACTTACCCTCGAAAAAGAAGCGATTTCCGTTCCTACCCGATCCACCAGAGGCTGGGGAACGATCCAGCAGCCCATCGCATTAGCATTGAAGCCAACTCGGTAGTGATCCAGAATCGCCGAGTAGCGGCGCATAATCCCCCGCTCTACAAAACTCCTTGCCAGCTCTAAGAGAGGCTCGGCGTCCATCCCGAAGCGCTTTGCCAGCTCGTGGAAGGGTTCTGCTGTCAGAGGAAGGTCGTCCTGCAGCGCTCTGATAGCCTCGACCTCCGAGTTGGTTAGAACTATCGCCTCCTCCTGCGCTGTGGGGTGTGGGCTACCCTGATCGGCCCTCAGTGTGTCCTCCAGCAGGTCCCAGTACACCCTTATCTTGAAGGTGCGCAGGGTGGGGAGTGTGATAACAGCACCAGCCTTTATCGCCCGGGCAAGCCTCTCCACCTCATCACCAAGATCCCAGGTTTGTGGGATTGTCAATACAAACCAGAGGTTATAGAGGTGATCGCGAGCATAGTTATGGCTTACCCCAGGATGCCTGCTGATCACATCTGCTACTTCTTCAAGATGCTCCGGGGCAACCTGCATCGCCACCAGGGTGCTCCCATAGCCAAGGCTCCTCGAATTAAAGATAGCCCTGATGCTGCGGATGATCCCCCCCTCCCTGAGCCTCTCAACCCGCCTCATCGCCTCACCCTCAGCGATGTCCAGCCCCTCCCCGATCTCGCTGAAAGGCTTCGCGGCGAGGGGAAAGCAAGTTTGTATCGCATTGAGGAGCTTTTTATCAACAAGGTCCAGTTTCATACCCATCCTTCCCCGGCTGGTAGACACAGCAGGGCTCGGCAGCCAGGTGATCACCGGTTAAGGCGTAAGCCCTGGCCCTCGACCCGCCACAAATCCGTCTGTATTCACAGCGCCCACACTTCCCTTTAAGTTTGCCCACATCCCTGAGTTCCTGAAAGAGCCTTGAACGGCGGTATATCTCCTCCAGGGGCTTTTCCCTCACGTTTCCGGCTCTCAGTGGGAGAAAGCCACTGGGATAGACCTCTCCAATGTGGGAGATGAAACAACATCCCCTGCCATCGTTGACATCCCTAATATCGAGTGCCCCTGCGCCTTCCGTCTGCATGATAAAGCGCCGGTAGTGGGGAGCGGCTGTGGCCTTGATGGCAAAGGGCATGCTCTTTGAGAGGGCATAAAGCTGTTCAAAGACCTGCTCATGCTCCTCCGGGGAGAGCATATCCTCACGCCTCCCGCGCCCTGTGGGCACCAAGAAGAAAACATCCCACACGGTAGCGCCAAACTCGGCCACCTTTAAGGCGATCCCCTCAAGGTCCTGAGCGTTATAGCGGCTTACTGTGCTGCTGATTTGCAGGGGAAGCCCAACCTCCTTGGCGTAGTTCAGACACCTGACGCTGCGCTCAAAGGACCCCTTTGTGCGGCGGAAGAGGTCGTGGATTTCGGCAGTGGGCCCGTCGAGGCTGAAGGAAAGCCGGGCCAAACCCGTCTCCTTGAGCCTTTCTAGCACCTTGGGGGTCACCAGGCCGGTGGCGCTGAGGGCAAGCCCAACCCTGAGCCCCTTGCCTGTTGCGTATTCAACAAATTCCAAAAGCTCTGGTCTCATCAAGGGATCGCCCCCGGTGATGATGAAGAGGGGGCTGCCCAAGGCGGCGATTTGGTCCATTAAATTGAATCCTTCGCTGGTGGTGAGTTCTTGGGGATGCCGTTGGGGCTGTGCCTCGGCGCGGCAATGGAGGCAGACCAAGGTGCAGGCACGCGTCACCTCCCAGAAAACGATAAACGGCCTTTCATCAAACTGGGCTGGGGAGCCCCCTCCTAAACGTTCCATCGGCCTACCACCTGCGCTATGTCGAAGCATCGATTCCTATTTCCTCGTCCCTTAGATAGCAGGCGGGGTCTTCCGCCCACACATCGCCGTAGAAGGCCTCAGCTCGGACGCGCATATTGCCGGCGCAGATCTCAAAATAGCGGCAACGGGCACAGCGTCCTTTTATCATATATCTTTTATTCCTCAGCCCCCACATCAGGGGATCCGAGGGGTCCTCCCAGATCTCGGAGAAATTTCGCCTTCTTACGTTGCCAAAGGAATAATGGTGCCAGAATTGGTCTGCATGAACCTCCCCCACACTATCTATGCAGGCGATACCCACCCCGGAGCTATTGCCTCCATTTAGGAGCAACAATTTATGAACCTCCTCTGCCCGCACCGGGTTTTCCTCCTTTAGCTTTAGATAAAGGTATACCCCATCGCTATGGCCAGCAACGGTCAGTATCTCCTTAACACGACCCCGGCGATGAAGATCGAGGGTTCTTTCGAAGATAAGTCCGACGGCTTTTCTCGTCTCCTCGTGGTTGAGGTCTCCATTGATTAATCTTCTACCCCGTCCCGTATAAACGAGGTGATAAAAGCAACACCGTGGCAGGTCTTCCTCCTCAAGCAGATCGAAGACATAGCTCAGTTGATGGTGATTGTATTTGGCGATGGTAAAGCGGAGCCCAACCTTCATCCCCGTGTCACGGCAATTGCGGATTCCCCGCAAGCTCTCCTCAAAGGCACCCTCCCTACCCCTAAACCTATCATGGGTCTCCTGGGCTCCGTCGATACTGATGCCTACATAAGAAACACCCACTTCCTTTAGCCCCCGGGCTATACGGGGTGTGAGCAGGATGCCGTTGGTCGAGAGCGTTACCCTTATCCCCTTTCCCACAGCGTGCTCTATCAGAGCAAAGAGGTCGTCTCTGAGAAGGGGTTCCCCTCCGGACAAAAGCAAGCTGGAGACACCAAATTTGGCGAGGTCGTCGATGAGGCGCTTCCCTTCCTCGGTGGTCAATTCTTCAGCGGATTCCCTCTCCCAGGCGTCAATGTAGCAGTGGATACAATGGAGATTACAGCGGCGAGTGAGGTTCCAAACCACTACAGGCTTCTTATGGACGGTTGACCCTTCATAGCGTAGGTCATCGCCCGGCATAGACTGTCCGCAGAGCAACCTCGTTATTCCAATCATTGTAAATCAATTGGCGCCAAACGACCTCTCATAGGTTTCGATTGTCGATAGGAGGAAATTGTCCATGAGGGTTGCGACCTGCTCCTGTATCCACATCGCCTTTTCCGCGGGAAGAGAGCGGTCTATGGCGACCCGCTTTGCCACATCAATCAACGAATCTCGGAAGAAGAGAAATGCCTCAAACACTTGCTTCAAAGAGAGCTTTACCGCCGCAAGCTGAGAGCCGTATTCGTTGCCCAGGCTTCGAGCCTCAGCCAAAAGCGCCTTCCTATTGGGGTTGGTGATGTAATCCGCTACCAAGGTGTGAAGGCGTCGGCCCAACAGCCGCATCCTGACCCTGTCTTCTTCATCAAAAGCTTGGTACCAGGGGAAGTCGGCCAGCTTTCCCTCTCGAATCCGCACCCGGGCCTCTTCCAGTGCTACTTCGTCTAGGGAGCCCAGATCGGACACCTTTCCCTTGGTTCGCATCAAGGCCGAAAGATCTTCCTCGGCAAATCGGCGATGACCCCCGGGGGTGCGAACCGACCTTAACCCTCTCCGGTCTGCCCATCGCCTGAGTGTGGTTTCATCCACGCCAAGCAGTCTCGAAGCCTCTCCCAGGCTTAACAAACGCCCCTTTTTGGCTATTTCCTGTAGAGTGTCGTTTCCCTTTTCCATACCAGAAATTCTATGCAAATCTTCGAATTCTAATCACACTGTAAGATTTATACCATTTTTGAGACCTGCTGTCAATACCCCCGCCTTGCTGCTTGCGCTGCACCATGCAGACGGTGCCTAGCTTGTAGCCCGTTTGGATTATTCGCCAGATTTCTTTTCCTCAGCTAGAAGCTTGGTAATCTCTTCTATAATGGTATTGGCACCTCCCTGCGTAATGGGCCTCCAAGAATTTGATCCGGGATGCCCAGCTTGCCGATATCATGAAAATGGCTGCGGCCAGAGCGTAGATTGTGCTCAGGTACGCGGCGTACTCGGCCTTCTCTAGGGGGTGTTGTCAAAAATCACAACGAATTATGAAAAAGGTCGCAAAAACTATTGACAACTTCCAGATTTTGTGATATTCTAATTATTTGGCTAAATGAAAACCTCAATCTCTCTCTTAACTCTGCAACACCGTTAGCTTTCGTCCCGATTTATCTTATGCAGGAGAATGTTGTGCTTTTTTCAGGAGAATTAGTATGATTTCTGCATTGCCAATTGAACAAACAATGGCTCCCCTTATTCCCAGGAAGTCTTATGCCAAAATCCCCCCTGTCCTGGAGGTCCCCCATCTTATCCAGATTCAGCTCGACTCCTTCCGCCGCTTTTGTGATACGCAGCCTGACAAGGAGAAGCCTGAGGAGAAGGGCGGGCTGAGGTCGCTTTTCGATGAGATCTCCCCAATCCAGGACTTCACCGGCTCTCGGTTCGAGTTACATTTCCTGAGCTACGGGTTTGGAGACAAGAACAAGACTGAGATGCCCCTTTTTGAAGATGCTGCTTCTTTCCGGCGCTATATGCGAGATGCCCGCAAATACCCGGAGGAGGAGTGCCGCGAGCGCGATATGACCTATTCTGCCCCTCTCTATGTCAAGGTTAGGCTGGTGGTTAAGGAGACGGGGGAGATCAAGGAGCAGGACATCTTCATGGGTGATTTCCCTTTGATGACGCCCAGGGGAACCTTTAGGATTAACGGGGCGGAAAGGGTGGTGGTGAGCCAATTGATTCGCTCGCCCGGGGTTTACTTTACCCTGGAGGAAGATGTTGCCATCGGGCGCCAGCTTTGCTTTGCCAAGCTGATCCCGGAGCGGGGGGCATGGCTTGAGTTCGAGACCAGCGGCAAGGATGTGATCTCGGTAAAGGTCGATGGTAAACGGAAGATCCCCATAACCACCATGCTGCGCGCCATCGGCTATGGCAGCAATGAGAAGCTTATCGAGATCTTTAAGGAGGTAGATACCTCCCCCAATCACCGCTTCATTCAGGCAACCATGGAACGCGACCCACTGGTTGGGAGCGAGAAGGAGGCTTTGATCGAGTTTTATCGTCGGCTCAGACCGGGCGACCCACCCACTATGGAGAACGCCCGAAGCTTGATCAATAACCTCCTTTTCAATTCCCGGCGCTATAACCTGGGCAAGGTTGGTCGCTACAAGCTGAACAAAAGGCTAGGGCTGGACCTACCCCCGACCCAGCGGGTGCTCACCAAGGAAGACCTCGTCGAGATCGTTAGGCACATTATCATGGTGAACAATGGGGACGATTCCCCCGATGACATCGACCACCTGGGAAATCGACGGGTGCGCACCGTGGGCGAGCTGATCCACAATCAGTTCCGCATCGGGCTACTGCGCATGGAGAGGGTGATCAAGGAGCGGATGAGCATCATCGACCCCGAATCGGTGACCCCG
>Ga0114920_10000665_pt1 | contig 15020 bp, 10 predicted proteins | sample ChitaG_FD_88683 | JGI IMG/M metagenome (GOLD analysis project Ga0114920, IMG submission 88683) | Deep subsurface microbial communities from South Pacific Ocean to uncover new lineages of life (NeLLi) - Chile_00310 metaG | ecosystem: Environmental > Aquatic > Marine > Oceanic > Sediment ... | reverse complement strand
TTCAGTTTGTCTCTGTCCCTCAACAGGTTAGCCAGCTCAGAAGTGCGCCATATCTTGCTCAGCTTTTCCTGCCTTAGGTCACCTATTTCCAGTTCAGGAGTTACTATATCCCCGATCACCACCTTGCCCGAGGCGTTTATGATATACTGCCAGATGCCACTAATGCATCCAGCGGGGGTATCGGTAAAATCACCTATCCTATACGGGTCCGCAGCTACCCTCAGAGCATAGCAATCCTCGCAGATTTGGTAGCGGTCCTCAAACTGAATCCTGGTCCATCCATATACATTCTGTTGCTCAACCATATACCTTTGCCAGTCCCTGACCTGCTCTCTAGTCAACATCAGGTCCGCTTTCCCTTTCCACCTCCCTCCAGGGAAAAGCTGCACCATGCAGATATCAACACCTAAATCCATGGCCATCTTTACCATCTGGGGGATTTCATCGTAATTCATTTTAGAGATGGTGGCGATCCATATCACGCTCTTAATACCGGCATCCACACAGTTCTTCAATGCTTGTATGCATTTGTCAAAGGTCCCTTCCCCTCTGTTCCAATCATGGCTCTCTTTCAACCCATCGACACTTACCTTCACCTGGGAAACGCCCGCATTCACCAATCCCCTCACATATTTACGGTCAAGCCGTTGACCATGCGTGTTGAGAGCAACAAACATATTTTTGTATCTGGCTGCATAATGCATTACCTCCACCAGATCCTCTCGTAGCGTCGGCTCCCCACCTCCAAACACGATGGCTTGTGTACCAGCCTCGGCAATGTTATCCAGAAGAGCATAAATCTCCTGCGTAGTCAATTCGTCTTCCCACGGCTGGGTGGAATCAGCAAAACAGAATTTGCAGTGCAGGTCGCACTCTTCGGTGATACTATACCAGCACATCAGGGGCTTGGCTTCCCTGACCATTTTCCTGAATTTTTCTCTGGTGATATTCAAAAAATCTTGGGGCGAAAGTTCATCTATCATCACTACCTCCACTGCATACACCATGAGAGGCCAACGACCTGCTGCAGACTATTTGACCGTACAAGCATTAGGCACTATGTCTCAGTATGACATGATATTATCCGAAGGCCGCAAAGTCAACAAGCGCCTATGGGCACACTGTCTATACTTTTATCAGTATGCGGTTTATACTACTTCGCATAAAACCCCCAAGGGTCCCTCCTTTCCGCTTGGGAGAATAGCGAGCATAGCAGCTTGACAAGAGGGGAGCTCGATATAATAGGGAAAAGCCTTAAGAAAGGGGTGCTATATGACTCTAGTGGTAGCATTACAGGCAAGCGAAGGTATCGTGCTCGCCGGCGATAACAGGGGCACCTTTGGCGACCCTCGCGGCTTCATGGCTGTCAGCGATGTGCGTAAGAAGATATTTGGGTTAAGCCATTATTGCGGCGTGGGGATCGCAGGCCCCCCTGACATTGCCTCTAACCTCCTCAAAAACATGGAGCAGCAATTGAAATCCAAGAACCTGGTCTTCGTAGATGATGTCACCCTTTTTCTACGAGACAGCTTTCGGGCTCAGTATAATGACTGGTTTCAGCAGTTCAAGATACAGGAGCGGCCGCTCATGGGAGTCGTCATCGCCGGCTATGAGAAGTCATTTAGTGGTGACGAACTAGTGCCCAGGATATATACCATTAGCAGCGAACAGGACTATGCCACTATGCTGTGTGACCAGGGCTTCTGCCTACTGGGACTCCCACTATTTCCTACATATCTGGTGAACCGGTTGTACGATATGACAGCAACAAAAGAACACGTGATTTCGCTGGCTGAATACATAATTTCAGAGACCGGAACGCAAGACCCCAAGGTTGGTGGCCCCGTAGGTATCGCGGTGATTTCACCAGACAGCGGCTACCGAGAGTTGGACGAAAGCGATATAGCTGACGTTCATCAGAAAAACCAAGAGGAACTGCACAAGTTCAGAGAACACTTCACCGGGCAATGAGCAAGGGTAATTAGCAGACCATCCACTGGTCCTTGAATAGAATCTCGTTGCATTGGATTTCCTCCACACTGCCATTGGGAATTGGCGAAGGTATAATCAACCTCTTTGATATTGCCTCCCTGCACGCTGAAACGGTCAGTCCACCCTCCAATCTTGACCCACGATGCTATGCCCATTAAGATAACAATGCCTGAGGTGTCATATGTTCGAGGTTTTATCGGAGAAATTTGGGAATATTTTCAAAAGGCTGGGGAATAAGGGAAGGCTCACTGAGAAGGATGTAGACGAGGCGCTGAGGGAGGTGAGGCTAGCACTTCTTGAGGCCGATGTTAACTTCAAAGTGGTTAAGGATTTTATCGGTAGGGTTCGAGAGCGTTCCCTGGATATCCAGGTGCTGGACAGTTTAACCCCCGCGCAGCAGGTGTTCAAGATCGTAAATGAAGAGCTTATTGCCATTTTGGGTGGCAGTCCCAGCCATCTAGCCGTGTCAAAGCACCCCCCGACAGTAGTGATGCTTGTTGGACTTCACGGATCAGGGAAGACAACCACCGCGGCAAAGCTAGCTCAACATCTGAAAAGTTCGGGACAACGCCCGTTGCTCGTTGCTGCAGACCATCGCCGACCCGCCGCCATCGAGCAGCTAATCATCCTTGGCAAGCAGCTCGAAATCCCAGTTTACAGCGAAAACACCTCAGAAAAGCCAGCTTCAGTCTGCTCTCATGCTCTGAAGCATGCTAGAAAGCTAGTTTCCACCTGGGTTATTGCCGACACTGGGGGGCGTCTACACATCGATGAGGCGATGATGCGAGAGGCAGCAGAGATAAAAAGGGAGCTTAAGCCCCATGAGGTGCTCGTGGTGGTGGATGCAATGACGGGGCAGGACGCAGTACGCGCCGCTGAGGAGTTTCACGCTAAGGTGGGACTCACCGGGCTGATCCTCACTAAGATGGATGGCGATGCCCGTGGTGGTGCCGCCCTCTCTATTGCATCGGTCAGCGGCGTGCCTATCAAGTTTATCGGAACCGGCGAGAAGACAGACGCACTTGAAACCTTTTTCCCCGACCGTCTGGCATCACGCATCCTGGGAATGGGAGACATGCTCACCTTCATCGAGAAAGCGGAGAAGACAATAGATGTGGATGAGGCAATAAGGCTAGAGAAGAAAGTGCGCCATGCCACCCTTGACCTCGAGGATTTTCTGGGACAACTAAAGCAAATGCAGAAGATGGGTCCTTTAAGTCAACTGGTGGAGATGCTCCCCGGTCTCTCTTCTATCGCCCGCCGCACTTCGGTAGAGATAGATGACAAGAAGCTAATAAAGGTCGAAGCTATCATCCTCTCTATGACCCCTCAGGAGCGTCGCAATCCGAATATCATCGATGGGAGCAGAAGACGTCGCATCGCCCGAGGCAGTGGAACTACACCGCAAGAAGTCAATCAACTCTTAAACCAGTTCCGCCAAGCACAGAAGCTAACGAAGCAGTTGGTCCGGGGCAAAGGCCTGCCATCCATACTTCGCTAGGGGGATTCCTTTACTTCTCCGCTGATAATCATCCACCCATTTCCGATTACGATTCGCGTTAGCTTGATAGGAAGACTCTGCAATCGCTCATCCGCCCCAGCCATAAGCGCAGCTATCACGTTATCCGTCAATGTTTTGGGAATGGGAAGCCTGCCAAGGTAGAATTGCTCAATCGTTATGTTAGGTTTTCCGTCTTGGACCCCTATTTTGGCTTCAACGGCTGCCTGTACGTCGATAACCAAATCGACTATTGCTGAACACTTCACTACACCCTCATCGAAGTGGACCCGGATATCTCTCATCCGCATAGGAAGCTGCCCACCAACAGCAAGCTCATTTAGCCTGGAGTTCACTTCCTCCTCAATGAGGATCAGAGTCACGCTATCCCCGATGGAGGCTTCATCTATCTGTTGCTGAAGCTCTTCGATGCTGTCATCCAGGTTTCTTGCTTCATACCAGTCCCACTGCTTTGGTGTTGTTGACCATGCCACTGGCGCTGGACCAGTTAGGAGGTAACCAACGACACCAGTAACTATCAGCAGCAAGGAAAAGATAGAGCCTAAAGCGAGGAAAGCGGTTCTTAAAGTGTTCAATTGCTACCCTATTCGAGGTAATCCTTGAGCCTCTTGGAGCGACTGGGGTGACGCAGCTTCCTCAACGCCTTGGCCTCGATTTGACGGATGCGCTCTCTGGTGACCCCAAACTCCCTGCCTACCTCCTCCAATGTGCGGGCCCGCCCATCCTCAAGGCCGAACCTCAATTGAAGCACCCGTTGCTCCCGGGGATTGAGGGTAGAGAGTACCTCTTCAATCTGCTCCTTAAGAAGCTGGTGTAAAGCCACATCAGGAGGCGGCAAAGCGGTACGATCCTCGATGAAGTCGCTGAGATGACTGTCCTCCTCCTCACCTACAGGGGTCTCCAGCGATACCGGCTCTTGAGATACCTTCATGATCTCCCTCACCTTCTCTGGTGTGACCTCCATTCCCCTACTAATCTCGTCGCTGGTCGGCTCTCTTCCGTACTCTTGAACTAAGCGGCGGCTGGTGCGGTGCAACCTATTGATGGTCTCCACCATGTGAACCGGAATGCGGATGGTGCGCGCTTGGTCTGCAATAGACCTCGTAATCGCCTGTCTAATCCACCAAGTAGCGTAAGTGCTGAATTTGTAACCCTTTCGATGATCAAACTTCTCCACCGCTTTGATCAGCCCAATATTGCCCTCTTCAATAAGGTCAAGAAGCGGCATCCCCTGCCCTATATACTTCTTAGCAACACTAACCACCAAACGGAGGTTAGCCTCGACAAGATGCCTTTCTGCCTTGCTGCTTTCCTCCCCGATCATCTCAAGATATGCTTTGAATTCCTTCTCTCGGTCTTTGAGTAAGGCGATGAAGTCGGGCTCCGATAGAAGTGTGCTTATCCACATGACGGATTTGCCATCAATAGCCTCCAGCATCCCCGGCGCCAATAGGGCACTATTCAATGATAGGCTCACCAATGCCTTTTCTACATCCGGTACACGATGCCCAGTTCTCTCCGCAATAGACGTTACCAATCGCTGGTCGAGCGGTCCGTCAACAGCAGCACGGAACCTTGGGTCGGAAATCCTCTCCCTCACACTTGCCGCGGGAAGCAGCCCAACCTCATCCGCCACCATATCGATGAGGGAGGAGGACTGGGATATCTTTTCCAGCACAGCGAGCGTGATGTCAGCCGCCGCGGGTCGGGTACTTGACTTTGCAAACAACTCATTAGTGATCTTCTTGATATGCTTCTCCTGCTCCATCTTGCTCGCCAATACTTTCTCCTGACTGGCGTTGAGGAGAGATATCCTGCCAATCTCACGAAGGTACATGCGTACCGGATCATCGATGATATCCTGCCCTTCCTGTTCCACCTCATGTTCAATCTCGGGCTTTGCCTCTTCTGTTGCCTCCAATGCGGCAACCTTCTGCCCCAAGTCGGCAAGCTTCACATGTTTCAATTCTTCGGCCGCAATATCGTCACTGAGGAAAGCGGCATCAACACCCTTTAGCGGTTCCTGTTCATGCTCCGCCTCAACGCCAGAGACTTCCTCCACATCTTCATCTCCATCATCCGATGTATGATGCTCTCTCTCCTTTTCGTTTCCTCCCAACGTCATTGCTACGCTCCTTTTCGCGCTCTTTTTCCTTCCAAAAGAAGGTTTCTTAGCTCGATATTTTGTTCTAATGCCTTTTGAAGCAGCGCTTGAACCTCTTCTTCGTTGCCCTGAGACTGCGCCTCTGAAAAGAGTGTTTCCTCTAGCGTCTTCAACCTCCTCAGCCTTTGCTCACCCAGGCGGCGAGTGCAATCTGAAAATGCGGTTTCAAGTTGCCTATTGCTTGCCGGCGGTAACGCCCTTCCCATTAAGAAGTCTAGATGCTCCCACAGGCTGACATCGAGGCTCTGGCGCAGCGATTCCTCATCGGGGGAGTCAAGCCAGGCGAGGAAGAGTTCACGATTTTCCGTGCCCTCAAAACAATCGGGCGGCAGCTCCTTGCCTCTATGTCTAAGCTCTGGGTGCTGCAGCAAGAGCGAGAGGTAACGTTCCTCCAGTGGATGACGAATGGTTTGCGCTGAGGGCAACGATACTTTTCTCGTTGACCTTTCCCTCACAGTCGGCTGCAACTGGGCTGCCCTCCTGGACAGGGTCTTCTCGTCCACCCCCAACAGATGAGCGAGCTTGTTCAAGTATAGTTCCCGCTCCACGCCGTCAGCTATCTCTGAAATGAGAGGCAGAAGCTGCTCTGCAGCATCTGCTTTACCCTCATCTTTGCCCAGATCTAGCTTCGATGTAACCGCCTCAAACAAGTAGTCCATTAACGATGTGGCGCCATCAACCATTATTTGCCAATGCTGGGGGTTCTCCCTGATCACCTCATCGGGGTCTTTGCCTCTAGGCAGGTGAATGATCTTTAAACTTCCCCGAAGCTTGGAGGTGCCTCCCATTAAGTCCCTCTCTGAGGCGGAGATGCGCTCGCTGAAGGCCTGCCGAGCAACCTCCAAACCCCGAAGCGTCGCCTCATCGCCTGCGGCATCGGCATCAAGAGCCAAGACGAGGTTCTTGGTTAGTCTCTTTATGATGCCGATCTGTTTCTCCGTTAGGGATGTTCCCATAGAAGCCACGACATTAGCCACACCGTACTGATGGGCAGTGAGAACATCCATATAGCCCTCCACAATAATTGCCAAGCCCTGCTCTCTGATCGCTCCCTGCGCTCGGTCTATCCCATAAAGGATGCCACTTTTATCGAAGACCCTTGTCTGAGGGGAGTTGAGATACTTGGGGGTGGAGCCATCGAGAGCGCGGGCGCCAAAGCCAGCAACACTCCCCTTCTCATTCCTTATCGGGATCATCAGGCGATTTCGAAACATGTCATAGGACGCCTCACCTTCCTTTTCGACGACCAAGCCTGCCGCCACCAACTCATCCCCTGTACAGCCTCGGCTAATTAGGTGCTGACGCAACGCATCCCAGCTATCGGGACTGAAGCCAAGCTCGAAGCTATCTATGGTCTCTTTCAAGATACCCCGCTCACTTAAATAGCGCCTCACTACCTCGGCAGGTTTGGCATTGAGAAGAAGGTAATGATAATAGCGAGCGGCAGCCTCGTTTACCTGGTAAAGCCTTTCCGCCTCTCTGTCCTCAGCCCGCTCTTTTTGCCTTGTGACCAGGGTTACCCCTGCTCTATCCGCTAAAAGCTTGAGTGCCTCACTGAAGTTAGTGCCCTCCTTCTTCATCACAAAGGAAAAGATATCCCCTCCTATTCCACAGCTTCCAAAGCAGTGCCAGCTCTGGCGTTCGGGAAAAACAAAGAAGGAGGCGGTCTTCTCGGTATGAAAAGGACATAATGCCTTAAAGTTACGCCCTGCTTTCTGAAGCGTAACATAATCCGAAACAACATCGGCAATGTCGAGCCTTTGTTTTATCTCATCGATGACGCTCATCTTAAAAATCTGACCCCCTTGCAACCTCTTCCACCATCCTTAGGGCATAATTATCGGTCATCCCGGCGATATAGTCCACAGCCTTCCGCTCCGCGCTGTCATCGCGCCTCGAGTACTCTTCGGGCAGTTTTTCCTCATTCTCCACAAAATACTCGTAGAGAACACGAACCACCTCCCGAGCGCGCTCCGACTGATCGCCAGCCACTTTGTATACCCTTTCGAATAGAAACTGGCGAAGCGTTTCTGCCGCCTCAAGCACTTCAGGACTCATACTAATGACAGGCGTCCCACCATGATCTGCCCCTGTAACAGCCCAGGAAAAGTCGATCACATCCGATATTAGGGTGTTGATCCTCTCAGAATGTGAATGCCCCAAAACAGCCACCGCCTGACGGGGAAGGTCACCATCCGAGATGATGCCCGCCCTCACCGCATCGCCGATATCGTGATTGACGTAGGCGATGATATCAGCGATCTTACAAACCTGACCCTCCAGGGTTCCAACCTCACCCCAATCCTCCCCCAGAATATCGACCCCTGTCTTGGCATGCTTGAGGATGCCCTCCCTCACCTCCCAGGTTAGATTCAGTCCCTGCCCATCCTTCTCCAAGATATCAACCACTCTAAGGCTTTGCTCATTATGCCTGAACCCTTCGGGGTACAGGCTATTTAAAACCTCCTCACCCACATGTCCAAACGGTGTATGACCCAGATCATGGCCAAGGGAGATGGCCTCATCGAGGTCTTCATTCAAGTTTAAGGCCCGTGCTATCGAGCGGGCGATCTGAGAAACCTCCAGGGTATGTGTCAACCGTGTCACGTAGTGATCGCCCAATGGGGCGATGAAAACCTGGGTTTTGTGCTTCAGTCTGCGAAATGCCTTGGAGTGAATGATACGATCACGATCTCTCTGAAAAGCAGTGCGCATCGGGCAGGATTCTTCAGGCTTCAGCCTGCCCTGCGAAAGCCTGCTCTTCATTGCATACGGTGAAAGGCTCTCCTCCCTTTCCTCCAGTCGCTTTCGTATCTCATAGTGTACCATAAACACCATCGATTGAAGGGGCCTCCTACCCCTCCCCTACCGAAAGTGCTGCCTGGGCTGCGGCAAGGCGAGCAATCGGTACTCCGAAGGGGGAGCAGCTCACGTAGTCCAAGCCCACTTGGTGGCAGAAATGGATGCTCGATGGATCCCCGCCATGCTCGCCACAGATGCCCAACTCAAGATCTGGCCTGGCCTTCCGACCCAATTCTACTGCGGTCTTAATCAACTTTCCTACACCGTCGCGGTCAAGCACTTGAAACGGGTTCTCAGGCAAGATCCCTCTTTCTACATATTGTAAAAGGAATTTGCCCTCGGCATCGTCCCTGCTGAAGCCGAAGGTATACTGTGTCAGGTCGTTAGTGCCAAAGCTGAAGAACTCGGCATAATGAGCGATCTCATCAGCGATGAGGGCAGCACGAGGGATCTCGATCATGGTGCCGATTTTACAATCAACCATAGTGCCCATCTCCGCCTCGACCTCCAGCGCTACTTTCTCCAGTTGTTCCCGAACAAACCTCATCTCGTTTTGGTGACCGACAAGGGGGACCATTATCTTAGGGCGAACATCGATGCCCTCTTTTGCCAACTCGCAGGCGGCGGTTAAGATAGCTCGCACCTGCATCTTGTAGATATCGGTAAACATCAAACCCACCCGACAACCGCGAAGCCCCATCATGGGATTTGCCTCACGCATTCTCTCGATAGCGCGGAGCAAATTTTCGCTCTCCGCCAGCTTGGCTGGGTCATTACCCCTAATGCGAAATTCAGTGGTTGCTACCAGCACCCTCTCATAACTGGGCAAGAATTCGTGGAGCGGAGGGTCAATGAGTCGAATAATCACAGGTTTGCCCGCCATCACGCTCAAGACGCCTTTGAAGCTCTCAATCTGGAACTTGGCCAGCTCAGCTAAGGCATCGCGGTAATCGGCTACCACAGGCGAAGCATCTCTTTCCTCTTGCATCTTGGCCAGCCTCTGCTTTAGTTTCCCCTGCCTATCCCCATACGTCCTCTCTATTTCCTCCTTCAGGCGGTCAAGCTCATTTTGAAAGGCAGTGGCTTCAGTGGCCGACAGGATCATCTTTTGCACAATAGGGAGGCGCTCCTCCTCAAAGAATATGTGTTCGGTGCGACATAGCCCGATACCCTCCGCTCCAAACTCAAGGGCCCTGGCGGCATCGCTGGGATAATCGGCATTAGCCCAAACACCCAGCCTCTTCACCTCATTGGCCCAGCCCAGGAGCGCAATCAGGTCGCTGTCCCCCGATAGCTTAGGCGCAATGGTCGGTATCCTCCCTATGAAGACCTCGCCGGTGCTGCCATCTATGCTTATCTCTTCATCCTCCTTGACCACCATGCCACCAGCGGTCATGTAACGCCCTTCGAGATCGATTCTCAGTTCCTCGCAACCAGCGACACAGGGTTTACCCAGCCCACGGGCAACAACTGCGGCATGGCTTGTCGCTCCACCCCGCGCCGTGAGGATGCCCGCTGCTACCAACATACCATGGACATCCTCGGCACTGGTCTCGGGGCGAACCAATATGATACTCTCCCCACTGGAACCTAGCTCCGCTGCCCTATCGGCATCTAGAACCACCTTTCCCGTCGCTGCCCCCGGGGAGGCATTCAATCCCCTGGCCAGCAGCCTTCCCTGATTTCTGACCTCCTCCTTGGTCCTTTCATCGAACTTGGGAAACAGGGACTGCCGCAGATCGTCGGGCTTAACCCGGAGCAGGGCCTCCTCCTTGGTAAGAAGACCCTCCCTTACCATATCCACTGCAGCCTTCACCGCTGCCCTTCCCGTACGCTTTGCAGCCCTGGTCTGCAATATATATAGCTTGGCCTGTTCAACAGTGAACTCTATATCCTGAACATCGCGATAATTGGCTTCCAAGCGTTCTGCGACATTTACTAGTTCCCGATAAACATCGGGCATCTCCTGTTGAAGAAGGTCGACCTTTTGAGGGGTACGAATGCCCGCTACCACATCCTCACCCTGAGCATTAGCCAGGTATTCCCCGTAGAGTGTTTTATCCCCGGTGGCAGGATCACGGGTAAAGGCAACCCCAGCGCCGCTATCGTCACCCATATTGCCAAAAACCATCGCCATAATACTAACCGCAGTGCCCAGGTCATGAGGAATCTTGTAGAAGTTTCGGTAGTCGACGGCACGCCTTCCGTTCCAGCTCTTAAACACCGCCTCGATAGACAATCTCAATTGCTTCAGGGGATCATCGGGAAATTCTTTGTCTATCCCTGCCTTAACCAGCCTCCTGAACTCCGAGACGATTTCTTTGAGGTTCTCTGCGCTTAGCTCAGTATCAAGGTGGACGCCAACATTAAGTTTGAATTGCTCCAAGATAGCCTCAAAAAGAGATGCATCTATGCCCAGCACCGTTTTGCCGAACATCTGAATAAAACGGCGGTAGGTGTCGGCGGCAAAGCGCTCGCTGCCCGTCGCATTAACCAAACCCCTCACAGTCTCTTCATTGAGACCAAGATTGAGCACGGTATCCATCATGCCAGGCATGGAAACCTTACCTCCGGAGCGAGCCGAAACTAAGAGGGGGTTTTGAGGGTCGCCAAACCTCTTGCCCATCTCCTTCTCCACCACTCGCAGTGCCTCCACTACCTGATCCCATAGGGTTGGGGGGAATTGTTCTCCCTCGGCGTAATACGCGTTGCACGCCTCAGTAGAAATAACGAATCCCGGTGGCACGGGAAGGCCCATATTCGCCATCTCACAGAGATGGGTGCCCTTCCCGCCCAGCACGTCGATCATGCTGGCGTTTCCCTCCGAGAACAAATAAACCCACTTCAAGGAAACACCCACTTTCTTGGTCATAACGACCCCTTTCTCGCTCCTAATTAAAGAGAAATTATACCATAAAAAGGCTCTTTTTTGAACATCTGAAGCCTCGCGAGTCAAGTCATAACCTAACTCCAGACGAGCTTGTCGGGCTCGCTAACCAGCTTCTTCTCTCCAGCTAGTTCACGAATTTTCAAGAGGGTCATATTTACATCCGGAGTGAGATAGACCCAGTCAGGCCCTGATGGGATCCAGTAAGGGGAATTGATTCGCACTACCTTTAGCTCCTTAGTGTTCACGTAAATGCCAAATTTCTCTAGCTCCAAAGGTTTCCTCCTTTCAGTTACTGTGCATCCTGTAGTCTTGCGACCACTTCCTCGATAGCCTCATCAGGGGTGGAGGCTCCTGCGGTCACCCCGATGCGCTGGTGATTTAGAAGCCACGCATGATCGAGCTCCCCAGCCCCATCAATGAGATGTGTCTCGACAACAACGGAGCATATCTCAGTAAGACGCTGTGTATTAGCGCTCCCATGAGAGCCCACCACCAACATCATGTCCACCTTTTTTGCCAGCTCGAGGGCTGCCTCCTGCCGCCTTCTCGTGGCATCGCATATAGTGTTGATGATGCGTAGCTCGGAGATGAGTGCAAGATAGGAATCGGCAAATGAGGAAATAAACCGGGTGAAGCCGGAGAAGCTCTGGGTGGTTTGGGAAAGGATGCCGATTCGCTGCGGTAACTTGTCAAACTTAGGCAGCTCAACAGTAGCTAGCCCGTTATCTTTAGCCCAGCCAAGCACGCCTTGCACCTCAGGATGGCTTTCATCACCAAAGACGATCACGAAAAAACCTGCTCCCGCTAATCTCTTTGCGGCGATTTGAGCACGTCGCACAAACGGACATGTGGTATCGATTATTCGGAGCGCACGAGTCTCTATCTGCTCCACCACCTTGGGGCTGACACCATGGGAACTAATCGCCACGGTGCTCCCTTCAAGCTGGTCTACATCACCTATCGCCTTGACCCCGAACTGGGCAAGCCTCTCCATTACCCGCTGGTTATGCACCACCGGCCCCAGGGTCAGGAGAGGGCCAAACTCCTGCGCTGCCTTTTCCAATATGTCGATTGCACGCCTCACGCCGGTGCAAAACCCTAGTTCAGCCGCTTTCTCGATCTCCATAGACCCCTTTGTAGCTTTCTGGGAGAAGCTCGGCGACCCGACGCATAATGACTTCGGTAGTACTGGCCAATTGAGCCTTGGTCAACTTACCATCGACTGGAGGTAGAGTGAACGGCTTACCGATGTTCACGGTTATCCGTACCCGACCAAAGAGGCAGGAAACCCCCAAGATTTTTTCTGTGCCTGTGATCCCCACGGGGAGGATTGGGGCACCACTGCGCAAGGCGATGAGTGCCGTCCCCGAACGCGCCGGCTGTATGGTAGCTGTCTTGCTTCTCGTCCCCTCGGGGAACATGCCCAATGCCAGTCCCTCTTTCAGCGTCTGTTGCGACCAGCGGAGTGCTCTTCTATCAAGTTGCCCGCGGCGCACCGGGAATGCCCTGAAGCCACGCACCAGTGGCCCTTGAATCGGATGACGAAATGACTCCTCCTTGGCCATATACACGATTCTTCGCTGAAGAATTGCCGAAAGGATCGGGGGATCGGCGATGGAGAGATGATTGGCTACCACGATTAAGGGTCCCTCGGTAGGAACATTCTCCTTCCCCCGCACTTCCCGTCGTATCAGAATGCGGAGCAGTATCTTGACAATCATGGTTTCCAGGTAGTAGAAAATAGTCATTGGCCTTCCCCCACTATGCCTAAAATCTCTAATAGCACCTGCTCGACATTAAGTCCGTCTGTATCAACCAGCCTGGCGTCTTGAGCTGGCTGAAGAGGAGAGACGGCGCGCTCGCTATCGATCTCATCCCTCCTTTTCAGGTCGGTAAGGACAGACTGGTAATCTGCCGCTTCACCTCGCTCCACCAACTCAAGATAGCGCCGCCTAGCCCTTTCTTCGAAGGAAGCACAGAGATAGACCTTTAACTCGGAATGAGGCAACACGGTCGTGCCGATGTCACGCCCTGCCATAACGATTTTACCACCCTGGGCCAATGCCTGCTGCTGCTCAACCAGCGCCTCCCTGACGCCAGCTACCTTCGCCACCAAGGAAACACCCCTCTCCACATCTGGATCCCGAATCCCTAATGTAACATCGTCACCATCAACGAGCACTTTGTCAAGTGGCGCAAGATCGATACTGGTGCTCTCAGCAAGCCGGCTGAGCCTCTCTTCATCCTCGAGATCGATGTTGAGTCTTATCGCCTTCCAGGTAAGAGCCCGATACATCATCCCTGTGTCCACATAGCGATAACCCAGCCTCTGGGCTAACATCCTGCCGATGGTGCTTTTACCGACTGCAACCGGTCCGTCTATGGCGATTGTTGATGGCCTTAACATATTTGTCAAATTATATCTAAGGAAGGGGTTTAAGGCAATCATTTCCTACTGCGTCTTCTAAGCCAAAGTCCGATGCCAAGGCAAGCTATCGCTATGACTATGAGAACAGCACGCACACCTACTGCGGAGAAGGGAGTGCCCCCATTCGACGGCTGAGGTGTTGGTGACGATGTTGGGGTAGGAGCAGGTGTCGTAGTAGACATAGGTAGTGGTGTAGGCGTTGGTGTCGGTGTAGGCACTAGAGTGGATGTGGCAGATGGTGCTGGCGTCGGAAGGGGATAAAGGCCTTGACCTGGAGTAGGAGATGAATTGTCCACAAACTCGCCCCCCGGCGGTGAGCGCTCCAGTGAATGGCCTGCCGCCACATCGGAATGGTAGGTGCTTTGCGAAGTCTCATCGCCATATGAGATCGCATCGATAACATTCCCCATGCTATCCTCAAGAACGAGGCAGTCTCCATCATTGTTCAGCCCGTTGCCAATGCGGCCGTCCTGAAGGAAGACAATGGTGCCATCGAAGTCGGGAAAGTTTGTATAGAAGCCCTCCGTGGCAGCGATCACCGCAAAACCCCCATCGGGGAGGGTTAGCGAAGGAACCGGGTCACATCCTAGGTTATCGCTAATTGTCCAGCCCCCAAGCTCAATAGTATTATCGGTCGGGTTATAGATCTCCATCCACTCGAAGTCAGCATCTGGGCCACTTTGAGGCGGGTCATATCCAACCTCGTTGATTAAAATACTCAAGCTTTCTGCTGTTGTGCCAGTTGAAGTAGGCGTTGGGGTGAGCGTTGGTGTCGGGGTGAGCGTTGGTGTCAATGTCAGTGTTGGCGATGCTGCAGGCGTAGCGATAGGTGTAGGCGTGGGGCTGGCGGTCGGCGTGGGTGCGATGGTTGGCGTAGGCGTAGGGGTAGAGGTTGGCGTAGGTGTGGCAGTCGGGGTTGGTGTTGGCATCGATGGCGGAGGCCCGGTGAAACTCATATCGTCAAAGTAGGCAATTCCAGGACCAGTAAGCGCATCGACTAATTTGACCACACACTCAACTGTGGCCGAATGAGCATACGGCGGCGCAGTGCCTGTGATAGTAAGAGACTGGTAGTCAGAATGGTTATCCCTCAATTGCTCGAAGGGGTTAGTGGTGTACCAGATAGCGCCTCCCATGGCGTCGTCTCCCTCATACCAGCCTATTCGGAGGAAAACTGCAACGATATCGTCATCGTTTTTTATCGCCCAACCACTAAAGGTATAAC
>Ga0114920_10000664_pt1 | contig 15034 bp, 12 predicted proteins | sample ChitaG_FD_88683 | JGI IMG/M metagenome (GOLD analysis project Ga0114920, IMG submission 88683) | Deep subsurface microbial communities from South Pacific Ocean to uncover new lineages of life (NeLLi) - Chile_00310 metaG | ecosystem: Environmental > Aquatic > Marine > Oceanic > Sediment ... | reverse complement strand
GATATGCCCCCAGGCATAATTATCAAGTTCTCGAGGTAGGCGAGGAGAAAAAGCTAGCTATGGCTGAAAAGACAGAGAGCAAGTATCAGCGCTGCGATGAGTGCCATGGCAGTTATTTGATTGTGTTCGAGTGCAAGGATAAGAAGAAGCGCTGCGCACGGTGCAAGGAAAAGTTTGATAGAGAAACGAAAGGAATGAGACAGGATTATCAAGACCAATGAATATAATGGGAGCTTAAAATGAATATCTATGTAGGCAATTTATCATGGAAGACCACTGTAGCGTATTTACGACATGTTTTTGAAGGCTTCGGGGAGGTCACATTTGCCAATATTATTAGAGACAAGGTCACCGGCATATCGAGAGGATTCGGATTCATAGAGATGCCTAACGAAGCAGAAGCCCACGCCGCGATCAGCGACCTCAACGGCAAGGAGTTGGAGGGACGAAGAATTACTGTTGATGAGGCTCGCCCTCACTCTGAAGGACGGCAGCGTTCTTGAAGCGGCGTCAAACAGGAGGCATAGGTGAAGCCGTAATCGGGCTTAGTGGCGGGATCCCGGCTATTAGCACAGGAATGGATAGGAAATGAAAGGGGGTATGATGCCAACAGCTTACTGTTTTAAGTGTCGACAGAAGAGAGAAATTAAAGGCCCAAAGCAGGTCATCACCAAGAAGAATAAACCTGCAGTACAGGGCACCTGCCCCGTTTGCGGGACAAAGGTATTTAAAATTGGTAAAGCTAATCCTCCAGTCGTATCGTCTTACTGCCCGCAGATGCAACATAAATATGAGAAAATTCAGAATCTTTCGTAGCACCATGCCAGTGGTTTTCACCTGCCGGAATATAGACGATATCTCCAACTTTTATCACCACTTCTTCCTCTTTCGTAGCAACTATGCCCGTTCCAGCAGTGACTATGAGAACTTGATCACTGGTGTGTGAGTGAAACTTGTTTCTCGCTCCTTTACTGAAGTTCACTAGCTTAATGTCAAAAGTCTTCTCCATCTCTTCGGTTAGTATGGGCTGAAAGGTAACTGGGCCTCCAGTAAAAATCGGGCGGTCAAAAGGCTGCTTAGGAATTTGATCTGTTCTTATTACTTTCATAGCCTTCCCTTGCTGATCTAAACATTCATAGAACGTTAGCCAAAGAGTATCACATAGCTGCCCATCTCTCAACCGCTATAGGCAAGCACTGCACCAAATTCCGTATTTCCATACCAAGAATCATGGGTCATAACAATTGACAGCGAAGTTTTGTTACCCGCTGCACAAAATGGCTAAATGTTCAACTAGCGTGCAGGGATCCATTACTGAGTAAGTGCCAATATTGCTAATGGCACTTACTCCCTCCTAAGAGGGGATTAAACTTTCTCTCGGAGGCACTTAGGAATCTACAAACAGATTCTAAGCTAAATATAGCGCTCGTATTTTGGCTCATACATTTGGGACTTAATATATGTCAGGAGATCATCGGGCTTTGGTTTTCTTGCAAGTTCTCGTTTAAAGGCTACCTCTCCTACTGCGGTGGCAATTACTGCTGAGACATCCCTGATCCTCGTCAGTGGAGGATAAATACGTCCTTGAGTAAGATCGGTCTCGACTACCTCACGAGCCAACGCTTTCGCCGCAGCAAATATCATTTCATCGGTTACATAGATGGCTGCACATGCAATGACACCCAGACCTAAACCAGGAAAGATATAAGCGTTGTTGCACTGACTAGGCATATATGTCTTTCCATTGATTGTCACCGGCTGAAACGGGCTGCCGCTGGCGAAAACGGCATGTCCCTGAGTCCAACCATAGGCTTCTTCAGCAGTACATTCTGCCTTTGATGTTGGGTTCGACAGGGCAAACACGATGGGCCTCTCACTGAACCTTGACATTGCTTCCAGTACCTGACGAGTGAACGTTTTCGGCTGCGCCGAGACTCCAATGATCGCTGTGGGCCTTAGCGATTCGACGGCAGAAAGAAAATCTTTTAGGTGCTCATGGTCGTGGGCATAAGGGAGCTTATGTTCGGTCAGGTCGCTTCGGCTTCTAACCACCAAGCCCTTGGAATCCACAAACCAGCACCGATTCCGCGCTTCCTCTTGGGATAAACCCTCAGCCATCATCGCAGGGACAATTAAATCACCAATTCCGATCGCCGCTTCGCCAGCACCCTGGAACAATATCTTTTGATCCTTTAGCTTACCTCCTGTAATTCTAAGAGCTGAGTACAATCCTGCTAGTGCCACTGCTCCGGTTCCTTGAATGTCATCGTTGAAAGTGCAAATCCGGTCTCGGTATTTCATCAACAGACGAAAGGCGTTAGCAGTGGCGAAATCCTCAAACTGGAAGAGGGCCTGGGGAAAAACTTCCTGCACCGCGGTGATTAACTCTTCAAACAACTCGTCGTATGCATCTCCGCGAAGACGTCGCTGTTGAACGCCGAAATAGAGGGGATCGGCCAGCAAGGCTTCATTATCAGTCCCGACATCAAAGACCATGGGAAGGGACTGAACTGGGTTGATGCCAGCGCATGCCGTGTAAAGAGATAGCTTCCCCATGGGGATACCCATTCCATTAGCCCCAAGGTCTCCAAGGCCGAGAATCCGTTCACCATCGGTGACCACGATAATACGTATGTCCTTATTAGGCCAGGTTCGCAAGAGGCTAGCTATTCGTCCCTTATCATTTGCCGAAACGAAGATACCCCGCGGTCTTTGAAAAATATGTGCGTAACGCTGGCACGCTTGCCCCACCGTTGGGGTATATATGACTGGCATCATCTCAGAAATGTTGTCCACGACTACCCTGTAGAATAATGCCCTATTCTCGTCCTGGATAGAAATCAAATAAAGGTATTTATCCAGATCCGCAGTTATTCCCCGGAAGTTCTCCAGAACGCGCTTGACCTGCATGTCCATAGAAAGGACACGTGGCGGTAAGAGACCACGAAGTCCCAAGGCATCCCGTTCCTCTTCGGTGAAAGCAGTTCCTTTGTTTAGGAATGGATCGCGTATCAGTTGAACTCCAGTAGGAATTATTTTCCTATCAACATTAACCTTTTTCCTTACCCGTTTATCTGGCATGGTGGTTCTCCGTTACAATTCTTTCCACTGAACAACGTTAGCAAGAAGCCACAGTGATGTCAATGCTCAAGCAAAGATTGACTTGCGGGCGTGTGGAATGTAGTTGCACGATAGAGGCGAGAACAATATTTTCCAATTGACCTAACCCATTGAAACGACTTCTCAAATTCTGACCACTTCTCGCCAATATTGCAGGGTTAAACAGTGGGTATTAGCAACCTTTCTAGTACGTTTACCATGGGGGGCTTGTATCGTTATATCTCGTCGTAAAGAATAACAAATCGTACCACGAAGCATTGTAAAGTCACATTCTGACGTTTTGTATCCTCACGGAGCAAAGTGGCTGCTATTCTTTTTTATCTAATAGACCGTAGTGGAAAAAGGACATTAGGTCACGTAAAAGGTTAACACTGCACTCATGTTCCCAACGTGTTATTATATCCATATCAAAGAAAGGAGATATAAGGCTATGATACTCAGAATTGACCATATCGGTATTGCGGTAAAGGACGTTGAAGAAGCGGTCAAGATTTATACTGATGCGCTAGGGCTAGCAGTTGAAGATATAGAGGTTGTAGCCCACCGACATATCAAAGTAGCTATTGTCCCGGTAGGTGAGAATAGGATTGAGTTAATACAGCCGATGAGCCCAGATATCAAATTAGCCAAATTCCTCGAAGAAAAAGGCGAAGGGCTGCATCACCTGGCGCTACAGGTTGATGATATTGAAAAAGTGCTTGAAGACCTAGAGAGTAAAGGGGTTCCCCTTCTTGATAGGGAGCCTGGAATCGGAACCCACCAGAGGAGGGTAGCCTTTCTAGACCCCGAGGCAACCAAGATAAGGCTGGAACTATCCGAGAAAAAATGACAGAAAGTGGTAATTTCTGTTAATACTTTTACATAGACAAAAAGAAAGGGCGAAATTAAATGGCGAAGTTTCAACCTATAGGGGATACACCGTTCACCGAAATTAAACAACTAGGTATGGTAGTCAGGGACATAGACAAAACCGTTGAATACTACACCTCCTTAGGTATAGGACCCTTTAAGCCTTTAGCCATGAACATCACCGAAAAATGGGTTAGGGGAAAACGCGTTGAACTTAAGGGTAGAGCATTGGTGGTCAAGCTCGGGCCGGTAGAACTTGAGCTAATCCAGCCACTTGAAGGGCCTTCCATTTTTTTCGAATTCTTAAAGAAAAGGGGGGAGGGTCTTCATCACCTTGGTTTCCCGGTAGAGAATCTAGATGGGGAGGAAGAAAGACTGGTAAAGCAAGGCCTGAAGGTATTGCAGAAGGGAAGGGGGCCAAATTGTGGCTATACCCATTTTGAGACTGATGCTATCGGCGGCGTTGTTCTTGAGATTCTTAAGACACTGCCAGAGTAGTTGTTACTTATGAGTTAAAACCAGCTGCTTAAGTTTAGTGAATCCCCTCAGCCGCAAGACAAAATGTTTAGAAATGGCTGCAGGCTGTGTTTTCGGTCAGGTGCGGGAATGGTTAAGACAACACAGCAACCGCTACGCTAAATGCTGGAGATCAACCTGCCCATCATAATTATGCACATTAGGGCGAATTGTTACCTGAGTTCCCAGTTGGCCGCTGGCAGTATTCCTTCCAGACAGAGAATTTGTCACCTCTATGTATTCCCTTCGTCTCTATAGTTAGTCCGACGTTTGCCTTTTTCCCCTTCTTACGTTTGCCTTTTGCTGCCTTCAAACTTTACCTTTTGTTGCCTTTTGCCATTAGCTACTTTTGACTTTTGATTATTGCGCTTGCCTTCTACTTTTCCCTAGGAATCAGCTAGGATTTTTGGGCCAAAAATCAAGTCAAAAGTAAAGTCTCGTTAGGTCTACATTAATAAGCCGGGCTGTTTGGAGCCTATTACAGCTTAAAAATTCAACAATCGCTAACTAGTGTTGGCACTATAAAATAAAAGACTCTATTTGTTCGACTTCAATTGAACTGACTTTCGAGCCAAGTCCAGCACGACGTAGGCTTGTAACTACAATTGACCAAGCGCTAACCCTTCATAACTCAAGCGTGCTACTCTCATCAACGAGGACAGACTTTTGGCGTTCCTTGACAACAACGTCAGAAAGGACGTGCCATCTAATCCTTTTCAGCATATTGTCTAGTTCACGCAATTCATCTTCATTGAAAATAGACAGCACGTCATGGCCTAAAGTGCGATGAGTAGCTACAACCATGTCTGCATATTCTTCACCCTTTTTGGTGAGCGTAATGAATGTCGTCCGGTAATTATCTGGATTCATGCTTCTCTTCACCATGCCGGCTTTTTCCAAGTCACTAATCGCGTGACTTATGGTATGCTTAGTCAAGGTGGTTCTCCTGCTGAGAGTTGTTGGAGTGATCTTATCGAATTTAAGACGCAGCAGGTAAAGGAGACTGACCTGGGCTAAGTTCAAACCTAGCCGAGACATGCGTGATTTTAGGAGTTTGTTCATTATCCGTCCTAAAGCTGTCAGACGTGCGGATACGTCTAGTTGTATATCACCGGTATCAACCGTTCCTAACAGTTCCACTTCTGATTTGGATTTTTTCTTTTCTCGCACAGCTTACCTGTATCCTCCGACAAATTCTTAGAAACATTATACTTATGTATGATACTATGCCTAACAATTAAAATAAGGCGTGCTGTACTAGTTTCCTCTGGGAGTTATGTTGCCTCCCTTCGTTCTTTAAGCACACTCTAAAACCCTTCCACATGCTCATCTCACCTGTTTTTGTAAAAATTGCTCTGATGTCAAACTCGGAAAGGTATTGACAAGGAGTAAAGCTAATGGTATACTTTGCCAACTGTTATTCTAGCACAACAGTTAATTTTGTCAAGTACCAGCATGACAGATGCTTATGGTTGGGCGATTCAGCAACGGAAGTCTTGGTATGCTGAATTGTAATTGGGTTTCTCCAAGGGGAAACCAGGGTGTCAGCAGACCTGTCCATGACTGGCTTAAAAGTTCCTTTGCCCCTCCCGTGTGGTGAGCCCTGGCTGTAATCGGGCTGGTTGGAGAAACCCAATTGCTTATATGTAAAGAACATTCAAGCTCTTAAAGTTGTTTGCTATAAAATAGACTAGCAAGGGGAGGTGATGCAGATAGGACATGGTGGTAAGAATCTTATCCAAGTAGACAAAATCTTTACAGAGGAGATTGAATGAAAAGAAGAAAATTTTTTACCATTGTAGGTAGTCTGTGCCTGATGGTCGTCATAGCGGCACTGCCTTTCATGGCAGCCTGCGCTGCACCAGCGCCCACGCCGACGCCAACGCCAACGCCAACGCCGATCCCGACACCAGCACCAGTGCCGGAAAAGGTTATTGAACTTAAGTACCAGGGTGGTGCCTATTCTACGATGCATCCTATTTACTACGATGCCTTCAATGTATGGGCAAGGGAGTTGGAGAAGCGTACACAGGGCAGGGTAGCGGTTACCCTCTTTCCACAGCAGACACTGGTAACAAACAAGGAATCATGGGATGCTATTAGGTCCGGGGTAGTTGATATCTGCATCAACTGGTGGCCATTCTTTAAAGGCGTCTTTCCGCTTCATGAAGTCTGGTATCAACCGTTCATGGGACCGACTTCCTCTATTGTGAGTCCGGCCATCTGGCGGCTTACTCAGGAGACCCCGGAGATGCAAGAGGAGTGGAAGGAAGTCCATATGATAACCAAGTACGCCAGTGCAGTGCACAATCTTCACTCTACTAAGAAGCTGATCAAGACACTGGAGGACTTTGAGGGCATGTCACTGGGTGCTCCTACGCCCATGGAACTGAACTTAATCCGTGCCCTTGGCGGCAATCCATCAAGATTTACTGTTACCCCTGATACCTATCTTGCGCTACAGCGAGGAATCCTTGAAGGTGGTATCTGGCCATGGGCTCCGCTGAGGTCCCAACAGCTTACTGAATTCTTGATATACCATACCGTCTGCGACTTCGGCTATGCCGCTGGCTCTCACAACATGAACAAGGAGCTATGGGAATCCCTGCCGGGAGATATCCAGAGCGTGATAGATGAAATCAGTGGCGAAACATACGCAGCACTCCTTGGCTTAACCTTGAGCCAGGGTTCTCAGGTGGACATCCAGTGGATGAAGGGCAAGGGCGATGAATTCTATACACTGCCCCCAGATGAAAGACTCAGGTTGATCAAAGTTGCCGAGCCGATAGCTGCTGAGTGGCTAAAACTGGCAGAAGCAGCCGGAGTGGACGGCGAAGCACTGCGTGCGAGAGCTCACCAGATAGTGTCTGAGATTGAGGAAAACCCGATTCCTCCAGAGGACTGGTTCGGCTATGCCGGCCAGTATGGAAGTCCCAACAGACCTGGTGGTTGGGACTAACGGCGCTGATTTACCGAGATAGAGAGGCGTAGTTCAATACAACCGTAGGGCTTTACCCCTACGGTTGTATTGAATGGGTAAAAGGTGCTGCCAGAAAAGCTTTATGCAAGGCTAATTTCTAGAATGTGAAAGGAGAGAGTTTAGTATGACTCTTTGGGGCAAGTGGGCTAACACAATAGAGAATGCGGTCGAGCGTGTGGTCAAGGGACTTACTTTATTCTCCCTGATCTTAGTAGTAGTTTTGATGCTGGCGATAGTGGCTGATGTTACCGGGCGGTTCTTCTTCAAGTGGTCCATATTTGGTACCCAGGATATTTGCGAATTCCTGATGGGTATGATAGTTTTCGGTGTGCTATCCTATACCGGTCTTGCCAGAAGGCACATCAGAGTAAACATCTTCATCTCAAAATTCCCAGAGCCAGTAAGGAATGTGATAGACGTCTGTACTAATTTTATAGGCCTGGCGGTGTGGATAGTGATAAGCTGGCGGATCCTATCATGGTCATTCAGTATCGCTGAAGACAATCTAGTATCACCGGTGTTGTACTGGCCCGTAGCCCCCTTTGCCGCTTATTCTGCCGTTCTCGGTTTCATCTTCTGTATTGTCATACTAGCCGAGACCCTTCACTCTGTTGACCAACTGGTGTCTAGGGGGAAAAAGTATGCCCTCTGGTTGATACCTGAATTTGGTCTAGTTGCCGCTATATGTTGCATCGCTTTTATGGGCGTAGAGTTGCCACTCAGTATGTTTAGTATCGGTCTTATCGGAATAGGTAGTCTACTTATCCTTGTCTTCCTTGGCATGCCCATTGGCTGGGCGATGGCTTTTGTTGGTTTGGTTGGAATTAGTTATTTCCGTGGTTTAGACGCGGGGCTGAGCGTCATGGGAACGGCGCCATACCTTTCAATTGCTGACTTTAAAATAGTTGTATTTCCCCTTTTCCTTTTAATGGGTCTATTGGCTTGGCAAGCTGGAATAAGTAAGGATTTGTATGATACCGCATCTACTTGGATTGGTCGATTACCGGGCGGTATCGCCTCAGCAACCATCGCTGCCTGTGCTAGCTTTGCCGCTATCTGTGGTGAAAGCATGCCAACCGCTGCCGCCATGGGTACGATTGCTATCCCTGAAATGCAGAGACATAAATACGATAATAGCCTAGCCACCGGCGCCGTTGCTGCTGGCGGCACACTTGGTATTCTGATACCACCAAGTATCGGCTTTATTTGGTACGCTATTCTTACTGAACAATCCGTAGCCAAGCTTTTCATCGCTGGTATTATTCCCGGTATTATGCTAGCCAGTTTATTTATTCTAACTATCACCATTCGTTCAGCCCTCAATCCCAAGCTGGGTCCACCGGCACCCTCAACAACATGGAAGCAGAAGTTTGCCTCACTCAAGGGAACCTGGGCAATGATACTTCTATTCCTGCTGGTTATAGGTGGCCTCTACTTGGGGGTATTTACTCCCAGGGAGGCAGCAGCAATAGGTGCCTTGGGTGCTCTTATCTTAATGGCAGTTAAGGCGATGATAAAACGATTCCCTACCGCCCTCATGGAAACGGGCAAAACACTGGGCATGATGATGAATATTCTCATCGGCGTTATGATAATCGGCCACTTTTTCACAGCAAGTGAGGCGCCGCTGGGTTTTGCCGAGTTCGTAGCTGGACTTGAGGCAAACCGCTACATTATCTTTGCTTTGATTTTACTCCTCTACGTAATACTCGGCTGCGTCATGAACATCATCCCGATGATTATCCTCACCCTGCCAATTCTGTGGCCTACTATTATTGTGCTAGGGTTTGACCCGATATGGTTTGGGGTGGTCATGGTAATTATTATGGAAATGGGACAAATCACTCCTCCAATCGGCATGAATGTCTTTGTCATCGCCGGCGTAGCTAAAGACGTCCCAATGGGTACCATTTTTAAAGGTGTATTCCCGTTTGTTCTCTGTGAAATAGTTGCCATCATGCTATTGACACTATTCCCGCAAATCGCAACTTGGCTGCCAAGCATGATGAAGTAAGCATGATAGAAGCAACGAGAGGTGATAGTAAATGAATGTCATCTGGATTATATCCGATACTCTCAGACGTGATCATGTTGGAGTTTATGGCAACAAGGTTATTCGCACCCCGTCCTTAAATGCTCTTGCTAACAGGTCAGTGCGCTTTGACCGTGCCTATGCTGCAAGCTTCCCGACGATGCCGGCACGTGCCGACCATTTTACCGGACGCTGGACATGCAGTTTTATGGCCTGGGAGCCACTCCCCGAGGGGGAGGTAACACTGGCACAAATCCTCTTAGAAAAGGGTTTCCACACGGCGGCGGTTGTTGATACCCCCTTCTATTTGCGTGTTGGCATGAACTATGACCGCGGCTTCTACACATTTTTTGAAGTGCACGGCCAAGAGCGCTGGCGTGGGGAGGGATATGACGTGCGAGCTTGGTGGCGCTTTGAGTCCGATCACGCTGCTCCTCAGACATTCATCTGCGCCAAGCAATGGCTTGAGCGCCACTACAAGGAAGACTTTTTCCTCTATATAGATGCTTGGGACCCACACGAGCCCTGGAATGCCCCCCGTTACTACACAGAGCTTTACATGTCTGATTATGACGGAGAGAATGTATTACCTGTCTACAACTACTGGCAAGAAATACCGGGCCTCACGGAAGAGAAGGTGAAAAAGGCCCATGCCTGTTACTGTGGTGAGATCACGATGGTTGATACTTGGGTGGGCTGCTTTCTCAGAGGTCTTGAAAACATGGGCCTGATGGATAAGACAGCGATTATATTTACCAGCGACCATGGTTTCTACTTTGGAGAACACGGTGGCTTATTCGGCAAGATGACCCTTGGTAAGCAGCCAGACGGAACGCCCTATGCACCCCTTGACCGTGGTGCAAAATGGGGACGCTCACCCCTTTACGAGGAAATAGTAGCCATCCCCCTTTTCATTTACGTACCAGGCGTCTCTCCTGGAGTATATGGAGGTCTGGTCTCGGCTGTTGACCTGATGCCGACAGTTCTCGATATCTTGGGGCAAGAGGTACCAGCTCGGGTGGAGGGCCGCTCACTACTGCCGATGATGAAAGACCCTGCCATAAAAGGTCGGGAATTTGTAATCAGCACTTCGCCATTCGCAAACCCGGGTGATTTCGTGCGTTCGGTAGACGACCAGCGGCGAGAGACAACAGTAGGGAATATTACGACAGTGACTACTGAGGAGTGGTCTTTACTGCATAGTATCGAGCCTGGAGTATCCCAACTCTATCATCTGCCTTCAGACCCAGAGCAAGAAAAAAATGTAATCAATAAGTATGCCGAAATCGCACGAGAACTGCATCAATTACTGGTCAAATTTATGCACGAAACTAAGGCGGCACCATACCTGATTGAACCGCGTTTGGAACTGCGATTATAGTACGATACTGGCGAACAATATGCTCGTCGTAAATAAAAACAATTAGGAGGCTCACAATGAAAAGGGTTTTTGTACTTGGTCTGGATGCAATCTCGCCCAAACTGGCGCAAAGATTTGCTAAAGATGGAACCTGCCCCAACTTCAAAAAAATCATGGACAATGGTGGCTTTTCCAAGGTTCTCTCAGCTATACCGGCACAGACTCCTGAAAACTGGACCACTATCGCTACCGGTGCGGCACCAGGCACGCACGGGATAGCGGTATGGGGCAGGCATAGCTATGGTGACCCGGTTACAGAAAATCATGGGCAGGAAGCCTTCTCCTCAAATCTGTGCAAATCAGAATATATCTGGGAGGCAGCAGGAAGACAGGGCTTAAAGAGTGTGATTTCCTTTTTTGTGGGCTATCCACCGACGACTGATAAAGCGGTCTATCTTGACTGGTGCTGGAGACCCGATGAGTTCTACTTTGACATATGTTCCAGTGCCAATTACTTTTACGGCGACTACCCACAGAGTGAGGGTAAAAAAGGTGCGATTCAGCTTGAGTTAAAACAGGCAGAGGGTTGGAGCAATATTCCCAAAAGCAAGTCTCCTCCCCTGGAAACCCAGATAGAGGTTTCAACCAAGGTTGAAGGGAAGGGGATAGCCTATTTCGCTCTGTTTTTGGACCCTGATGGGAAAGGTTATCAGACATGTTTACTCTCAAAAGATAAAGACGGTTCTAAGGCACTATGCGAAATAAAACAGGGGGAGTGGGGTGGCTGGTTCAGGGAGAACTTTGTTGTCAAGGGTGAAGATAAAATTGGGACGGTAAGGTTTAAACTTATTGAACTCTCAGGAGATGGGAAAAGGTTTCATTTGTACCGATCTCAAGTATATCCACTTTCCGGTTTCACCCATCCACCCAGTGTTGCTGAGGAACTTATTGAGAGGTTTGGTCCATATGTCAACGAAGAAGTTGCTAGAGTTTTCTTCAACGGACTGGTTGATGAGAAGACTTTTGTTGAAGAAATGGAATACCAGATAAAGTGGATTGCCAGCGCAGTCAAATATCTTATGAACAAATATGATGCCTCGTTATATATGATGCACTGGCATCTTCCAGATACGCTACTGCATTATATTCTGGGACTAGCAGACCCTGTTGGAGGATTGTACGACCCAGCTAAGGCGGATTGGGCTTGGCATGTACTCAGGCTTGGACATGAGCTTGCTGACAGGCTTACCGGAGAATTTCTGAAAGATTTAGGGAAGGAAGATTACCTAATCGTAGTTTCTGACCATGGAAATGCTCCCAACCGCAAGATTTATTCAATTGCTAAGGCTTTGGCTGACAGAGGACTGGTGGAAATTGAAGAAAGTGGAGGAAGGCAAAAGGTCAACTGGGCAAGAAGTAAGGTTTATGTAGACCTGACCAACGTTTATGTGAATCTAAAAAGCAAGTATACTGGAGGTGTTGTTGAGGATTCAGAATACGAGAGCGTTAGGAATGAAGTTATCGATGTCTTTAGAAGCCTCAAAGACCAGGATGGGGAGTATGTTATAGCTTTCGCACTAGTTAAAGAAGACGCACCTATGGTAGGACTTTGGGGTGAGCATGTAGGTGATGTCGTCTTCACCTACACACCGGGTTTCACTTGGGGTGTCGGAGTGCATGGTGAGGGCTCAATAAGGGCCGGAGGGGCTAATCACGGACCACAAACAACCACCGCAGAAACAGAGATTTCCTCAAACTATGCCACACTCATGATCATAGGAAAAGATATCAAGAAGGGGTACCTGAGGCCTGTTGACAGAATCGGTCCGGTTCAGACAGTTGACATAGTGCCGACGGTCTGTCATCTGTTAGGGATTGCGCCGCCAAGACATAGCCAAGGAAGAATACTTCATGACTTCTTTAAGGGGTGGGATGTATCGGACATGGAACGCAAACGTCAACCTCTAGATTTCCCTAGTGAACCAATACTTATCGGGGATGTGACCGACAGGGAGTTAGGTCGTTAGCCCATTTGCCTTGTTGAAGAGTAACGTTTTGTGGCTACGATAAACAGGATGAAGGGAGTTAATAGATGAACATAGGGCATGTTAGTCGGCCTTCAGTTTGTTACGTGCCCTCAAAAACGTATGATGGCTATACCCTCTTTGCACCTATGAGAGGCCCTGGGGTGTGGTTAATAGATATGAAGGGAAATTTCGTACACCACTGGGAAGTCAGCCATGATCCGGCATGCCATGGGGTTCTGCTAGAGAACGGTAACTTGCTTTATGCTGGCAAGTCGCCTGATAATGCACTACCTGAATTTGGAGGAAGTGGTGGGGAACTACTTGAGATTGACTGGGAAGGTAATATCGTTTGGGAATATAGAGACCCATATATGCACCATGATTTTCAGCGCTTACCAAGCGGTAATACGTTAATTCTGAAATATGTACCAACACCCGACCATATTGCCGCAAAGATTAAAGGCGGGATTCCGGGGACTGAGAGAGAGGGTATTATATGGGCTGACTCTTTCCAGGAAATAACACCCGATGGCAAAGTGGTCTGGGAGTGGCTGACACATGAGCATCTTGACCCGGAAGTGGATGCCATGTGTCCTTTATGCCCACGTCACCAGTGGACACATATCAATGCCTGTTGTGCTCTGCCAAACGGCGACATCTTGACCAGTATTCATCAGCTAAATACTATCGCCATTATTGACAAGAATAGCAAGGATTTAAAGTGGCGCTGGGGACCCGGGGAACTGGCACACCAGCATAACCCCACCATACTTGATAATGGTAATATCCTGGTTTTTGATAATGGGGCACATCGTCCTGGCAGAGTGGTAGGCTTTTCTAGGGTACTGGAGGTTGACTTAAAAGGGCAGATTGTATGGGAGTTTAAAGAAGAAGCGGCACTGCTTTACTACAGCTCCTTCATTTCTGGATGCCAGCGTCTGCCTAACGGCAATACTCTTATCTGTGAAGGAACTATCGGACGCTTTATCGAGGTTACCCCGGAAAAGGAGGTAGTCTGGGAGTACGTTTGCCCATTCTATTCTAAGAAACACCCGGTTTGGGGGCTTAGTAATCTTGTTTTTAGGGCTCACCGTTATGGTCCTGACTATGCTGGACTCAAGGGCAAAAATCTAGACCCTAACGCATTTAAGTTCGGACTATATCGAAAACCTTTAGCGGAAGGGGAACCAGTCGAGAAACGTCTTACCGACCTTGGATATTAGTGCTGCACAAGGAGGGGAAATGGAGCAACCGGTCTTTTCCCTGGAAGGTGAAGTAGCTCTGGTAACTGGAGCCGCAGGTGGCATAGGTCATGCCATTGCTTGGGGCTTAGCGAGAGCCGGAGCACAAGTAACGATAACTGATATAGACGCTGTCGGGATTAAAGAAACTGCCAAAGTAGTAAAGGGGGCAGCCACAGACGTCTTGTCAATAGAGGCTGATTTAAGCACTTCCAATGGCCGTAACAGAATAGTGAAGGAGACGTTAACTAAATTTGGCCGGATTGACATTCTGGTAAACAGCGCTGGAAAACCTTGGCTACGGGGATTAGCCATTGAGACAGATGAAAAGGGTTGGGATGAGATTATGGATATTAATCTAAAGGGGCTCTTTTTCCTCTCTATAGCTGTGGTTAAGGAGGCGATGATACCTCAGAATAAAGGTAGCATCATAAATCTGGCTTCTATTGCCAGCTTCAGACCACTCAGGATGCAGGGCATCTATTGTGTCAGCAAAGCTGGAGTAGCCATGGTAACCCAGGTTCTAGCCTCAGAATTGGCAAAATACGGTATAAGAGTCAATGCTATCGCCCCCAGACTGGTTAAAACCAAGATGACTGAACACGCTTGGTCTGACCCTGAAGTACTGAAGGAACGGCTGAAGGCAATTGCTCTAGGACGTATTGCGGTCCCTGAAGACATGGTGGGAGCGGTTATTTATTTTGCATCTAAGGCCTCGTCCTACGTAACCGGACAAACGCTTCTAATTGATGGTGGCATCGGTATCGGGTAGAGTGGCGATACATGCTTGAATTGATCAGCCTATCACACAAAATGGCTAAATGTTCAATCTCCTGTTAAGCACATAAGAACTCTGGGCGAAAGGTTTTCGAGGTGCTACAGCATAGGGCTAGCTACGGGAGCTGATTT
>Ga0114920_10000663_pt1 | contig 15064 bp, 16 predicted proteins | sample ChitaG_FD_88683 | JGI IMG/M metagenome (GOLD analysis project Ga0114920, IMG submission 88683) | Deep subsurface microbial communities from South Pacific Ocean to uncover new lineages of life (NeLLi) - Chile_00310 metaG | ecosystem: Environmental > Aquatic > Marine > Oceanic > Sediment ... | reverse complement strand
TATGAGCTGGGGAGCCAGACTGGGCGGTATAATGTGCGCGATTGAAACACGCTTCAAAGCAGGTGTGCTCTACACTGGAGGATTGGGGATGTCTGAAAAGCTACCTGAAGTTGACGAAATAAATTTCGTGCCACGGATAAAGATTCCTATATTGATGATCAATGGTAGATATGATAATGTATTCCCCTATGAAACCAATCAAGTCCCCATGTTTCAGCTAATCGGAACTTCGCCGGAGCATAAGCGCCACGCCGTCTATGAGACGGGACACATTGCGCCAAGAACACACCTCATCAGAGAGACCCTCGACTGGTTGGACCGCTATTTGGGACCTGTGAAATGAATTTGCCGAGGGCCGGTTCACACGTTTGCCAAGCAAAACGTAAGAACCGATGTAACATAAAACCTATTGCCGCATGAAAAGTGTCAGGCGGGGTCACCTGACACCACATCAGAACATAAAACCTATTTCGAGTCTGTGCCGGTGGGAGTGATGTCGCAGGCGGTTTCTTTCTTTTTATCGTTGCCGGGACGGTGGAGCGACAGCTTCCGTAACGGTCCATCGGATTTCTGACTGCTCTCGATCAGATGCTCTATGGAACCAGCGATGCCTTCAGGATCGAGGCCCACCTCCGCAAGCAACTCTCGTTGGCTGCCGTGGGTGATGAACCTGTCGGGTAATCCGATCGCCTCAAACCTGCCCTCGTAACCATCGGAAAGAAGTCGTGCCGCAATCGCCTGACCGAAACCACCAGACACCTGCCCTTCCTCCACAGTGACAATCAGGCGCGCCTCTTTCCTGATTTGTCCCAGCATCTCCGCATCAAGCGGTTTGACAAAGCGTGCATTGACCACAGAAACAGGGATATGTTTCCCGGCCAGCAATTCGGTCGCTTTCAGCGAAGAGTAAACCATGCTGCCCACGGCAAGAATCACCACATTCGATTCAGGCGTGAGCCACTCCCATTTCCCCCAGTCAATCGGCTGCACTTCCTTTTTCATTTCGACAGGGACGGAATCACGCGGGTAACGCAGCGCCACCACGCCACGAATGTCGTTGTCAATCGTGTAGTGCAACATCGACCGCAGTTCATTGCCGTCCCTTGGTGCGGCCAGAGTGAGGTTCGGAACAGTCGAGAGGTAGGCCAGGTCAAAGACACCATGATGAGTGGGGCCGTCATTGCCGACGAGGCCGGCACGGTCCATGCAGATCACGACAGGCAGTTCCTGCAACGCCATGTCATGGATAACCTGGTCGTACGCACGTTGCATGAAAGTTGAGTAAACCGCCAGATACGGCCGGATACCTTCTGCCGAAAGGCCGGCGGCAAAACAGGCAGCGTGGCCTTCGGCAATGCCCACATCAAAGAACCGGTCAGGGTACTTCAGGGCAAAAGCATCAAGCCCGGTACCTGAAGACATTGCAGCAGTGATCGCCACCACTTTTTCATTCATGGCAGCCAGCTCAAGCATGGTGTCTCCGAATACCTTCGTATATGCGGGCAGTGTCGTTGATGATTTCTGGGCTTTGCCGGTCACCTTGTCAAACCTGCCCACGCCGTGATAGTTGAAGGCGTCCGCTTCGGCAGGTGCGTATCCCTTTCCTTTAACCGTGGCAACATGGAGCATGATCGGGCCTTTAATGCTCTTGATATCCCCGAGTGTCTTGACCAGCAACGGGAGGTCGTGACCGTCGATCGGACCGAAATACCGGAATCCGAGCTTTTCGAAGAACATCCCCGGCACGAGGAAACCCTTGATAGATTCTTCTATGTGATGGATGGTTTCCCTGATCTTGTCACGTCGTTTGAATCTTCCTGTCAACTCCCAGACCTCTCTCCTGAGTTTGTTGAACTTTTCGTCAGCCATGATCCCGGTGAGGTACTTGGAGATGGATCCGACATTCTTTGAGATCGACCAGGTGTTATCGTTCAGGACGACAATCAGGTTCTTCTTCAGCGAGCCGGCATTGTTCATACCCTCAAATGCCAGTCCGCCGGTTATGGCACCGTCGCCAATGACAGCAATGATCTTTTGTTCCCCACCCTGCAGATCTCGAGCCGCAGCCAGGCCGAGCGCTGCTGAAATGGATGTGGAAGCGTGGCCGGCGCCATACGGATCGTATTTCGACTCGGTGCGCTTGCAGTAACCGGCCAGACCGCGGTACTGCCGAAGCGTCCCGAACCTGTCTTTACGTCCGGTCAGGAGCTTGTGAGTATATATCTGGTGACTGACATCCCAGACAATCCTGTCCTGTGGGAGGTCAAAAACATAATGTAACGCGATCGTCAGTTCGACCACACCAAGACTTGAAGCAAGATGCCCGCCGGTTTCTGAAACGACCGAGATGATCTCATTTCTGATCTCGGCAGCCAACTCCACCAATTGCTCTGAAGCCAATTGTTTGACATCGGCAGGGCTGTTTATCGTATCGAGGTGAGCCATACGTTAGTACTATCTGTTCAGTTTTCCCTCTGCCCGATATACCGGGCTATGTACTTCAGGATGCTGTCGTCGTAATCCTCAAATACTCCCAGAGCTTCGTCGATGAGCGCTGCTGCGTCCTGGCGGGCCTGCTGCAGGCTGACAACGCCGGGATAAGTAGCCTTATGTTTCTTACTATCGGAGCCCGTTTTCTTTCCCAGGGTTTCCTGATTTCCTTTGATGTCCAGAATATCATCAATGATCTGAAACGCCAGTCCGACTTTCTCGCCATAAGCTGTTAACCGATCCAGTGTTGCCTCGTCCGCTCCGGCAAGGAGAGCCCCGATACGCACCGAGCCACGAATAAGCGCTCCTGTTTTGCGGGAATGGATATTGATTACGTCCTTGCGTGACGCATTGATGCCCTCGGCCTCAAGATCAGCGACCTGCCCACCCAGCATCCCGGAGGTCCCGACTGCTTCGGCTAGTTCTATCACGGCGTCAATGGAGCCCGTTCCTGCCATAAGCCTGAAGGCAATAACATGCAGTGCATCGCCGGCCAGAACCGCCATCGCCTCGCCGAACTTCCTGTGGCAGGTTGGCCTGCCCCGACGAAGGTCATCATCGTCCATGCACGGCAGATCATCATGAATAAGCGAATATGTATGTACGATCTCCAGCGCAGCCATTGCAGGATGAACAGTCGTAGCAGCCTTCCTGGAATCTCCTCCGCAGTATTCGTAAGCAGCTATGGCCAGAACCGGTCGAATCCGTTTGCCGCCGGCCATCACCGAGTAGCGCATGGCTATGTGCAGCGATTGTGGCTCAGTTTTTTCAGACGGCAGGTATTTCTCAAGCAGTTCATCAACCAACTTGCGGGTATTATCCAAATATGTCCGGCCATTAACGGCTTCGACCGGAGTCAATCCTTTTCCTCCTCACCTTCGTCGAAATCTGTCTCGGCAAGCAGACCATTCTTTTTCGCAATGATCCTGATCTTCTTCTCTGCCTCGCCCAGTTTCTGGTTGCAGAACTTCGCGATGTCCAGCCCTTCGGTGTAGAGCTTGATCGCTTCCTCCAGTTTCGGTTCGCCGGATTCAAGCAGACTGGTGATCTCCTCCAGCCGGTTTATAGCTGACTCGTAATCCATGAATTTTTTAGTGCTCGGCATTTAACTAATGCTCTTCCATGTTCACGTTCTCGATTATCGAAAGGAACCGGCCATCAATGAGAATCGTCTCAACTCGCTCACCGACCCGAATATCCCGACACGATCTGATGACCGAGCCGTCCTCAGCATTCCGACTCACTGAGTACCCTCGCGTCAAAATCCCAAGTGGCGAAAGGGTCTCAAGTCGCGCCAGCAGCAAAGATAACCGGTTTTTAGATTCCTCAAAGCGGTTTTTTCCAGCAGCAGTGAGCAACCGGGAGAGATTGTCAAGATACTGCCGGCGTTGATTGATGATGTCATGCGGCCGTTTGAAAACCGGGCGGCTGAGAAAGGAATGGAGATTCCTCCGCGCTTCCCGGATAAGCGCGTTGAGGATATCAGCCTGCGTGCAGATGTGTGAATTCAGATCCTCCACGAATTCACGTTTCGACCAGACCGCCAGCTCCGCCGCCGCTGACGGCGTAGGGGCACGAAGGTCAGCAACCAGATCGCTTAACGTGGTGTCAATTTCATGGCCGACTGCAGATATAACAGGGATGTGGGAGGCGGCAATTGCACGTACGACGATCTCAGTGTTGAACGGCCAGAGGTCCTCGAGCGACCCCCCGCCACGGCCCGTGATAATGATATCAACATCATCCCGCGTGTTGAAGTACTCAATGCCGGCAGCTATTGTTTTCTCAGCGCCATCCCCCTGCACCTGGGCCGGGTAAATGATCAGTTCGACCGAATCATTTCTGCGACGCGTGATCTGGATAATGTCTCGTATAGCTGCCCCGGTAGGCGAGGTAACAATGCCGATCTTCTGATTGAAGAGACGAATCGTTTGCTTGCGGTCTTCGTCGAACAGCCCTTCAGTAGAGAGTTTTTCATACAGTTGTCGGAAGGCCAGTTCCAACTCGCCGATCCCGACAGGCACCAACTTACGGCAGACAAGCTGGTACTGGCCACCCTTTTCATAAACCGTAATATCACCGTGCGCCAGCACCTTCTGACCGTCCTCAGGCTCGAACTTGAGATACGCCCCGACCGACCGCCACATGACCACTCTGAGCACCGCGTTCTCATCCTTGAGATTCAGATACCGATGACCGGATGTATGGTGGTGATAGTTGGATATCTCCCCCTCGACCCAGACGTCTGAGAACCGCTCTTCGAGACTGGCCTTTATCATCCGGGTAATGGCAGTGATGGTATAGGCTTTGGGTTGCTCGAGCATGGGGATAAGATAGATGGAAAGGGGCGGGTATAGCAATGATTTATTAGAATGCACATGGCCTGCCACTCGTCGGGCTGAGCCTATCGAAACCCGTGCTCTCCAGGGAGCCGGCCACACTTAATAGGCGCAAAGGGAATGCAGGTCTCTGTCGATAATCTATTATGTCTATGGCAGTGAGGGAAGCATGGCTCTCAAAGGGGCAATCAGAGATAAAACAGGAGAAATACTTATGAGGACGATATTTGTTATCACCCTGACCCTGTTACTTGGGACAAACACATTCGCTTTGGAACAGAAAAGCATATCCCGTGTTGAAATAGATGAACTAATAGCAGAAACGCAAAAGACTCCTCCATGCGGAGATGAGCATATGGCTCTTGTCTGGTGGCTGCCGTTTGAGTTCTGGCAGGCAAGCTTTGCCAGTGACACGACGTCCAGTCAACATGATGTGCAGGCCATGCTGAATACATTGCAGCCGTATTTCATTATTGCCGTGGTTCAGGCAGACATATCGGCCTTTGGCGCTTTCACTTTCTACCCGAAAGATGCCGTAGAACAGAACATGACAGCTACATATATCGATGAGAACGGCCGGAATATCCAGCTTGAATCTGTGCAGACCCTTGATCCTGATCTCGAGATGCTCATTGCAACATTCAAACCGGTGCTTGGCGCTGCCATGGGAAACCTGGGAGAAAATTTCCATTTCTACGTGTATTCAGACATAAGCAACGCGGGAACTCGCAAAGTGGATCCACACATGAAAGGGAAGCTCACGGTCCGTCTTGCACAATCGAACGGCAAAATTCTCAAGACGGAGATTGAGACGCCTTTGAATTCACTGTACGTTCTCAGAAAATGCCCCAACGGCAAAAATGCACACGTTTCCTGGAATTACTGCCCGTGGACAGGAAAAGCGCTGTCCATGTGATTGGGTGAACAGGATGTCGGGTTTTTCCTCCTCGTCCGCCTGTGGAAGACTCGGTGTCAGAACCCGACCTTCTTGAGCGATTTGAGTATCAGTTCCGCCAGCTCCGTGGTGATGCTTTTGATCTCTGCGAGTTCTTCAACAGATGCTTTCCTGATCCGTTCGACGGAGCCAAATCTTTTCAGCAGCGCCGTGCGGCGGGAGGGGCCAATGCCGGGGATGTCGTCAAGGGCGGATTTGATTGTCCGTTTCTGACGAACTTTGCGCCCGTAGGTTATCGCAAAACGGTGCGCCTCGTCACGGATACGCTTGAGAAGCAGCAAAGCAGGTGAACTTCGGCTGATTGTCATCGGGGCCGAACGACCCGGAAGGAAAACCTCCTCCAGCCGTTTTGCCAGAGCGACAGCTGGTTGATTCTCAAAGCCGAGCGATTTGAGTTCCGCCAGCGCCGATGACAACTGTCCCTTACCGCCGTCCAGCACGACCAGATGCGGTGGATCACGATCCTCTTCGCGAAGACGATGGAAATAGCGTCCCACCACCTCGCGCATCATCCGGTAATCATCCTGCCCAACCCTGCCCTTGATCCGGAAATGCCGATACTGGCTTTTCTTCGGCCTGGCGTTATCAAAATAGACGCAGGAACCTACAGCATCGGTTTCGCCGGTGTTGGAGATGTCAAAACAGACCATCGTGCGCGGCGCCGAAGGAAGTCCAAGCTCTTCCTGAAGGGTCGTCACCATCTTGCTGGTTCTTTCGGCCTGCTGCCGTTTCTGAATCAGGAGCTCATCCAACAAAAGCCGCGCGTTTCTGGCAGCCAGATCGACCAGCTTCTGCTTGGCACCGATCTTAGGCGTGAAGATTGTCACCTTCTCTCCCTTGAGCTTCTTCAACCAGCGCAGCAGCAATCTCACCTGCGGCAATTCATGGGGAATGCAGACCTCATCGGGGAGGTTGGGCTGTTGGTTGTAGTACTGGGTCAAAAACGTCTCAAGTATGGTTTCGTCGCTGTCATCGCTCTCAGCGGTGATACGGAAATCCTGCCTCCCGATCAGAACCCCTTCACGAATCTGCATCACCACCGCTACAGCATCCCTGTTCTCACGGGCAATCGAGACAATATCCCGGTCAATAATTTCCCCGATGTCCATGTGTTGTTTGATATTCACCGACTTGATAGCTTCGATCTGGTCCCTGATCTCCGCTGCAACTTCGAAATCCATCACCTCGGACGCTGCCTGCATCCGTTTCATCAGTTGATTTGACAGTTCTCTGTGCCTCCCGGAAAGCGCCATCTCCACTGACCTGACCAGCTCAGCATACTCCTCTCTGGACTGCAGACCCACGCATGGCCCGCCACAGCGTTTAATGCGATAATCCAGGCAGACCTTGTACTTCTTTCCTTTTGGATGCGGCAGGACCAGATTACATGTGCGGATTTTGAACAGGCGCGTTAACAACTCATAAGTTCGGCGCATTCCCCGGGCAAAAGTGTATGGGCCAAAATACATGGCACCGTCTTTTTCCATGCGCCGGACAATCAGCACTCTTGGAAACGGCTCACCTGTGATCTTGATATACGGGTAATGCTTGTCATCTTTGAGACGCACGTTGTAACGCGGTCGATGCTCGTGAACGAGGTTGGCCTCAAGGATCAGAGACTCAATTTCGTTCTCGGTTACAAGCAGGTCAAGATCCACAACCTGTGACATGAGGCGTTCTGTCTTTGGATCGATATGACGCGACCGCCGAAAGTATGTCCGTACACGGTTCCTGAGGTTCTTTGATTTACCGATGTAAATGATCTTACCCTGGGCATTCTTTAACAGATACACTCCCGTAGCAGCCGGAAGGTTTTTGAGTTTGAGTCTGAGTTTGCTGTCTGCTTTGCGCATACACACGCAACCGGGAATCTAAGGAGTCGGTTCGCTGCTGTCCTTGTCGAGTATGCGGCGGGCGCCGGCATACCGTTCGGCCCAGTACTTCTCCGTGAGATTGCTGATTACCACCCCGCGTGAGGTCGAGGCGTGGATAAACTCATAGTAACCGATATAGATGCCGACATGCGAGATTTTGCGTCGTTCCGTACGAAAAAAGAGCAGATCCCCAAAGGCAAGTCGGCTTCGCTTTACTTCCTTACCTTCCCGGAGCTGCTCCTCTACCATTCGGGGGAGAATGGTTCTGTTGAACTTTCGGAACACGTCATGGGTGAACATCGAACAGTCCAGGCCATCCTGGTACTTCGATTTACCCCTGTATGGCTTACCCAGGTACTCTCGAAGAATCAGTCCCAGCCTGATGTAATCATCTGTTGTATGCCTCTCTCCCACAATCGGTGTCTCACGGGGCGCTACCACAATATGCTTGGTGTAACGCGGGTAGGGGGCGCAACCAACAACCAGGAGCGCCATCGCAATACACGCGACCAGTTCTCGCTTCATCAGGTCAGTCTCGGATAGATAATGTTAAACCTTAGGCGGTAATATATCCGGGTTCCAATCAGCAGGGCAACTATAAACAGCAAATACCCGGGATAGTAGTAACCGGCAAGCATTGTCAGCACCAGCAACGGCAATTTGGCTGCCATGAGCACCGCAGCCGTCGTACGAATGAGCATGGAAGCAAGTATCAAAAACGAGGCAGAAGCGGACAGATACGCAAGCAAAGCAAACCCGGTGCGATAAGCCACAACGAACGACATCATCATCAGTACCAACGCTAAAACCATTGCGCCTGTTTGACCGAGTACCACCGCCAGCGTTCGTTTGCCGGTGGCCTGATCTCCCTGCCGGTCCGGGATTGTTGTCAGTATGTATGTGGCGCCAACAGTGAGAGCGAAATATAATGGCATGTCCCAGTCAAGCAAATGGACATCGCTTATAGTTGTCTCGGCCATGACAGAAACCGCAACCAGAAATCCATGAGCGTAGCTGTTGGTTAGAAGGCCACCGAGTGGGCGATCCTTGAGCCGAATCGGAGGCGCGGAATAAATATATGCAAGCACCAGTATCTGCAGAAAAATGACCAGGGTCAATGGCGAGACAAGCGGAGCCACCGCGACCGGTATCAGAGACATAATCAGAAAAGCAGCCACCATGGCTCTGCCTGAGACAAGACCACTTTGAAGGAACCCGCACTTCTTATTGATCCTGTCGGATTCGTAGTCAAACACCTGGTTAATGTAGAACGCGCCAGCAAACAACAGGTTGAGACAGATCAGAATCAGGAAATCAACAACGTCCAGGTGACCCCCGGAAGAACGATGATTATAGTGCAGACAGATCAGGTAAACTGACCAGACTGGAATATGCAGGAGTGGTCGGGCGGCGAAAAAGATATCTAGAGCTTTCATCACATGATAATAAACGACAGGTAGAAATACATGAAAGGGGCGGCAAACAGAAGTGAATCGAAGCGGTCAAGCACACCGCCGTGACCGGGGATGACGGCTGACGAATCCTTGATGCCCAGTGATCGTTTCCACATCGATTCCACCAGGTCCCCAAGTTGACCGAATGTTGAACAGCCAAGAGCAACTATCAGCACATGGTACCAGGGGACACCACTGAATTTCCAGAACATCATAAGAACAGCAATCGCAAGGGCACCAGCCAACCCGCCAATGAATCCCTCAACGGTTTTCCCCGGTGACACTGCGGGCGCCAGGCGGTGTTTGCCAATCCAAGAACCGACTCCCATCGCAGCAGTATCACCAACCCACAGTACTCCGAAGAGAAACAACAGACAATCACCCCCGGAGAACGAATCAGTGTGAGACAGTCCCATTGTTTCACCTAACAGGAAGACAAATGGGTACAGCATGCCAATATAGAACACACCCCACACGAGTCTTGTGTAGCGTGCAAAAAGCCTGTCCGGTGGTTCACTACCAATCGCAAACAAAATGCCGCTTACGAGAAAGAAAGCAATGGCAAGAAGCGGAATCGCTATATGGAATGAAAAAGAGGCTAACTCAATTCCGCCACTCCCGGGGGTCAACCCTTCGGCAATCAGGTAAAAGATGCCGGCGACCGTGAGAATACCAACCCAGAAGGAAACACCACGGGGTCGGAACCCTTCGTTTATGAGGAACTCCAGGATACCGATCACCGCGAACAGCGCAACCATCCCGAAAAGCCACCACCCCCCCCGGTAGATGATCCACAGTATGATGGGAATGGCGACGGCTGCAACCGCGATGCGGGTCAGTAGATTCCTGCTCATGCACCTTCCGGAGGGGCAGCCGCATCCGGATTCACGGTGCCGAAACGGCGTTCCCGTTTCTGGTAGTCGAGAACTGCTTCAAACAGTTCCCGCCTGCCAAAATCCGGCCAGAGAGTGTCGATGATATACAACTCGGTGTAACTAGTCTGCCAGAGCAGGAAATTGGAAATGCGAAGCTCTCCGGAAGTCCGGATAAGCAGATCGGGATCAGGGATACCGGCAGTATAGAGAAAATCAGAGAACATTTCTTCATCGATCTCCTGGGGATCTATTATTCCCGCCTTGGCGGCGTTGGCAATAGATTTGACAGCGTCGAGAATCTCGTCCCGGCCGCCGTAATTCAGCGCCAGATTCAGCACAAGACCGTCGCTGTTGCGGGTCCGTTCCACTGCTTCGTTGATATCTACACGCCTTGTGGGCGAAAGGCCGTTCATCCGCCCTGTCGTGATCAGTTTCACGTTATTATCGATCAAGTCGCTGAGTTCAGCGCGGGCAGTACGCGAAAAGAGCGACATCAAGGCATCTACCTCTTCTTTGGGGCGTTTCCAGTTTTCCACTGAGAAGCAATAAAGAGTCACACACTTGACTCCGATTTCCCCTGAAGCCCGAACCACTTCCCTGACCGCCCTGACTCCAGCCTCGTGCCCGTAGGTGCGGGGCTTGTTCCTCAGTGCCGCCCAGCGACCGTTGCCGTCCATAATGATAGCAATATGACCGGGGATACGTTCGGGACAGCGGCTGATGAGCGCTTTGAGTTTATCGGTCTCTTTCTGTAACGCCGTGTTAACCATAATACTCAAAAAATATGATCCAGTGGACGATTTCGCAAGCTCATTCGGATTTGACCTGAAGCCAATATGGAAGCGATTCAGACACCAGGTACATCGCTGATCTCTCAGCGTATGATCTCGATATTGATAATTCCTGTTTCAAGACGATAATTCTCATCGGAGAATATCCCTGGCCTGGTTGCGACCTCCCAGATGGAATCCGGGAAAACATAGCCACCCACCTCCGTAAATCGAAACGAACGGGTAAAACGCTTGTACCCCGGTTTGTCTGGATAGTACAAATAGAGCCACAGCGGCAGGTAACGACCCCTGTCGATAACTATCAGTCCGTCAGGGTTGGTGTCGCCTGAATCTGGTTCAAAACCGAGCGCCAGATCAACGCCGCCCGTATCGTTGGGAAACGAATAGCGATTGTATTCCAGGTGCAAAACGTTTGTGAATGTCAGATCGAGGTTCCTGAATCCCGAGTCATCGCCATTGATAATCTTTTGCGAATCGATTTCACTGCCACTGCAGTAATACTCGACTTCCGCTGAATCGACCTTAACTACCACACCGTGACGGCCAACGTGCTTGTAGTACGTTTTCGCAGTGAGGTTGTACCGGATGTTTTCAGTGGCTGGATTATGTGTATCGAACGTCTTGCACGCCTTGTCCCAGTAATACTCGACCACCGGATCAGCCTGATCATCGGCCATAGCGATCAGAGCGGCTGATACCACTACCAGCAACGCAAACTTGGCAACACCAGAATTTTCTATTGACACGGTACAGACGGCCTCGTACAATGTAAAACAGGACCAAGTATATCCTCGCTCTAAGATAGCAATGCAGCTCAGTCCGCTCAAGGTCTTTTTGGCAACCCACGGCAGGTTCGGTCCGGGCCCTCACAACTCATACAAGGAGGCTTGGAATGCAAGTCAAGGATATCCTGAAGCACAAGAAGCGCGAGACGATCACGACAACCCCACGAACCAGCATTCCGGAAGCAATGAGGTTGCTGATCACGAATCAGATTGGGTGTCTGCTCGTGGTCGAGGAACCTGGCAACCTGATAGGTATCATCAGCGATAAAGACATATTCAGGAGAGCCTACGAAGACCCAGATAATTTCCGTTCCGCTACTGTGCAGGACCTGATGACTACGGACTTGATTGTCAGCGTGGTAGACGACCAGATCGGCTATATCGCTGGCATCATGACCAACAACCGCATCCGCCATATACCGGTAGTCGACGGCAAGCACCTGGTGGGACTGGTCTCAATTGGCGACATTGCCAAGGTGCAGATGGAAAACGTCAAAATCGAGAACCGCTATCTGAAGCAATACATTGAGGGCAATTACCCCGGTTAGGGCGGCCCTGCCGACCAACTGGATGAGTATTCCGAAGAGCAGTCCAGACATAACGCGATATTAACAAAAACGTTCGCGCCAACACGGCGCGAACGCTGATCTTGTATACACTGACCAACAGGCTGTTAGATTTCCATGACGTCCTTTTCTTTTCTGTCCACAAGATCATCAATCTCCTTGATGAACTCATCGGTGGCTTTCTGGATTTCGTCGTGTCCGTCAGCTTCCTGATCCTCGGAGATCTTTTTCTCCTTCTGCGCATTCTTTATAAGGTCGTTGACATCCCGACGAATGTTTCTGATTGCCACTCTTCCTTCTTCAGCGATATGCTTGCAGTGTTTGACGAGTTCCTTTCGGCGTTCCTCGTTAAGCGGTGGTATGGCCAGTCTGATAATGTTACCCTCTACTACCGGATTGAGACCAAGATCAGCCTTCTGGATCCCCTTGACAATATCTCCCACTGTAGATTTGTCAAATGCCTGAACCACAAGCAGCCGCATCTCCGGCGCTGAGACGTTGCCAACCTGATTGAGTGGCATGGTTGTGCCGTAGGCCTCAACCTTGACCGTATCCAGAAAGTGCGTGGAGGCTTTGCCAGTCCGTACTGCAGTCAGTTCACGAGTGATTGACTCCACCGTCTTTCTCATCTTTGCTTTGATCTCTTTGTAGATCTGATCCAACATGCTTGACTCTCCCAGTTCTTGCTTCTCCGCCGTCGACCCCTCAGGATATGAGTGTCCCCACGTCCTCACCGGTTATGACCCGCTTGAGAATGCCATGGGAATTCATATTGATAACCCGCACAGGGATGCGGTTGTCTTTCAGCAGAGATATGGCCGTGAGGTCCATAATCCGCAGCTCTCTTGTGAGAATATCCATATAGGTGATGTTACGGTAGAACTCGGCATCTTCCATCTTTCTCGGATCAGCCGAATAGACACCATCCACGTTTGTCGCTTTTATCATAAGCTCGGCGCTGATCTCCATCGCCCGAAGAGAAGCGGCGGTATCGGTGGAGAAATAGGGGTTGCCGGTACCGGCAGCGAGAATGACCAGCCTCCCTTTCTCCATGTGGCGCACGGCTCGGCGCCGGATATAAGGTTCGGCTAGGGCTTCAATCCGCACGGCTGACATAACGCGTGTGTGAACGCCCATCCTCTCAAGGATATCCATCATCGCCAGCGAGTTGATGACTGTGGCGAGCATCCCCATGTTGTCGGCGGTTACACGATCCATGCCTCTCTCTGAGGCCCCGAGACCACGAAAGATATTGCCGCCACCAACAACAACAGCAACCTGGACACCGAGATCTTTGATTTCCCGAATCTGGGAACAGACTGACTCCACGGCCTCGGTGTGAATGCCAGACCCCTCGGAACCTTTCAGAGCTTCCCCCGAGAGTTTCAGGAGAATCCGTCTGTATTTGGGATCTGCACTGCTTTCTTTCATATCATTCGCCCAGCCGAAAGCGGGAAAATCGCTTTATGATGATGTTTTCGCCAAGCGTACCGATAGTTTCTTTCAGCAGGTCTCCCACTGTTTTGTCGTTGTCCTTGACATAGGGTTGCTCCATCAGAACAATTTCGGAATAGTATTTCTCAAGTCGGCCGTTGACTATCTTGTCAAGCACATTGGCTGGCTTGCCCTCTTTCTCAGCCTGATGACGGTAGATTTCCTTCTCTTTTTCGAGAGTTTCCGGATCGAGCTCTTCACGCCGCACACAAAACGGGGCGGTCGCAGCAGTCTGCATTGCGATATTGCGGGCAAATGTCCGGAACTGTTCAGTTCGAGCGACGAAGTCAGTTTCGCAGTTGATTTCCACCAACACTCCCAGCTTGTCGCCGGGGTGGATATAGTAAGCAATAGTTCCCTCGGTCGTCGCTCTGCCCTGCCTGGAGGCAGCTTTAGCTATGCCGCTTTCCCGTAGGATAGCGATTGCCTTTTCCGCATCACCATTGGTCTCTATCAGCGCTTTTTTACAATCCATCATACCAGCCCCGGTGTTGTCCCGAAGCTCCTTAACCATCTTAGCAGAGATTTCCATGTTCAACAGACCTATGTTACCGAGTGTCAGTTTTGGGTTTTACAGCAGTATACGTATTAAGAGAAGCGGAACGTTCAGTTTCAACCGCAGCTTCAATCATCTCCTCGTTCACAGAGCCTGCCGCCTCTATTGCGGCATTGACGAGATCCCGGATAATCAGACGGATCGACTTGATAGCGTCATCGTTTGCAGCGATTGGGAAATCAATCGGATCGGGGTCAGCATTAGTATCGACAATCCCAATGATTGGTATCCCGAGTTTGGAGGCTTCAGCGACGGCAATCTTCTCCTTGCGGGCATCAACGACAATCACTAACCCCGGCAGGTAGTTCATTTCTTTAATGCCTGCGAGAGTTTTCTCCAGCTTTTCAGCCTGATGTTCGAACCTGGCGCGCTCTTTCTTGGTAAACTTTTCCAGCGTGCCGTCCTCGCGCATCCGTTCGATATCTTTAAGTTTTTTGATCGAATTCCTTATGGTGTTGAAATTCGTCAGCATGCCGCCAAGCCAGCGCTCCGTAACCCAGAAGCCGTTGGCACGAGGGGCCTCTTCAAGAATGACCTCCCTGGCTTGTTTCTTGGTACCGACAAAGAGAATAGACTTACCGCTCTGAATAATCTCACGAACCTTCTTTTTCGCGAGCTCCAGGGCATTTATGGTCTTCTGTAAGTCAATGATGTAGATACCGTTGCGGGCGGCGAAGATAAACGGTTTCATCTTCGGATTCCAACGGCGTGTTTGATGACCAAAATGCACGCCCGCTTCAAGGAACTCACGGACCTTTGGTGTAATCATTCAAATCCTTAAAGAAAAACGGTTATACTTGACCCCGACGTCAACCCCGGCTGGGCCCAAAGAAAGTGGGACCGCCAGCAAGGTCAGTCGGGACTGCTTATTCCCCACAGGGGGTT
>Ga0114920_10000662_pt1 | contig 15067 bp, 33 predicted proteins | sample ChitaG_FD_88683 | JGI IMG/M metagenome (GOLD analysis project Ga0114920, IMG submission 88683) | Deep subsurface microbial communities from South Pacific Ocean to uncover new lineages of life (NeLLi) - Chile_00310 metaG | ecosystem: Environmental > Aquatic > Marine > Oceanic > Sediment ... | reverse complement strand
GGGCCAGCCCCAGCCCTCCTTCTGTTTGTCCATCTCCTATTCCTCCTTGCACCCGCATGGCCGCTGGTGGCATTTCGGGCATACCCCGTACTTGCCCTTCGAGTAATACTCGGGATCCTCCTCCATGGCCCTCCTCTTGGCCTCACGGTAGGGCTTCTGGCGATCATATTCTGGCTGGTATTTCGCCCAGTTGAGAATGGTGATGCCATCGTTGTTGTCTGAGGCCCTCACCGTTGCAATGCACTTCACGAGTGTGCGATCCAGTAACTCCTCTGGGATGTTCAAGACCCCTGCGATCCAGCGCCGGGGGTAGGGCCTCCCTGGCCCCGCTGCGATCACCCCCTCTTGGCGGCACCTCCCAGCTAGGAGGAGAAGTTCATACCAGACACACCTCTCGTCGGGCTCGAAATCGAACCGGATGGTGCCCTCTAGGCACTCGTTGATCCACATCTTGATCCATCTCTTCATAGGCATTCCCTCGTTAATTGTGTAACCTTGCTAGTAACTTTTTCAAACAAGAAGTCGTAACTTTGCTGGTCACTTTACCTATTCTCTTCTCCTTCTTAATATCTAATCTATAATCTCCTTCTTTTCTCCTCTAGAGGGGGGGGCTTGCGAAACATAGAAAAGGTGTGATAGAATAAAGACATAGGAAGAGAAAGGAGGCTAGTTATGGAGGAGCGTTCCTTGCTAAAGGAATTGGAGGGGAAAGCCGAAGATTCCCGATTGGCAAATCTTGAACGGCTCAAAGCTCGATATTCCCTTGCCCGAAGCCTCGGCTTTAATTCGATAGAGGCTCGGATCTTATCGACATGGCCAGAGGAGAGGATTAGGCAGGTGGCCGAGGAGAAACGAAAGGGATAATTTCCAAGCATCACTCGTCCTTTCCCTCTTTTTGGTCAAAACTTAGCCCAAAAGCTTCATCGCTTTGGCCACCGCCGCAGCGATGGAGGCCGTGGGCATCTCGCCAGTGGTACGGTACCCCACATTCTGGAGGCACCACTCCTCCTTGGTCCCCGGGAGCCAGGCCAGCCGCTCGAAGATGGCATCAAATTCCCTTATTAGGCTCTCCCTCTGGGCCTCTATATCCTCCGATGCGGATTGCACTGATTCGAATCCTTCGCTAAGTGGCTCCCCAGTCAAGCCATCACGCAACACCTTGAGTGCTTCCTCAACTGTCCTCCCTTTCCCCACCCAGTCATCCTTGACCGACTCCACGCCCAAGGCTTGTTTCGCCTCCTCCTGGGTGTAGCCCATCTGCTTAACTTGGCCCCAGAAGCGGGACCAGTCTATAGCCTCCTCCTTCACTTCCCTTCGCCCCTTTGAAGGGGCGGGCACTACTCCAGCGAAGAGTTCCCGCAGTGCGGTGGCGACCCCGGGTAGACCCTCGGCGGCATCAACCTCGGCCCTCTTCGATGCCATCTTTATGATGGTGTTCATCAGCTCGTCGTGCTCCGGGTTCCCAATCCTGTACTCGTTCCTGCCCTTGTCCTTGCGGGTTTTCAGCCCCTTCATCCCCTCCTCGGTGTACCCCCACTCCCTGGGGTTGTCCACCCACCTGTATTTGTGCTTGGTCTCGTGGGTGGAGGCGGCGCCGACCCCGCTGCCGACCTGTAGCCCCGTCGCCCTGTAAGCCAAGGAGACCTCGATGATGGCGACTATGACCTTCCCGTCATCCCGCAGATGTAGGAGTCGGCGTGAGCCCACATAGGAGTTGAATGCCCCGATGATCTTCGAGGCGCCAGGGTCCCACAAAAACGGTGTGGATACCCCTAGTACCCGGCCGAAATCGACATCCCGCTTGAGGACATCCGTGGTGAGCTCGCCGAGGAGGGCTATCTCGCTCTTGATGCGGTGGATCGACTCCGGGGTGATCCCCGGCTCCGCAACCTGTGGTACTGTGCTTCCCTCCATGGTTTCCTCCTTCACTTATTCCTAAGAGAATATTGGTCTAAATCAGGTGCCCCTTGACCCAGTTGATGTGTCCTTGGAGCCTAGCCTCGCTCTTTATCTGCCTCGGGTTCAGGTAAACCAAGATGCCCCTGTCGGTCTCCCTCACACCGGTGGCGTAGGCCCCCTGGGGATCGATCCTCACCCTCACCTTGCGGTCCCCGGCAAGCTCCTGCAACTCCTCTTGCAGCGTCGCCCTATCGAGCGTATCTAGCGGCTTGCTCTTGCTCATTGACGACCTCCAGCCAGACCCTATATCCTTTAGGGTGCAGGAAATGTATCAAACCTGCCCATAGTTCAACGGCTCGCTTTGCTTCGTCATATTGGAAGCATTCATGGCCAGAATGCACCAAATAGGTTAGCGTATCTGGCTTCTCCACCTTGCCTCCTCCCTCTGCGCCCGATCCAGGATCTCCTCGGGCAGAACCAAAATGCGCTGCTCCACGAGCCACTGCCGGGCTCGCCTTATTTTCTCCGGGTAGGTCGCCTTGGACATGAACCACGCCTCGAAGTCTGAAGGGTCCATACCGTCGAGCAGCTTCCAGTAGTTGAGGATCAGGAACTGGTCGAACCTGGCCATACCATTGAGAGACGGGGGCGACAGCCGCAGGTCCACCAGGAGAACCAGTATCCGCTCGGCCACCGGCCTGATGACGGGGGGGCAGTCGGGGAGGGCGATGTCCCCGAAAAAGTCCTGCTCGATCCTGGCCTCGTTAATCTCTAGCTGCACTCTTTCCCCTTGCGGCCCCTATATCCTTGCCTAGCCTGGTAAGCGCTTCGGTGACCATCCCGCCACCGACATGCAGGGCATGGATGTCGGCCAGCACCATTATCAGATTGGCCACCTCTGGGTTGACCCTGGCCCTGACTTCCTTCTCGAGGAGATCCCTCGGCTCGCTCATCTCTCCCTCTCCCCCTTCCACTCGACTATTAGCTTCCCCGAATCGATGTAAGCAATCGCCTTCGGCGTCTCTAGTCTTTCTATGCCGGTGGTCCTGAAAGCTTGGAGGAGGGAATTCTCGGCCAGCTCGAGGCCTGTCTCAAGCTCCTTTACTTTCTGCCGTGTCTCCAGACAGTACTCCACGAGCTCGGCAAGCTGGCCGAGGGTCGTACTCTGGGTCTGCTGTGCGGTCATGGCACCTCCTTGTTGTAGTGCTTCTCCATCCAATGGCGCAGAATTGCCAAGGCATAGATTAGTGAGATTAGGAAAGCAACCTCGGCAAAATCCTTTATGTTTTGGAAGACCTCCTCTTCGGTGGCTATGGCTCCTCCTTTACAAAGCCCTTTACTCCCGAAAACTCAAGCTACATAAGGCAAGAAAATCGCTTGGGTATATCTTCCGCTTTCGCCCCGGCCCTATACCAAGAGGGCCGCAAGAGGGTCTTTCTGCTTAACTCTCATTGCCCTTTGTCGCTTTTTATCCCTCAGTAGCTTTTGAAGGTAGGGGAGTTCAAGGTCGAATTCATCCCCAACAGCCAGGATAATGGCCTGAAGGGCTCCTACGGTAAGGTCTATATCCCTCTGGGCGGCTAGCCAGTAGTGCTTTCGGACTCTTATTGGCTCATCTCTGCTTTTGTCAATACGCAAGAGAATATAGCCCTTTTTATCCTCTTGCCATGTTAGCTGCCACTTTTCCACTTTGTTCCTCCTTACTCGAATGCCATCTCCAGGGCCACGATCTTCTCCTTCTCGTGGCGGCCCCTAAACTCCAGAGTCCTCCGCAGCCTGTCTATCTCCCTCACCAGATTCACCTTCTCGCCCTCCACCTGAGCCACCTTGCGTAGCATCGCATCAATGAGTTGGTCGCCCAGATTCTGGCCCTGGTGACGCAGAGACGCAGTAAGACCAAAGTACGCATCGCCGGTCTCCTTCAGCAGCAGCTTGTGGAGCGTGAGGTAGTCCTTGATCCCGGCCGTCCTCTCTAGCCAGTCGAGGGTCTCCCACCGCCCGTAGTTCCTGACATGGTCGATGACCTCCTCCTTGTGCTCCTCAAGCCACCTATGCTTCTCGAAACTGTTCACCTTCCACCTCCTCGGTGTTGACTATTGGAGAATCCATATACGGATTTATCCAATAGTCAACTATAACATAATATTGGAGCAGGGACGGGTATGGTGTTGGGGATTATGGTGACTGATGGGGGAAAATTGCGTTTGCTGGGTTGCCTTGAATAATCAGCTATTGTGCGAACCACCCTGGCGACATAAGGGTCTAGGTCCTCCAGCCAGCCGCTGTCGAGCCGGGCGAGGCCGGGTAGGCCACCTTTTTGCTGGAGTTCGTTGTATCGCCGCATCCATGTCTCTTCGCCTTCCTTGTGCCTTCTTGTTTGCTCTTCGAGATCAGGTATCCGGTGGACCTCTACCCTGAGCGCTTTGAGCTCGGCAGCCTGTTCGATGCAGCGGTCGATGAGGCGGTCAGCCACGACAAGGGGGCCAAACTCCCGGGTTTCCCTAACTCGCTTGACCTTGGCGGATGCCCCTGGTTGCCGTCCCCGGCGTAGGTTTTGTCTCTGGGGCGGGACGATCTCGGCCTTCTTCCTCATGTTGTCGAAATGGAAGCCGATGCCTTGGATCCTCATCCCGAAATGGTCCGCCAGATCGGTGTTCCGCATCTCGGGGTGCTCGAAGGCATATCTCCCAATCTCCTGCTCCCTAGCGCTAAGTTTGGTCCATTGCTCGTCAGTTGGTATAGTCATAATTTCCCTCCCTCCTTGGTCATAGACCCTTCTCTGCCCATACTTCGTGGTAAATCTTGTCGAGGATGTTTTGCTCATCTCTGGACAGGGAGAGGAAAAAGGCCCTGTAGTATCCCTCCAGGAATGAGGCGGCCCAGAGGAAGTTCTGCAACCCGGCGCCGGGGCCATATTCTGCGTCATGGCGTTTCCAAGCAAGATGACCGAGTCTCTGCTTGGTCTCTTTGGAAAGTTGCTTCGCCGCCTGATAGAACACTTCCTTGTAAAACGCTTCCCGCTTTTGACACTCTTCTTTGGTTAGTCGCATTGCCATTATGCCCCCCCTTGGGCTTAACCCGCCCAATTTCCTACACCTTGGCTTCTTCTCTACTGTCGACTAAAGCAGAGTTGGTACGAGCTCTATCTAGGAAGTCCTCGTAGGCGGCTCCCTCGATGCGATAAAAACCATCAAACTTAAGAGCAGACAACTTCCCGGACTTGATACAGCGGTAAATAGTCCGCCTAGATACCTTGAGACTGGTGGCTACTTCATCTATTGTCAACATTTGTCGTGCTATCTTTCCCCTCTTGGGCTTAACCACCCTTTATTCCCCTTTCTTGTCTTCCCTTTCCCGCTCAATCCGGAGGTCGAGGTCAAGGATCACAATCTCTAGACTTTTCTTTGCCTGCTCCAAGGTCGCCTTCGGGTGCAGAATAGTGGCGGTAACGGCATCATTGAGGATTAGCATATCGCCAACAAAGCCTTCGATTTTGAGCTCTTGGGGCCAATAGGGTCTGGGGTAGGCTTGCTTGGGGTCAACCTTTATCCGTGGCACTTCGCCTCCCTTTGCCAAGGGAAGACTAGCACTTTTTTCTTTTACGGGTCTATATTTATGGAAATCAACTAACACGATTCGAATGGTTTTCCAAAAGCAAGGCGGGGAAGAAATGTCATCGAATGGTATCCTTGCCATAACCTTATCATCTTCATTGAAAACGAGTACAGTGACGCTAGGGTGGGTCTTTAAGTTGGAGATCTGGGTTGTGGAAAATACTATGGCCGAATGCCGGAGCTTCTTTGTCTCCCAGCCTAAGCCATCCACGGTTAAGAAATCAGGGCTATTGCGATGTTGATAGATAATCTTATCATAACCCTGTGCTTGCAACCACTCGAAAGCCTTTAGTTCTGTTTCGTTCATAAACCTTTATTCCTGCCCAGTTTTGATAGGTTCAGGGGGCTTCTCTTGCTTGCCCATTCGAAGGCGGATATCCTGCAAAACAATCTCAAGGCTCCTTTCCACTTCACTCAAAGGCGCATCAGGGTGGACAAGTGTGATGGTTTTGGCATTGGCGAAGGCCTCGAGATCGCCTACGAACCCCTCGTTTATAATCTCTTCGGGGATGTAAGCCAAGTGCGTCTTGGGGTTTACTCGTATTTTTCGCTTCATATCCTTTGCTTGAACTATAGGCTGGCTATAGTGTAACATAAGGGAAAGGATTTGTCAAGGGAATCAAGGCACCAATTTCAAAATCAAGCAAAACTCGTCCAGTTCGAGGAAAGTCCTCAAGGGTAAAGCAAGGCAAGGGGGCATGAGACAGGTCATCTTCCCCTAGAATAACGCCCAGATCAAGCGATTTCCCCCGCTTCAGGGGGGACAAAGACCGCCCGGTGGGGCGAACCTCACTCCTCTTTGCTGAAGTAGAAGACGGCGATGGTGGAGATTGCGCCAGCGAATACCCCGACGCCGAGGGTCACCAGCTCCGTGATCCCCTGCACCGTCCCCCAGATGGTGACGAAGGCTATGGTCAGGGCAGCGATGCCGCCCAGCCCCCAGGCCAGCATCCTCCGGGTCACCTTGCTAAAGTTGTTATCCATCCTTTACCCTCCTAAGCAGATTTATCGCCCACTCGGGCATCCCGTGCAGCTGGTTGTAGATCAAGCCAATGATTATGCCAAGGTAAAGGGTATTCTCAAGAGCTCCACTTAGTGTCCGGGGCGAAAATGAAAGCATCAAGTCTTTGACCATAACCCGGGAGTGGCCGAGAATGAAGTCGCATAGCTCGTCGAAGCCAGGCAGCTCCTCCGCTATCTTGGCGTTGCTTATCAGCTCGTTGACCATGTCATAGATTGGCTTTACCTTTGCCGGATCCATCAGCTATCTTCCTGCCTTCATCCAGTCTGCAATCTTGAACATGTAGCAGAAGAGTGGGATAAGGAATCCTGCTGCCATAGCTATCGGCGCCGCTATCATGAAGCTCTGGGGAACCATACCGAAATAGCCCCAAACACCCAATGTGGCCCCTTCAGCCAAACCATACAACAGCTGCATACCACCGAAGCAGGCCATGGCGACCTCGTCATCGAGGTCCCACTGGGTCGGGCTCTTTCTTGCTCTCCACCACAAGAGCCCCATGATTAGGGCTGCGAATAGACCGCCGGAGAAGGCCATGATCTGATACTCCCCTGGCGATAACCCCTCCACATAGGTAAGACCAGCCCAGAACCCCTGGTATTGGATTGTGGCTGTCCCGCCCTGTAAAATAGTGACCAGATGGTGGCCGAGCTCGTGGACCGGTATCATTATAGCGACAGCCCAGATTCCAAAGGTTATGAGGAAGTCCAGAATCTTGTTAATCATCTCACTTTAGTCCCCCTTCGTTGCCTTGAGTTCCTGCCCGCACTTTTCGCAAAATGCTGTGACCCGGGAGCCACGGGTGACCCTCCTAGTTGTGTGGCAGAACCTACCGCCGCAGGAGTGCGGGGTCTTGTACTGATAGATATAGACCGTCTTCTGTTGTTGCACCTTCCTCGCTTTCCTTTACATTCTCACTCTTTTGTATAGCCCACCTTTTGGCACAGGGCTTGCCAGTCCTCCAGCGGAATACATAAGTAGAACATAGCCTTATACCCTTCGTCAGATTTGTGCTCCTCCAGCCACTCCACCAGCTTCTTGGCTTGGGCTTTAACTAACAATATGTCCTGCTTGGAAACATAATCCTCACCTATCGCCTCCATTATCCCCTCATCTGTCAGCAAAATCTCCTCAAGGTTCATCCTCTGCCTCCTTATCCTCACCCAGCTTCGCTAATTCCTGAATCGTTGGCATCCCCTCTAGCCTTAGACACCTGTTGACTCGCCAGTTAAACCATCTTCTCCGCAATCGAAACTTCAAAAGCCACCACTTAAACCTCATCCCTTGCCTCCTTTACATTAGGACTATTTCCTTCAATCCCACCTGCTTATCTTGAACGGGAAGAACTTACAGAAGAGCCAGTACTTGAGCCTGTTCCCGAGGCCCCTCTTAACATAGAGCTCAAAGGTTAGGCTATTGTCTCCCTCGCCCATGCGAATCTCGAAATTGGTAGGTGGGAGTTCATGAAAAGCATAGGAGCTTATTCTCATTTCTTTATTCATATCCTACCTAGCCTTCCTTTCATCCTTGACATTCTGCCCATTATGTTTGATTTCCCTTTCCTCCCCACTCCTCCCCGTTCCAGACTTTGCCATATTTCTCTTTCATCACAAAGGCAAGCCAAAGCTGCTCCATTGAAGTAGGTATAAACTCGTTGAATATGTTGGGAGTAAACGCATACTTATGGAGGTTGTCTAGTATTGACCACATAGCATTTTGGATGTTGTTATATGGGCTGTTCCCCACCATCTCCTGCAACTGGTCTTGGCGAGGGAGCCAGACAGCCCCACTATATACCCATTCGCCACTCCACTTCTCTTTCCTTTGTGACCTACGAGCCTTGCGTTGTATCTCCACCGCCCTCTCACACATCTTGATATAGGCTTCGCTTGTATCCACTTTCCACCCCCCTTTACAAAATGATACTTATGTTTCCCTTAGGGGAACTACCATGATTTTCGTCCGCTTCCCATTCCCAACATCAGCCAACCGATAGCCTTCATTAAAACAATCTCTACAGAGGTGCTTAGTGCCCCACCTCTCTTTCCAGGTGCGAGCACATGGGATAGCACACTTAGCGCACTTTATTGCCATACTCCTCCCCCTTTACAAAAGACTGCTTATGTTTAATTCTATCTGTTTGCTACGGTCCCTCAGCATCTCGCAGTATTCCTCGCTCTGCTCTATGGCTATGCACTTCCTCCCCAAGGCAACAGCCGCCAGCACCGTGCTCATTGAGCCAGCGAACGGATCAAGGATAGTCGCCCCCGGTCTGCTCACCAGCTTCACCAGATACTCCATCAGCGTCACGGGCTTGCAGGTGGGGTGTACATTACCCTTGCCCCGCTCAGCCTTACTTGCCTTGGCCACATAGAAGAAGCGAGAGGCTCCGCCTGAGTCGCCATAATTAAAGAAACCTCTGTTATCCCCTCCATGATAAGCACCACGACCGCCAATGCTTTGCGTTGTCAAACCTGTTCCGCCAACTGACCTACTCTCCCCGCTCTGCTCATCTAGCAACGTTGCCGCCTCCTCGTCCAGTATGACATTGGCGGGCCAGCGACCCTGGGTATGACCTAGACCACCCATCATCGGTCCATCGTCTCTCAGATAACCGATAGCACCTTTTTTGAGTTTAGCTGGCGGTCTACCACAATTGTCGCTTGTTCCTATCCTCGCCCCATCAATATAGAGTCCGCCAGTCCCCCACTTCAGCACATTGGAGGCCACATTCTTCTCGGAGAGGGGCTTGTGGGCGACGACTATGGGCTCGAAGGCAGGCTTGAGGGCGGTACCCCAGCCCTGCCATTCCTTGGCAGCTTCGGTTGCGGGGGCGGTAAGAAGAGTCATCTTTTCAGCGTGGATGTCATCATGTCGCCAAGGTCTATCCCATCCTTCCTGAATCCCCTTCCCTGCTCCCGCTTTGGCTTGCTCCACCGACATCGAACGACCACTGCTGATATCCACTCGTTTCCCGACAATCTCCCTAAATTCCGTCCATGCCTGCTTCAACTCTTCCCTTGTGGGCTTCCTTCCCAGTTCCCTTTCCAACTGCTCTCTACAAGCCTGTTTGTCTATCGCTTTGCTCACATCTTCGCTCTTAGGGAAGCCCGACCCGTAGAGCCATAGGACGGTGTCCTTTATCTCGAACCCCGCATCCTCAAGGCCGCAGACAAGGCGATGATTGGTGCGTGTCCCGCCGAAGGCCAGCAGGTATCCCCCAGGCTTGAGCACCCGCAGGGCTTGGGTGGCCCATTGCTGGTGCCAGAGTTGCATTGGCAAACCTTTTGACTCATCATATCGCACGCCAGCTATATTGCGGCTTTTCGGGTAGGTTAAATTAGGCGATGGCGAAATGTGTTCACTTAATTTATCCCACTCCTTCCCCATAAACTCTAGCCCGTAGGGAGGATCGGTCACTATGGCATCCATGGAGTTCTCAGGCATCTCGGCCATGACCTCGATGCAATCCCCGCAGTAGATTGTGACCATTTCATCCTGGGAATATACTTGTGCCATTATCGCTTCCTGTATCCGGGCTAAACATTATCGTTCTTATGTACAATCCGCCAGACCGAAGATGCCCAACAGGTTCCGGGCCTCGCAGGACCATGCCCTAACGACCACCCAGCCGGCGCCCATGAGCCTGGCCGTCTGCTCCCGGTCCCTGGCCCTATTCCGCTCCAGCTTCGCCCTCCAGAACCCGATGTTGGACTTCGGCTCCCTGTAGTGCCTCGGGCAACCGTGCCAGAAGCACCCATCCACGAAGATGGCGATCCTATGCTGTTCATCGGCGAAATCGGTGGCGATACCTTCGACCTTCGCCTGGTAGCAAAACCCGATAGCCTCCAAGGGGGGCTTTAGCGCAAGCTCCGGCTTGGTGTCCCTACTCCATATCCTGGACATGATCTCCGATCGCTTTTCGGAGCTTACCTTGTCCACTGGATCTCCTCCAATGCCTCTAGGAACCTTTCCCCTATCGCCTCCACCACATTCACCGTCACGGCATTGCCTAGCATCTTGTACCTCTGCGTGTCGCTCACCCCCTCCGTCCAGCCATCGGGGAAGCCCTGAAGCCTCTCACACTCAAGGGGGGTGAGGCGGCGTAACCTTATGCCTTCTAGAATATTCTTTGGATGGTTGTCAACTATGTCAATCGTATCTATATCTGCATCGAAGAAGCTCATACCCTGAACTTCGCTCTTTTTGGCATCTTGGCGATGGATTCGGTGCTTACCCCTGCGAGGCTCACTAACCGCTAGAGTCTGGTAGTTGTGGCTTGCCCCTGCCCTCAAAGCCTGCGCCTCCTCATGGGGGGTTCTAGTTCCCGATATGTTTTCATGTATGACTAGCTGCATCCCCGCATGGTATTCCCCGGCCCCCCTTGCGGTAAGACTCGATGCAATGGGTTCTCTTGGCTCCGCCATTTGGCTATCCTCTCCACTATCCTGTCCGAGAGGAAATACTTGGGGTCGGGGAGTTCCTCCAAGATGTCCGACAATGAACACCCGCTCCCTATTCTGCGGGACTCCGAAATTCTTGCTGTTAAGCACCTCCCACTAGAGGTCATACCCCAGTTGCCAAAGCGTGTCGAGTATCGTGAGAAAAACCCATCCTTTAGTTCCGGGGATGGCCTTGTGCTTCCCTTCAGCCCTGGGAGTAGGTTCGCCTGCCTCATCAAAATCGGCTTCTGTCCATTCTTCAGCACTCTGTGTATATGGAACTGACAATAGGTTTCTAACATTCTCAAGGAGAAGATACGGAGGTCTCTTAGCCCTAGCGATTCGGCATATCTCAAAAAAGAGAGTTCCTCTAGTGTCGGAGAACCCCCCGCCTTTTCCAGCAATCGAAAAGCTCTGGCAAGGAAATCCGCCTGCGATAAGGTCATGGTCGGGGATAAGGGAAGCGTCAACTGCCTTGATATCATGGGCATCGAACCCCTCTCCGAAGTTCCGCCTGTAGACCCGCTCGCACCACCTGTCGATTTCGCAGGACCAGACACAAGTATATTGGGATCCGCCCCTGTTGCCTTCAAGGTTCCTGCAATATCGGGATCGCTGAACTCCTTGTTGAAGTTGTCCCACCTTTTCAAGCCCAAGCCTGAATCCTCCTATGCCGGCAAACAAGTCTATGAACCGTATCATCGCCCATCACTTCACATTACCATTCTTATGTTAACGATTGGGGAAACTTGGGTTTCCCCAGATATCGCCCAAGTATCCACATTGGCGGCAATCTACCTCAAGCCCACTAGGGAACGGTGGCGTAGGGCGGCGATAAACTCTCAATTCTCTCGCTTCGGGGCGATAGATGTCCTTATCGACCCCGCAGCATGGACACCCATCGAGGTTCACATACTGTAAAGTTGTCGTGCCGTCCTCTTCAATGATAAGATGTAAGCGCATCCTTTACCCCCTTTACATTTGGACTGTTATGTATCGCTCTTTGTGATTTTCTCAATGGCTATTGGTGGAATGTGACCCGTATAGACCCACCAGTTCACCTCCCTTAGAGGGAGAGGGTAGAGCTTTTGAAAGTCAAGAAAACTGGTATCTATTATCAGAACCACACGGCTTGAGTGTAGATAGGAACCCTTTGCCCTTCTATTGCCGGTAAACCAAATTATAGGAGTTTCTTGAAGCGCTTCTGGCAACAGGCCCTTCCACTCCTCAGGAAGTTTGGGGATGAGGCCCAGAGCTAAAATAGCATCCAGATGTTTTCGGGAAGTCAAGTGATATAGGTATTTCGGTATTCTCATGGATTTCGCCCTTTACATTTTGTCCCTAATGTCTAGTGTCCACACTAGCCGCTCTCAAAAGTGCCTCGATTAGCGCCTCTACTTGGAATGTTCTGAACAAACCATCGGCGAATCCATACATCACATCGAACTCACCTTTGGCAAAGTCGCCATAGATATATAGTAGTTTACCCCGGCCCTTGGCGTAGCCTGCTTCCAAGTGGGAGCTCCTGCCGCAAGGCATTAGCATCACGATGGCATCTGCCCAATCAAGCCACGATTTATCCTCGGCGAAGGCTCTTTGAACCCTAGGGTCACTAAGGAAGGAGAGGGCATCGTATTGCAGAAGATCGGCCTCATCTTCCACAAACTCCGACCAATGGAAAGAGTAGCGCTTGTCACTAGCTCGGCAAAAGGCATCTACTTCAAAGCCAGCATTTTCAAGGTCGCTCGCTAGATCCAGAACTGCGCCCTGGTTCCTCCAGCTTGAAGCTATGTAAACTTTCATTTCGCCCTCATCCTCTTATGCCCTTTACAAAAGATACCTTATGTTTGACTATTTATCCTCCATCCAATAAAAACACTATTACCGTAATCAGGCCTATTAAGACTAGAGCAACAGCATGGCCCCATGCTATCTGCCATGCCTCCCATAGCCAATCCCAGTCCGCCTGCGTTTCGCCCGTCTTGGTTCGTGAATCTAATAGCAGGAAGACTAGCCCTATGAAAGGAATTCGACATATAACCCTCATTTCGCTCCTTTCTTCAAATCCAATTCGCCCTTCACATAAACCCTCTTATGTATCCTCTGCCTCAATGGCTCTGATCTGGGAAATGGTAAGTTCCTGAACCGGATAGTTGCCACCTTCGTCCTCGAGAAGATGCACAGAATCCTCAGCAACTACCCACTTTTCACCTTCCCTCTTTACAATCATCAGATAAGCCATATTGACCTCCTTTACATTAACACCTTTATGTATTCCTATGAGAATATCCCTTTCGAGCAGCCCTCTTCGCATCCAGGGTGGCATGGCTTGCCATCCTCCCACTCGGCGATGTTTTTAGGAAGCTCGAAACCATACCTTCCAGCCACTTTCTTTAGGATCGGGACACCATAATTCTCGTAATTGCGGTCATCTTCAGCAAACGCCTGCATCTCGTTATCGCCGAGCATCCACAAGACTTCAGCTATCTTGCTTATCGCTATGCCAGCCGATATACCTCTATGATTCCCTGCCTTGGTACACCCAAATGCTAAGGCACTCTGTAAGTATTCCTTTACCACAGCATCAGGGAAGCCCAGCATGGAATCAAGAGTTTCACGCCTCGCTCCAAGAGGGTCTTCAACATTGATCTTTCCACCCTCTCCTAACTTCATCAATGTGTAAGGACCACAATCGCTCTTCTCCGGCATCGTTTCATCGCCGCCATAGGCAGCTTTCCGAGCAAGGATCTCTTCCTTAGTTCTCAAGATTTCCTCCTTTTCTTTCAATTTTTATAAGAATCCTGCTACCCAATTTGGGCTTAACATTACACTCATAATGTATAATCTAGCTACGAATCGTAGCTGTTTATTGATATACGTTTGTGGCACTATGTTAGCCCTTCGCTCCTAGATAGCTTCGTTTCGATGGCATAGTAGGGGGTCACCTAGGTTTTCCTACGACCCATTCCTCCAAAATCTTCTCATTGGGAGCCAAACCCTCGATCCTTATTTCCTTCAACACTTCACTTGTGTCATAACGAGTTATCTTTATAACCAAGACACCCTCTTCGCTTGCATAACCATCACAGCCCATCTTTCACCTCCTCAATCTCTACGCTATCTACACCTTTCGGTGGGTGTGCCCTCATATGCGCTATTTGCCCCTTAGTAAAATTGCCTTCTCTCACCTCTGAATAACAGGCCCTAGCCCTTAGCCCCAACATCTCCTCAAGAAGCTCTGAGTTGGAGTCTTTGAAACGGAAGGTAAACTTGTAGCTCCTCATCTTTCACCATGCCTTCCTCCTTAGCGCCTCCACCAGCCTCTCCTTGGAGAAGCGGGTGTACTTGCCGGTCGTGGCTAGGCTCTCGTGCCCCACCAGGTCCCGCACTATCGCCTCGGAGACTTCCTTCCCCAGGAGGTTGGTGATGTAGCTCCCCCGCAAAGCGTGGGGGAAGATGTTCCCCCTGATGCCCGCCCTGGCCTGCATCGCCTTCAGGCGCTGCCAGACCCTTGCCCGGGAGAGCCCGAACTCCTTGTGCGTCTCGAAGAAGGAGTTGAGGAAGGGACGGTGCTGCGGGTGGACGGGGATGAGCCTGGCCGCCCGCTTGGTCTTCGGGGTGTAGATGCCGGGTACTCTCCTATTCCTGCACTCGTAGCAGCCGCAGGGCTGGGACTGCGGTATCTTGATGGCCTCGCCGTCCCACCAGCCTGACTTCATGTGGGAGAGCTCCCCGACCCTCATCCCGCAATAGAGGCAGCAGATCAGGATCATGCCATCGAAGGGGCCCTTGGCTGCGTCGCAGAGTTTCCCGACCTTGGGGTCGTCCATGTCCAGAATGTGATCCTCAACTCGGGGCTTGGGTTTTGATTTTGCCACTCTCTATCTCCTCCTCGTCTTCAACCACTTTCTCCCCCTCGATGTGGGGGCGGCCCTTGAGCTCCAAGTAGCCTGTCTCCTCGTATTCCGTCTCGACATTGTAGTAGAGGAAATGATACCGGTTGAGGCTACGGACCCTGCGGGCTATGTCCTTTCCGAGCATCTCGCCCACATACTCACGGCTTTTCAAGCCGCACTTGAAGAAGAAGCAGT
>Ga0114920_10000661_pt1 | contig 15072 bp, 9 predicted proteins | sample ChitaG_FD_88683 | JGI IMG/M metagenome (GOLD analysis project Ga0114920, IMG submission 88683) | Deep subsurface microbial communities from South Pacific Ocean to uncover new lineages of life (NeLLi) - Chile_00310 metaG | ecosystem: Environmental > Aquatic > Marine > Oceanic > Sediment ... | reverse complement strand
TTCTACTGGATCAACCGGTTCTACTGGATCAACCGGTTCTACTGGATCAACCGGTTCTACTGGATCAACCGGTTCTACTGGATCAACCGGTTCTACTGGATCAACCGGTTCTACTGGATCAACTGGATCTACTGGATCAACCGGTTCAACTGGTCCAACTGGATATACTGGTTCTACTGGTCCAACTGGTTCAACTGGATCTACTGGTCCAACTGGTTCAACTGGATCTACTGGACAAGTAGGATCAACTGGTGCTACTGGATCAACTGGTGCTACTGGATCAACTGGAGATACTGGATCAACTGGAGATACTGGATCAACTGGTGCTGCTGGATCAACTGGAGATACTGGATCAACTGGAACAACTGGATCAACTGGTGCTACTGGATCAACTGGATCAACTGGTGATACTGGATCAACTGGTTCTACTGGTTCTACTGGTCCTACTGGATCAACTGGTTCAACCGGTCCTACTGGTTATACAGGCAATACTGGATCTCAAGGCGTTCCTGGGACAGCTGCTAATACTGGGTGTACTGGTCCAACTGGTCCAACTGGATATACAGGATCACAAGGTGATCCAGGAACAGCTGCTAATACTGGGTGTACTGGACCAACTGGTCTAACAGGTCCAACTGGGTATACCGGATCACAAGGTGATCCAGGGACAGCGGCTAATACTGGATGTACTGGTCCAACTGGTTATACTGGTGCTACTAGTGCTACTGGACCAACTGGTGCTACTGGTGCTACTGGATCAACTGGTCCAACTGGTTATACTGGTGCTACTAGTGCTACTGGACCAACTGGTGCTACTGGTGCTACTGGATCAACTGGATCAACAGGACCAACTGGAGATACTGGTTCTACTGGATCAACAGGACCAACTGGAGATACTGGACCAACTGGATCAACAGGACCAACTGGAGATACTGGATCAACTGGTTCTACTGGTTCTACTGGTTCTACTGGTTCTACTGGTTCTACTGGTCCTACTGGTTATACTGGTCCAACTGGATCAACTGGATCAACTGGATCAACTGGTTCTACTGGATCAACCGGTTCTACTGGACCAACCGGATCAACCGGTTCTACTGGTCCAACTGGAGATACTGGATCAACTGGTGCTACTGGATCAACCGGTTCTACTGGTCCAACTGGAGATACTGGATCAACTGGTTCTACTGGTCCAACTGGTTCTACTGGTCCAACTGGATCTACTGGTCTAACTGGACCAACTGGATCAACTGGACCAACTGGATTAACCGGATCAACTGGATCAACTGGATCAACTGGATATACTGGATTAACCGGACCAACAGGTTCAACTATAGTGAACATACCAACAACCCCTTATGCGGCTACTGCCACTCCATTTAATCTCTTGAATACTGGAGGCTCGCCGAGCGTACAAGATGCTAATTACTCAAGAGTGGGAAGTACCGTTGTTTATAGTATGTCAATTCTTGATGTAATCACGATCAATGCCACCACACTTTCCACCATATTTACAAATTTACCATTGGCTCCCGGACCTGTATTTTCATCAAATTTGAACGTTGGTTTTTGTCGTGTTGAAACCATTGGTGGATTACAAGTAGTTGGCGCTGTGGTTGAGAGTGGTGGAACAAATATAGAAGTTAAATGGGTTTCACCAACCGGTATGCCACCGAATTCAGAAACTCAGATATATATATCAGGTTCTTATCTAGTATAAAGTTGTATGAATGGATCAACACATATTTGCATTTATGAAGATTTGAACACTAATTAGATATTACATTCGCATGAATGTAATATATTTACAAATAATTTAGGCATCCGTCGACTCCTCTTCATCTTTCTGTTCAACTTTGATATTAGATGCAATGGCCAAAATAGCAGCCATAACAGGTGAATCTGGGTCCAAACCAAGAGTGGTAGCCAAAGTAGCTAAGAGAGAATCTACATTTGATTCTTCTTCCTTTGTCTCACAAGTTTCATTAGTCTCACTAGTGTTAACGCTAACTTCAATATTGACATCAGTATTGTTGTCATCATCTACAGACAGGGTTCCACTGAGATTAACGCCACGCTTGTTCAACTTGGCTTGGATCTTTTCGTTTTTCTTAGCAATACGCGCAGCCTTTTTCTCCATTGCCTTTGCGAGCTTAGCGGTGTTTTTCTCCGACTTTGTCAACTTTGACTTTTCCACCTTCTTGACCTTTTTGTTCTTCTTACTCCTCTTACCCCTCTTACCCTTCTTATCGTCATCCGAATCAGAGCCGGAATCGGAATCAGAATCATTGTTATCCTTTTTCCCCGGCTCTCCTTGGTTTGCCATTTCTAAACTTATCGACTCTCCTTGATTTGCCATTTCTAAACTTATCGACTCTCCTTGATTTGCCATTCCTAAACTTATCGACTCTCCTTGATTTGCCATTTCTAAACTTAGCGGCAAAAACGAATTTACTAGATCCTGACCGTCCGAGAAGGCTTTCTGAAGTTCATCTCGTTTCTCACGATTAATCTTATCAAGCTCTTCCAAACGTTTAAGTACAATTGGAAACAAATCCTTCGACATATTATAAAACGCCTCGTCCGCATCTTCATAGCTTGAAGATCCGAGAATTTTCAAGGCCGCGATACTTGACAGTTGGACCACGCTAAAGAGATTAACTTCGTGTTTACCAACCCAAGTTTCAATAATGTCTGTTCCCATTTTTTTCACAAAAATAAGAAGGTAGGTGTTAGTACCCTTTGCTCCGATAGTTTCGAAAGCTGAAGCCGACATTTTCGAATTTTACAGAAATCAGGATTTTTAAGATGGTTTTAGTTTTTGGTTGAATAAAAAATTTTGTTTTTATTTGACCAACACATTTGTCGTAAATAACAGATATCCAGATTTTATTGATATCTAGTGAATAGATTTATTCAACTGTTACTCATATATTTAATTATATGCTATAAAACATCGAATATAGCGGTGTATTCATATCGAGCCGGCTTTGGCTCGATATGATGGGGGAATTCAATATATCGACGTCGGTATCTCTATAGTTTTGGTCAAATTAACGCCCGTAGGACCATCTGACGTATCCTAAAACAACATTAACTAATGAACATTCCCAAAAAAATCGAGTGCTTTTCGATATTCGTCCCTAGCATCCGATTATTCCATAATATATGCAAGATAGATTCACCAAAAATGAACTGAAATTATATATTTCGATACAAATAAAAAACTCTCACAAAAAACAATAAATCATCCTACCCATTCCATAACTATATGGAATATGGAGGAGGGATATCTCAATCAAAAAGAATGGGGAACATTTACATCGAAATATGCGGTTATTTCAAAGGGCGACCCGGAAATGAATTATCGACTACTAGATGAGGAGAGATCGGCAGTTCAATGGGGTCAACGTAAGCTTGCATTAGCTATTGTCCAATTCCTGTCAGAACACTGGGACAATCAAGTTGTCCCGAATCCTACCCTTCTTTATATTGGGGCCTCTCCCGGGACCAATATTGCATATATAATGACTAACCATTTCCCAGATTTTACCGTACATCTATATGATATCAGACCCATGAAAGTAAAACCTACCGATAAAATGGTAGTTCATCAAGAACTATTTACTGATGATATTGCAAAACAATGGAGTGGACGAAACGATATTTTCTTGATGTCGGATATCAGATCAGTCGATTCGTATTCAAATGATCCGGATACTCGCGAAAAAGGTATTTGGGCGGATATGTTACTACAAGCCCGAGTTTATGATGCGGTCAGACCAGTTAGAGCCCAGCTTAAATTTCGTTTGCCTTATTATGGGGAGGGTATTGGTAAAACTCGTTATCATAAATACCTAAATGGATTGGTATACAGGGGGATATATACACGACCAACCAGTACCGAAACGAGATTGGTACCAATGGAAAATTCCGATGGTGTTAGTATGATTTTGTGGGACATTAAAAAATATGAATCCCAGATGTTTTATCACAATGTCGAAATAAGACAATATCAGCAGTTTCGAAATCCACTCGTTGATGAGGATGACCCCCTTGCTGAAAAACCGGTGGATGGTAATGAATTAACCAATGATTATGATTCGATCGCCGAAAGTTTTGTTTGGAGTAATTACCTTCAAAAGGTCGGAGGTGAGGGTATGGTAACATTAGATAATGTCCGAGGTCTATCTCGATCCCTGACTCAATTCTTGGCTGAAGGGCGTTCCTCCGAGAAAATGACAACATTGGCGAAATTGCGAGCGGATCCTCTATTTATCAAACGCAAATTCAACTAATATATATACCTTTTTATTTAACTCTAATTAGAGTTAAATAAATATTTTTATGTTCATGGATCTGATCCGTGATCTTTTTCTCCTATATACCTAATCTTTTATATCACATTCCCCATGTGATTGCATCGCCAGCATGAGAAGAAACTAATATACACTATTTGGGTCATGACTATAATACAAGGACCATTTATAACTAAAGCAAGTTTTTTACCAGAAATCGGGGGACATTCTTCAGTTGAACATCTATCATTGAGAATAATATAATAACAATATACTTCAGTCCAATCATTATTCTCAAGAGTTACAATTATATCACCTGTATATCCACAATCGGTTAAATTGTCATCAATCGGCGTCCAATTAGATTCATAATTAATTATAGTAATATTACAAGTGGTATACATACCATCACAAAAATCACCATGTTTGAAAGCTCCATATATTATTATAGGGATTGAAGGTATAAATGTAATAATAAATATCAAACATCCTATACCGCAAACTCTATCGCAATCAATATGATAAACCATATTAAAGTAGTGATGTGAGTAATACTAGGATAACAAGATTTAGTATTTTTAACTGGATCTATGTTATTAATGTCATATAATAGTTATATGTTTTACTTGTTAATTTTCCCTGATAACAATATATTCATATTGTGGTCATTATTTAACTCCAATTGGAGTTAAATAATATTTTTATGGTTTTCAAATATATTTGATACACCTATTTAATACAACTACCTAATACATTTATCCTTCGGATTTTTCTTCAAGACCCACCGTCATCTGGATATTGGCCCCACCAAGTAAGTTACCCAAAGAACGGAATGGATGCGGGACAGTGCAAGTTCCGAAGTTACCACCTTCACATGTTCTACACGAATACTTTTTGCGATCGAGAGAAGAAACAGCAGGTGTACCACATGTAGCACAGTATACAGACTTATAAGCATCAGAAGATATACAGAAACGTTCATTGATAATTGCACCGGCACCATGTGAAATTGTGGCATCTTGTTCCATTTCCCCCATTCTTTGAGCTCCGCCTCGAGTTCGACCTCCAACTGGTTGCCGCGTCATGGCATCGATACTACCAACAGATCGTGAGCTTATTTTATCGGGAACTTGGTGTTTTAATGCTTGGTAATAACAAGGTCCAATGAAGATTTGGGATTTGAATTCTTTACCGGTTCGTCCATCTATCATTGTTTCGTATCCATCTGAGTTAAATCCATATTTAGACAGACTTCTACGGAACTCACCGACATCGAAGTTATTGTAAGAAGTTGCATTAACTCTTTCACCAGCTAATGCCGCATGTTTAGAAGTTATAATTTCAATGATTTGTCCCAAGGTCATGCGTGAAGGGATTGCATGTGGATTCATGATCAAATCGGGTGACATTCCGCTGCGAGTAAATGGCATGTCTGCATCATTGACAATTCTTCCAATGATTGCTTTCTGGGCATGACGGGATGCGAATTTATCACCCTTTTGTGGAGTCCGAAGCTGTCTTATTTTTATCTTGATAATGTGATTTTTACCGGAATGCATGATTCGATCAACTGTACCGATTTGATCCATAGTTGCATATGTACTGGCATCTTCAGCCTTACCATCTATTAATCTAGTCTTACCGACCAGACAATCACCAGCTTTTATAGTGGAATCGATTCTAGCGATTCCGTCAGGTCCAAGTGCATGATAAATACCCGGGTGATTCCTTCTAACATTGGTATCAGGAATACCTAAAACCTCTCTAGCTTGACGTTTTCTGATGTGACCGGATGGACGGTAAGTAGTCGTAATAGAATGATACACAGTCGACATGAATAACCCTCTTTCGATAGCACCTTTCTTGAAAATAAGAGCATCTTCTTGATTGTAACCATCATATGTTGCTAGAGCAAGAATTACCATATTACCAGCAGGCATGTTGTTAAGACCAAGTATGTCATACATCTGTGTTTCAAATAAGGGTCTACTCGGATATTGAAGAAGTTTTGCTGTAGTATCAAATCGATAAGTGTGGGCACTGTTGTAAATACCAAGAGACTGCCGCCCCATATTACAATTATGTGTAACAAATCCATCAGCGATGAAACTATGATTGTCACTTTCAGTTTCGAAATCATATACCATGCAATGGTCAACTGTTTTAATTAATCTAATCACTTCAGGGATACAATCGCTCTCGATTGTAGGCGAGAAAAAAAGACGGTGGATTGATGTATCCAAATCCCCCGCATCAACCCAACCATTAAAAGTCAAGAACTGATGGTCTGATGTCGCTTGGATCTTTTTACCTGAATATGTTTCGATTTCGAGTACTTTCTTCCCGTTTGTACCAGACTCAATTCTGAAATGATTTTTGATTTTAGTGATCGATTTATGATAGGTTTTCGGATCCACTGTTACTACCTCATCTCCATCTTTCAATTCTTCGATCGGTGTCGATTTTCCATTCTGTCTCAAAATACCAGTGGTTCCCACTAGACACTGGTATGTATTCCTTGGAGCTTGATTATGATTGGAGAGTGGAATGATCGAAGCCGCAACACCCAAAATAGCATTAGGATCTAGTTCGCAATGAGTATATGTACCACGTGCATACAATCTACGTAATGCCCTTGTTGCATTTTGGAGCTGATCTTTTGCTTCGTCCTCCGACATACTTTGAATTGGTTCGATTAAGGTATTTTCGTAAACTGTTTCAAGACTTCCATATCGTTCAGACAACACATATATTTCGCGTCTCTTTTCTTCAACATTGCGTTGGGATTGAACCACGATGGTATTGACATGGTCAATACTTTTTCTCTTAATTATTTCGTTCTTATCCGGGTTTTGTATGAAAGCTTGGTATTTCGTGAAAATTTCTACATCGGCTTCATAGACCCTTTTGATTTCCTCAAATTCCTTGGTTTCCTCAAGTCTCTGACCTGACAATGGCATGGCTTTAATTTTTCCGGCAATCACAGTCATACGAGAAACGCGTTCTTCGAATCCTTCTCGAAGTGTGGTTATTTCAATTCCTTCTTCCTCTAATTCCAGATTACGCTGTTTAATGGTTTCTTCAACCATTCGGTCGACGACATCATTCGTGTACGATTTAGCTACCCCCTCCAACTGTTCCAATTTATACCTAGAAGTGTCAATTTCCCGTCGTATTCGTTGTTTCTCGAAATTACGTCGGTAATCAATTGAGGTTTGCCCCACCTTGATATCCTCAAGAAATTTATCACCAATGCTGACATCTTGGCGTGTTCCAGTCAAAGTTTCGAGCTGTACACGGGCCGAATCTATATCATCTAGAATAGACAACATTTCAGTCTGTTGAGCAACGACATCATCAATACGTTGATATAGGAGAGAATATTCTTGTTCCCAAGCGTCGATATATTCAACAGCACCCTCGCTTACCAGATCACCGAAATCTTTACCCCATAGATTTTTCTCATCAATGACCAAATGACCAGTCTCAGGGTTAACTACTAAAAGTGGACGTGTGGGGCGTTGATCTCCAGTATCGATCCAGAGGATACCATCAGGATCTAACACAATCATAATATCTTTGTGGATACCACGTCGACGTCGGGCAATCAGTTTATCTCTCAAGTCTTGACCGGAACACCACCCAAGCAATCGACCATTCAAGATACAAATATTTGAACCAACACTGTATTCATTGTGAACCAGACGATCTTTATCAGTCGATCCATGTAAGAAAGAAAGTGTATCATCGATACCGCGATCGACACTGATCCAACATGTAACTGATTTTGCTTTAACAATACCACAATTTCCACCTTCGGGTGAATAGACAACATCGACATAACCAGTTTGGGTCATTTCTACTTCACGGACCTTTGTATTTTTAGTCTTCGTGTCTGTTTTTGTCTTAATTTGGGTAGAGTGGGAGTAAATATCAAGAATCGAAAGACGACTCACAATTTCGGTAACACCCTCATCTCTTTTGTCGCTTCCTCGGCATCCCCATTTTGTAGTGAATGAACTCCGAAAATCATCTGTGATAGAATCTAGGAATCTATTACTGACTTCACGAAAATAACTGCTCCTAGATTTATCTTTACTGCTTGCCATTGTGGTGAGAATACCCTTATATCCATACATTTTGGAAATGACTTTCTGAATACATCGACCGAACAATTGAAAAATTCGAGGACCTGCTGATAAAATTCGCTTGTTTGACCAACTATCTCTGTTATCAATACTCCTTAGACCAAGCAGCGTTTCAGTGTAACGCCCAACCATGATGGATAGCATATGGAGTTTGTTGGTAATGTCATTAGCGGGTATTTGAGGGAACAAGTGTTGTTTAATGTTCTGGATGTATTTATCCTTCAACTCTTGATATACCAATGCGCTACCAATACCGCCATCACCTTCTTTAACAAGCTCAACTGATTCGTTCAGAATTTTTGAGATTGTAAGAACCGCCCCCATTCCAATCTGAGTAGATGAATCTGGATCGAGACCCATAAAATCAACCATAGTCATAGCCAATCTGGAACGAACCTTCGATTTGTTGTTTGGTTTGATATGGAAGAGAATCATGTCGAGGATGACTTTGGGATCTTCAACTCCCAACAAATAGTAAACAATATATACATTAATAAGTTCTTTCCGTAAGAATTGTAAACCGATCATTATTGTGTTTTTGATATTATTAGTTCCCTTATCTTCGTTGTAAAGATCTACCAATATAGTACCTATTTTGGTTTTACAGGTCATGTTGCATCTAATCGAACCCTCTTTCCCAGTTGTAAAGATTCGATTGAACCTAAGCTGATCTCTCAACAAAATCAAATATTCGTTGCCACCGATTATGAAATACCCCTGTGGATCACTGATACATTCGCCAGCTTGAGATCGCTCGGTTGCAGTTTTACCCCTGTTGACATCCAAAACAGACCCTAACATTATAGGTAAACGTCCCAAACGAATCCTTGTTATATGATCATCTCCCTCAATTATGTTACCTTGTTCATCAAATTCTGCCATATCTGCCCTTATCTCAGCGTCATATGTCAGATTTTGCTCCCTTGCGATGAGGGGATTTAGTTCATCTTCGGATGGTCGGTTATAGTATAATTTCAAGAATCGAATAACATTACCATTCGGTAGTTTGATTTCACGGGATTGTAAATTAGCAGGTAGTCCTTTCAAAATAGCATTATCATATGCTTCAATAGAATCATTGAGAAATCCTTCATAAGCGAGATAACTGCGGAGAAGTTGTCCATCCTGTGATATTGTGATTTCACCGGGAACATCGGCTGACCGTATATCATCGACGGCTTCGACAATTTTTGAGATGGGAGGAGGGAAAATCCCTCTTTCCATGACATCTTTGATATTAAATTTAGTATCATCAATCGAGACATCTAATTGTCCTTGTAGAGTTATATCTACAAGATCACCATCTGCCTCCTCCGACTCACCCGAGCCTAGATCGTCACCTCCAGGACTGTCACCTTCAATCATATCTTCATCGAATTGGACTCCACCAATTTCTTCATCTGAATTGTCAATATAGGGATCTGACCCTTCTCCTTCAGGTGAAGACATAGATGATGTAAATACAATCAACTCTTTTTTTGATGGACCAAAATCAATAATTCCATATCAAACTTCATGTTAGAATGATAATTCTATCTTCATCATAAATAAGTATAATTTAACGTGTTTGGATGATTTTTAATATTTGTCATAGTAACTACTATGATAATTACTATGATAATTACTATGATAATTACTATGATAATACACAATTAATATTTTTTTGTTGTCATTAGTTAGACAGAGGTTAAAGTTTCGTCTTTGACCAAGTTTCTTACGAGGTGTAGAAACAATTCATTGCAATAACATTTTAGTTTAGTTGATATTACATAATCAATGTCATCGCAATTATTATATGACAAACCACATTTGTCTTATATTCCTAGAACCATCCTGTAACAGATAATCCATATGCTGGACGGGAATGCCAAGAATATATCAAAACTATCCACTTAATTCTTGGAAATTATACTATTAAATATCCGGATAAGACCTAAATAGTTGACCTTAATTAAAACATATAGCTAATACATTAGCTATATGTGTAAATATACTTTAACGTTTAAAGGCACTCTTAGCCATAACAGGGCGAATTGATTCATAGAACTGAGTATTTAAATCAATTTTTATTAAATCCGTAATACCAATAGCATCCATAAACTTTTCATAATAATACATGGCTAGGGTTACACCGAGATACCCCACTTCAACTAGCATTTTTAAAGCCAATCTGTATCCGGGTAAGTCTAAGGATCCAATGTCAAGACCCGGTATTACTATTACTGCTGATCGTCCTTCATTAATAAAATTGTCTTTAGTCCTGATTCTTCCACCAAAACCATCTTCTGACATGTCAGTAACATTGATATATTTCCCTTCAGGTAGTTCTCTCAGACGATCAGCTAAATATTCCCCGTTCCCTTGACTAATTTCACCGGAAGAAGGATCGAATGCTGATGATATTTGGAATGTAGGTGATACTGATGGTGATACTGATGGTGATACTGATGGTGATACTGATGGTGATACTGATGGTGATACTGATGCCCCTCTATAGTTAGGTGTATAATGTCCACGATGTTTGCCCTGAAACGTGACGTTGTAGTTAATATTTCTGGCATATTCAACCTTCCATTTACCATTGATATAAACAAGTTTGTTAGTGACAGACATATCATCTACAGGACTAATATATATTTCTGTTGAAGAAATACCATTTCCTAACACAACGTAGTGTGAAACGATATCGCCCAGACTAATCTCGACATTATCACCAGCTTGAATATGATAAATTCCTGCCATCCCCAAAAAACTGATATATTTTCAATGTTTTGGTGTCAGTTTTAATTTAAGGTCATTTTTTTTTCATGTTTTAGTTGAATCGTTTTACAGATGAAAATTTTAGACAATATTTCAACAAAATGAAGTCTGTATCACCCTTCAATGCCCAATTCTTTGAGTGTCTCCGTTCGAGATTCGACACAATCGCCAGCTGACATATCCATCGCAAAACTCTCTATAGGATCAGCTTCAGTCATATAAATCTACTAATGAGAATATATGAGATTTATCATGGAGACTCATTGCCTCAAAATGTACATCCAGTGATAGCGAATAGCTTCTTGGTAATGAATCCAGCGTAAAATCGTCCATAAAAATAGTTAACCGATGATTATTCATAATTAATTTGATATATTACTTATTATTAAGCAATATATTTTTTGGACATTTTAGGATAATTTTGCAGCTGACTTCACATAAGTACCCGGTCCGTTTAAAATAAGCCATTCATCTGCCTTCTTTAAAACAATATCCGGTAATTCATCATGTGAATGTGAATATGTTTGAATATAAATCTTATAGATTCTCATCATTAGATTTATAAATCTAAAACATTCCTTTATTGGTAGTGTATCCCTGATTGTATAATTCCTTGTGATTTCAACGGATCCGAAAGGTTTTCCTGGTATTTGATAGATAGTAGGAGGCGCACGATTCGAAAATATATCAATGATAACATTTACGATGATATTGGAATAATATATAGAAGCTCCCCTATCTTCTATCAATTCCCTAGCTCCTTGGATTAAACCAGAATCAGTCATAGCTTCACCATGATCTTCACAATTTCTATCGTTAATACGTTTATACAACTCTGATATAAAATATTCATGGGTATTCATTTCGGGGACGATACGTAGAAATTATTGGGAGGTATTTTCTTTTAATTTTTAATTGGATATCATTTTGGGGTCAAATTTTATATAAAATTTGACCAATTTTTCGAAAAATTGGCAGCTCTGTGTGGGATTCCCAGTCGTCTAGATTTAAGTTTTCTTATTAATTTGTTCGGATGTTTTTGACCATTTTTTAGCATAATCAACATATGTTGATTTTGGGGTGACTTTATGTTCTGGATCTTTATAAACTTCTCCAGAAAGAAAATCCTTTAATTTTGTAATTTTTGGCGTGTTGGCGATAGATAGATCTATGTAAAACTCCTCTTTATGATGATCCCATTTCAGTCCTTTAATATCTAAAATAACCCCATTAGAAAAAACAACATGATCCGATGTGAAATATTTGAGGGTAAATCCTAGATTTACCTGAGTTTTTAGATTATTGAGTTTTTCTCGGTTGAGATTGCGTTCACTATGGATTTTATAAATAAAATCTAGAATAATAGATTGTTTGACACTACCGCTTCGGATTTCACTCCATGACATTGTCAAGATTTTAGGACCATTTATGCCACAAACATCTAATCTCTCTCTTTCAAGTAGTAAATCATTGTCGGATTTAAGATTGCAATGGGTTTGAAAAAATTCGATGCATTTTTGAGGTCCGTCTATCAGATCATTGTTTAATTCCTCTGATAAGACCTTGACACCCTTACGGTATGACAAAATATTATTCCTGAAACTTGTTCCTCTTGGGAATTTGCCATAGCTGCATTCTTTCATCACATTTACCCAGAACGGATCTTTCAGGGTTTCGATAAATTGCTCGAAAATAGGGTTTATCACAACTAATTGGCATCTTTTGGGGCGAGGTCTAGATCTAGACCTCGCCCCCCCATTCATCATTGGAGTTTTTAGCCATGGCATCAGGCGAACTGTCGTCATAGGATGATTGGTCCTAGGTGGGTTCCTAGGATTAGTGTTACGATCGAGGTTGAGTTTTGTGTTATCTCTAGTTGAAATCAACGTATTATTATTATTTATATGTGGTGAGATATTATGATTTGACATACCACCGAGATGATCGTCATTAGGATCTTCAATAACATCTGTGTCTATGTGTATATCTTCGTGATTAGTATGCCCTAATAATGAATCGGTAAAATATATAGAAAGTTTATTGGTATCCATTTACACCAATTTATTATTTATTTGAGATAAATAGATCAAAGGATGATTGTTTTTTTTTGAAAATTAAAATCATGTCAGTGTCGTCAATATCTTAATTGTAAAAAGAAACTTTTTACAAACAATTGATGATATAAATGTATATATAATACCATTATATTATATATAAAACCACTACATCGAAAAAATACATCCATGATCGAAAAAATTTGATCATTCATTTTTTGTTTTTTTTTGAATCGAAACAATTCCTTTATTTTAACAATATCTGTTAATCACATTTTGTTGATCATGAATCCACCTATCGTTGACGTTAATAGCCCTGAATATATATTCAGGGATAAATTCATGCGCAAGTATCATGCTTACCATGTCCAATTGAGAAGTATGAATATGGTAAAACCGGATGGGGGGATGGCTTTGTCTGAATTAACTTTACCCAGTCAAATCCAAGGTCTTCTTCGGAAGGTTACTGGTGACAACGAAATCGCTACACTGTCCCCAGTTGTTCGGAGTGATGTTCATGATCAAGTTCTTTCAGCAACTCCATCAATCATCACAACAGGTGAAGAGATCACAACAGGTGGAGTTCCTTCAGCACCTCCATCAATCATCACAACAGGTGAAGAGATCACAACAGGTGGAGTTCCTTCAGCACCTCCATCAATCATCACAACAGGTGGAGTTCCTTCAGCACCTCCATCAATCATCACAACAGGTGGAGTTCCTTCAGCACATCCATCAATCATCACAACAGGTGGAGTTCCTTCAGCACATCCATCAATCATCACAACAGGTGAAGAGATCAGGACGCCGTATCCACTTGGTCATGGTAATCTTGGCGTTGATAGTGTTGTCACCACTGGTCCATTCGTCCAACAAATACCCCAGTTTCATTTTAATGGTGAATCCAGTGGTATTAACACTGGTCCGCCAAACATCGAATTTTGTGGACAAGAAATGAACCAAGTTCAGAAAAGTGTTCCAGTTCCTCATGTAGAAATCCCGATCGGGGGTGGTGGATGGGAATCCGATACAGATACTGAGTCGGAATGGACATCAGATACTGATTCGGATAGTGATTCGGATAGTGATCCGTGATCCGAATAATCTAGATGATAAGAGAACATTAAAAAAATATATCGGTGCGAACGCACCCATATATCATAATACAATTAAATTTAAATCAAAGAAAGCATGTATTGATGACAGTCTCCCAAAAGCAAGCCATCTCTCATATCCATCCCGATTTTAGGATCGAAGGTCATATCCAAAGTTTTAGAGAATGCCTCACACGGAAAAATCGCATTCTCAGTCTCGACGAATTTGATAAATTCGTCAAACCGCTTCTCTGTATTATTCAATTTGCTATATTTATTTGAGATATAATGCAATCCCTTAACACAGTCTTGATCGGTGTTAATACCGATCCCCAGACATTGACGCAAATCATAAATTGTCTCAGACGGAAGAATATCGTCCAGATCCAGCAACATACGCGTCACATCATCCCTTAAAATAATGTCACTTTCTATGTATTTGAAGAATTCTACCACTTTAACCATAGCGTCTTCATCTTCATCTTCATCTTCATCTTCATCTTCATCTTCATCTTCATCTTCACCATCATCTTCATCTTCATCTTCATCTTCACCATCATCTTCACCATCATCTTCATCTTCATCTTCATCTTCACCATCATCTTCACCATCCCTAGTATTTCTTTGAGTGTCGTTTTTAACACCATCACCGTCCTTGGAATTGTTATCAGCATATGTTACCAGCATATGCTTAAGGGTCATGATATAAAGACGGGAATCG
>Ga0114920_10000660_pt1 | contig 15080 bp, 11 predicted proteins | sample ChitaG_FD_88683 | JGI IMG/M metagenome (GOLD analysis project Ga0114920, IMG submission 88683) | Deep subsurface microbial communities from South Pacific Ocean to uncover new lineages of life (NeLLi) - Chile_00310 metaG | ecosystem: Environmental > Aquatic > Marine > Oceanic > Sediment ... | reverse complement strand
GAAGGGAGTTGGCTTTGGCGATGGCCTTGTCCAAATCGTCCACTGGATACAGATTGACCGTGGGGCCGAAGACCTCTTCGTAGTGAATCGTGGCGTTCTCCGGGACGTTCTCCAAAACCGTCGGTTCAAAAAGTGCGCCCTTACGTTTCCCGCCAATCAGCACGGTTGCGCCTTTGTCCTTTGCTTCATCTACCCAGCGCTCGACTCGTTCGGCTTCGGTTTCGGTAATCATCGGGCCCATGTCGGTCTTTTCATCCAGCTTGTTCCCGATGACGTACCTGGCGGTCAATTGTACAAACTTGTCTTTGAACTCGGCATAGATGTCTTTATGGACGTACAATCGTTGCACGCCGATGCAGTTCTGTCCCGCAGCCCAGAATGCTCCCGAGACGCAGCTTTCGACGGCATAATCCAAAACGGCATCGTTCCACACGATGACCGGTGAGTTGGAACCCAGCTCCATGCCGATCTTCTTGATGCCCGCCAGTTGGGCAATTCGCTTACCGGCATCCAGGCCGCCGGTGAACGAAATCATGCGCACCCGTTCGTCTTTAACGAAATCATCGCCGATCTCGGGACCGTACCCGGTGATTACCTGCAACGCTTCCGGTGGGAAACCGGCCTCCAGGAACGCCTCGGCCAGTCTTAGCGCCGAGAGCGGAGTCACTGTTGCCGGCTTGAGGATCACCGAGTTTCCCCCCGCGATAGCGGGCCCCAGCTTGTGTGCCACAAGGTTTAGAGGATCGTTAAAGGGAGTGATGCACAGGATCACGCCAACGGGAAAGCGATAGTAATACCCGCGCCGCTTTTCTCCGCCGGGAAAGGAGTCAAAGGAAATTGTCTCCCCGAGCACGCGCTTGGCCTCTTCAGCAGAGACGGTCAGGGTGTTGACCGTGCGCGAGGCTTCTTTGCGGGCTTCGCGGATAGTTTTGGAGCCCTCCCGGGCGATCGTTTGGGCGAAAGATTCCAAATCCTCTGCGACAATCGAGGCTGTTTTATAGAGGATTTGTGCCCGCTCATATACGGTCATCTTTTTGGTGACGGCATAACCGCCTGCCGCCGCGGCCAGGGCTGTTTCCACGTCATCCTTACCTGCCCGGGGTATGGTGTCAATGACCAAGTTGTCATAGGGGTCTTTGACTTCGATTTTCTTGTCGCGATCAACCCACTTGCCGTCAAGCAGCATCTTCATCGCGTGGCTCCTATATGAATAAGATCGTTGAGCATGCTATAACCTGTTTCTGTCCTGCCCGCGCCGGGACCGACAATGGTGATCTCCCCAAGGGTATCGGTGGTGATGGTCACGGCGTTGTTGGCGCCCATCACCCCGGCTAGCGGATGGGAAAGCTCGACCTGTTCAGGTCCCACGGCGGCTTTGACCTGACCGTTTTCGCGTCGGATGTGGCCGATGAGTTTATACCGCTTGCCCGCTTTTTTGGCCTCGGCGATGGCCTGAGCGGTTATCCTGGTGATCCCTTCACAGGGGTAGTCAAACGGTTTGGCGTCTGCACCAAAAAACACACCGGCTAAGATGGTTACCTTGGCCAGGGCATCCCAGCCCAGAACGTCGGCATCGGGAACGGCCTCGGCATACCCCAACTCCTGCGCTTTTTTCAGCGCGTCATCGTAGGACAGTCCCTCCTCCATCCTGGTCAGGATATAGTTGGTCGTTCCGTTTAGAATGCCGCGGATCTCTTTGATGTCGCTCCCGGCCAGCGTTTCGCGAATGAGGTTAATCATCGGTGTCCCGCTCATCACCGTTCCCTCAAAGAGAAACTTCACGCTCTTCTGTTCGGCCAGTTTTTTGAGTTCCGGGTAATGGAGCGCCACGGGACCCTTATTCGTCGTCACAACATGCATTCCCTTTTGCAGGGCTGCGCGAATATGCGAGGTTGCCGGCTCGGCGGTTTTGATGTCGGTATACGTGGCTTCCAGCATCACGTCGGCTTCCGCCTGCCTGACAAACGCCAGCGCGTCACCACCGACCTTTTCCCCCGCAAGTTCCGATAATGGCTTCCCGGTCTTGGCGAATTCAACGGCCTTCTCAAGATCGATGCCCTGCGGGTTGTGTACACTCCCCTTGAGCATGTCCGCGATGCCGACGACCGTCGAATTGAAGCCGTACTCTCCGGCCAGCAGCTCTTTCTTGTCAATCAAGAGTTCCGCTAACCCCTGGCCGACGGTGCCAAACCCCAAAAAGATCAAACGCATTGTCTGTTTCCTCCCTCTCTCATCTCGTGGGTGGCAGATGTCCTGAGGCTGTCCCCAAAGCTATTTAGGGTGCCGGTCAGCCCTTGGGCTGACGGATGGCTGTTTACGGCGATGTCCCCTAACTTGATATCTATCCCCGTTGTCGAAACCACACCCCGCGCTTGCTGCGCGGGGCTCAGGGGTTTCGACCTACAAACTGAACTCTCCGGCAGAAGGATACCCGGAGAACCATCAACGAACAACGTTTGCTTACTGCGATCGGCTACATATTTGGCCATGGCAAATGCCCCCCAAAATGACCAACGCCGGCGACACGACAAACCAGTTCAATTGTCCACTCGATCAACCCTGAGTCACAATAACAACTCACGCCGGGAAGATCACGCCATTATATGCTAAGACGCATCAATTAGGATCACCCGCACAATCCTCAGGGTTTTTGACAGGTCCCGCACGCGGGAATCCATAAGAAAGTCGCGGCGACAACCTGGATCCCTGCCTCCGCAGGGATGACACGTAAGGCTTTGTGGGCGAAGGGAGTAACGCTGCAGATCAAGCACCCTGGTGCTTGACCCTTCCGGCTTCATTTTCAAAGCTCCATCGCTGCAGATAGCCATCCGTCGGGCCAACAGCTGACCGGCGCCCCAATTATAACGCTTGGGACAACCTTTGAATAGCTGTCCTCAAGGCCAAATTTCCCTTGACCGTTTTTTCGGTATTGCGCGTATTTCAATAGAGAAGACCGGCCGATAGCTAAAATGCAGTGCCTTTTGAGGCGAGAATCGGGCACAGATTCAGGAGCACGAAGATGAGCGAGGCAAAAAAAGACCTGTGGAAGGACGCGCACTTTGTCCAGGAAGAGATGGACCAGCTATTCCACCAGTTCCGCAACCTGTGGGCTTCGCCCCTTCTCTCGGTTAACCGTATCTGGCGTCCCCCGACGGACGTTTTAGAATTCGAAGATGAGATCGTTGTGCGCACCGAGATCGCCGGGGTGCAGAAGGAGAAGATTTCCATCACGGTAAAGGACAATGTGCTGATGCTGCGCGGCACGCGGCAGAAAGAGCTGGAACGGGCAGATTGCACGTACCGCAACATGGAACTCACCTACGGCCGTTTTGAACGCAATATCCTGATGCCCGATTCCGCCGACCCCAACCAGATTGTGGCGACGTACAAAGACGGTTTTCTGGAGATCACGATAAAGAAGACTCCAGCCCCGCCCGGAGTGGCGCGCGAAATCGAGATCAGCAACGATTAGTCTGATACCAGCGGAGGTGGCATGCCCGACGCGGATACTGAACTGCTGGAGAAGGTCAAGGAGCAGAAAGACGACCTGGCCATATTGCCCACGCGGAGTATAGTTGTTTTCCCGGCGATGGTCGTGCCCCTGATGATCAGCGACCAGAAGTACGCGCGGCTTATCGACCAGACGCTGATGCGGGGGCGGGCCATCGGCCTGTTTGCGCAGAAAGATCCCGAGGAGGAAAACCCCGGGCCGGAGGGAATCTACCGCGTGGGCACCGTGGGGACAATCCTCAAGATGCTGCGCTTTCCCGACGGATCGGTGCGCTTTTTGGTGCAGGGGCTTTCCCGGGTCAAGATCAAGGAATTCGTGCGCACCGAGCCGTTCCTGGTCAGCCGGATGGACATCATTGAGGAAGAGGAAAAAAGCACGGTGGAGATCCAGGCCTTGATCCGCAATGCGCATGAAATGATCAAGAAAGCCGTTGCCCTCTCGCCGAATCTCTCCGAGGATTTACAGATCTCGGCGATCAATACCGAAGATGCGGGGAAACTGGCCGACCTGATTGCGTCGAATATGAACATGTCGACCGAAAAACGGCAGGAAACCCTCGAGACCTTTGATGTCAAAATCCGCCTGCAGAGGGTGCTCGCCCAGGTCAAAAAGGAAATCGAGGTCCTGGAACTCTCGCACAAGATCCAGTCAGAAGCGGCCACCGAGATGGGTAAGATGCAAAAGGAGTTCATCCTCCGCGAACAGCTCAAGGCCATCCGGCGCGAACTGGGCGAGTCGGACGAGCGCACGGAGGAAACCGAGGAGTTCAAAAAGAAAATCGAAGAAGCCCACATGCCTGAACTGGCCTTGAAAGCCGCCGAAAAGGAGCTGGACCGTCTCTCCAAGATGAACCCTTCGGCGGCGGAGTACACGGTATCCCGCACGTACCTCGACTGGCTGGTTTCCCTGCCCTGGGACAAAAAGACCGCCGACGTGCTGAATATCAGAAAGGCGCAGAAAATCCTCGACGAGGACCATTATAATCTGGAAAAGGTCAAGGAGCGGATCCTGGAGTTCTTGGCCGTGCGCAAACTTAAGGAAGATCTCAAGGGCCCGATCTTATGTTTCGTCGGTCCCCCGGGCGTGGGCAAGACCTCGCTGGGCCGGTCAATTGCCCGGGCGATGAACCGGAAGTTTCAGCGCATATCCTTGGGCGGCATGCGTGACGAGGCGGAGATCCGCGGCCACCGCCGGACGTATGTCGGTGCGCTCCCCGGCCGGGTGCTCCAGGGGCTCAGGCGGGCGGGATCGAAAAACCCGGTGTTCATGCTCGATGAAATCGACAAGATCGGCCAGGACTTCCGCGGCGACCCGGCATCGGCGCTTCTGGAGGTTTTGGACCCCGAGCAAAACAATTCCTTTTCCGATCATTACCTGGACGTGCCGTTTGATCTGTCCAGCGTGATGTTTATTACCACGGCCAACCTGTTGGATCCGGTTCCGGCGGTACTGCGCGATCGGATGGAAGTGATCGAAATGCCGGGATACACCGATCTGGAAAAGGTGCAAATCGCCCGGATGTATCTGGTCCCCCGCGAGCTGGAAAACCACGGATTGAAGAAAGAACAGATCTCCTTTCCGGACCCGACCATCAAGCGCATTATCCGCGACTACACCAGAGAATCCGGCCTGCGCAACCTGGATCGGGAAATTGCCGCTGTTTGCCGGAAAGTCGCGCGCCGGGTGGCTACCGGCAAGCGCGGCATGTCAGTCATCAAGAGCAAAAAACTTCATGAGTACCTGGGCCCGGTCAAGTTTCTGCCGGAACTGGTTCACCGTACGTCGCAGGTGGGCGTGGTACCCGGGCTGGCCTGGACATCGCACGGCGGCAGTTTGCTTTTTGTCGAAGTCTCCAGCATGCCGGGCAAAAGGGAGTTGACGCTGACCGGGTCGCTGGGTGAGGTGATGAAAGAGTCGGTCAAGGCGGCGATGACTTACATCCGCGCGAATTGCCGGAGACTGGGTATCCCCGAGAGCTCATTTGCCGACACCGACTTCCATGTCCACGTTCCCGCGGGGGCGACACCGAAAGATGGCCCATCGGCGGGAATCACCATCGCCACGGCGATTGCCTCGCTTTTGTTGAACGAGCCGGTGGCGCCGCGGTTGGGGATGACCGGTGAGATCACGTTGCGCGGACAGGTATTGCCGATCGGCGGCCTGAAAGAAAAGTCGCTGGCCGCATACCGGTCGGGGATCAAACGGGTCATTATCCCCGGCGACAACGAGAAAGACCTCGTGGAAATCCCCGACGAGGTGCGCAAGAACCTCGAGTTCCTCCCGGTGAAAGCCGTCGAAGAGGTGTTCAAGATCGCCTTTCCCGGCTTGGAGAAGAACGCTTCCCGCACCAAGAAAAAAGAAGGGCTTCGGCGGAGACCGAGGCGGCGGGTAGATTAAGACAAGAAGCGGCTGCTGTATGCTCACCCGGCGATGCGGCTTATCCAAGACCGGTCAGCCATACGCACGATGAAGATGGTTTCCCTCGCTGTCCCTTTGGTGAGGGTTTTTTTTCAGTGGTCCTGTTGGCGGAGCAATAGGCATGTAGCGAGCTTGCTTTTGCCAGGCGGCGACCGCCATAAAGAAAAAGGGGTGCGATAGAATACCGCACCCCGAAGACAAATACGACGAATGCCTGACTAACGGTGCGCTGCACAGAACTTTGATTTCCCTGTCACGTAACGCCGGCACCGCTTTCCGGCCTTCGTCTTGCCCGCACACCGGACTTTCTTTGCCGGTTTCTTGACTGCCTTTCCAACTTTCCTCCTGCCCACCCTCTTCGCTACCTTCGGGGCTGTTTTTCTCCTTACGGGCATCACGACCTCCTTCCCTTACGGGTTTCCCTGTATGTTTATGCTCCCACATCGCAATTATGAAATCGCTTGTCAAGAATAAAATTAACTTTTGTTGTTTTTTTTTATTTTTTTTCCGTGTATCGATCAGTGTTCAACGATCGACCGTTCACTGTTATCGGATGAATAACCGGAATTCCTCACCGAAAGATCACGCGAAGGCGAACCATTGACGGGGAAAGTCAACGATCTTGTCTGTGTCATCGGGCATCATTGGCCTGTCGCGACGATCACACAATTTTGGTAGTAATCACACCGCCCAGATCAACAGAAAGAGGCGCAGGAGAGCATCCCCCTGCGCCTGATCTCGATACATATAAGAGCGGCCACGTCCGGTTGTTACCGGGGCATGGCGCCGACCTGCCACAGCAGGAAGTGCAACTGGTCGGTGGCATCCTCGATTTGTTTGCTGACCGGCGTGCCGCCGGAGTGCCCGGCTTTGGTGTCATAGTGCAGCAAGACGGGCTTATCCGAGCCGGTTGCCGCCTGGAGCAGGGCGGCCATTTTGCGCGCGTGCAGGGGATCGACGCGGGTGTCGGAGTCCCCGCTAACGAACATGACCGCCGGATATTTTGTTCCCGGTTTGACATTGTGGTAGGGAGAATACTCGTAAAGGTATTCAAACTGCTCGGGATCATCCGCTGAGCCGTACTCCGAAATCCAATACGGGCCCATGTGGAACTTGTGAAACCGCACCATATCCAAAAGCGGATAACCGCACCTGACGGCACAGAAAAGTTCCGGCCGCTGGGTGAGCGCGGCCCCGACCAGCAGTCCCCCGTTGCTCCCGCCGGAGATGGCCAGTTTCTCGGGTGCGGTGTACGCCTGGTTAATCAAGTACTCCGCCACCGCATAGAAATCGTCAAACGTGTTTTGCTTTTTCTCAAACATTGCCGCGTGATGCCACTCCTGGCCGAACTCACCGCCGCCACGCAGGTTGGCTGAGACGTACACCCCGCCGTGCTCGATCCAGATTACCGCCCATGAGCTGAAATACGGGGTCAGGCTGGCGTTAAAGCCCCCGTACCCGTAGATCAGCGTCGGGTTCGAGCCGTCGAGTTTGATCCCCTTGGTGTGCACGATAAACATCGGCACCCGGGTCGAGTCTTGGGAAGTACACCATACCTGCTTGACCTCGAAGTTGTCGGTATCGACGGGGACATCCAACCTGGCCCAAATTTCCCGGGTATCCCGGGTGAGGTCGTAGCGGAAAATCGTTGAGGGGATATGAAACGAAGAATAGGCAAAAAACGCCTCGTCACGTTCCCATCGTCCATAAAGACCGCTGACCGTGCCGATGGAGGGGAACGAGATTTCGCGGATGAACTTCCCGTCGGGCTCGTAGATTTTCACGCTTGATTGGACGTTGTGCAGATAGTTGACGCATAGCTTGCCCCCGACGGCCGAGAAGCCGCGAATGACGGCCTCGCTGGTGGGGATGACCTCCTGCCAGTTTTCCCGCGCCGGGTTTTGAAGGTCAGCGACCAGGATGCGATAGTTGGGCGCGTCCCAGTCGGTCCGCAGGTATACGCGGTCGCCGGCGTCCGCCCCATAGAAACGGGCGTCGATGTCATTGACCAGCGGCACAATTGGGCCTTTTTTCATCAGGTCCTGAATGTAGATCTCGGTCTTTTTACCCGAGCTCCCATAAAAAACGTAGAGCCAAAGCCAGCGGCCGTTATCTGAGACATCGCAGGAGACGATCATTTCCGGCCCGTATTCCTCGCCGAAAATCAGCTTATCGTCAGCCAGGTTAGACCCCAGGGCGTGATAATACACACGCGGTCCATCTACGGTACGCAGGGTGTAATAGAAACCGCTCACGTCCTTCATCAGCGAAAACCCGAGGTAGACCGCGCGGGGCAGGCTGTCGGGTAAGTCCTGCCTTTTTTCCACATCGAAAAGCCGGACGACCTCTTCATCTTCACCACCCTGCCGGACGGCGTAGGCGATGGTCTTGCCGTCATCAGAGACACCCCACAAACCGACGCTGACCGAATGGTCGGGACTCATCGGGTGCGGGTCGATTAAGACCTCGTCGGTACCGGTAATGCCTTCGCGCATGTAGATAACAAACTGGTCCTGATCGGCCAATCGCTTGGAAAAGAAGTACCGCCCGCTGCATTCGGTGGGCATCCCTACCCGGTCGATCTTGTAGAGCTGGGCAATACGTTGGGCCAGCTTTTCGCGCCCCGGCAGGGAATCGAGGATCGACCGCATATACGAATCTTGCGCAGCGATCCATTCTCGTGTCTCCGGGCTCTTTTGTTCTTCCAGCCAACGGTAGTGATCGACGATTTCCACCCCGTGCAGGGTGTCGACCACGTTGTCCGTCCTCGTGGCCGGCGGAGCGGAAAGAGCCGTGGCCCACACCGGAAAGCTTACCACCATCGCCGCGACCAGTACCAGGCTCAAGCCCTGGCGGGCGGTGCGACCCAGGTGTGGGAAATCCCCGAGAAGCCTGTGCATCTTGTTTACCCCTCCCTGATTAAGTGAGTTGGCTTTATGCCCCATATTTTCTGCGAAAAGTCCAAAGACCCCATGCTGCCGTGCGCATGCATTTAACCGTCAGGCGCGTTTTCTCCCGGCAAAAGACGCATAATCTATGCTCTGAAGCAAGCTGTTTGGCCGGGGCCATCATATCAACGCTGGATGAACGCTCCCGGCAATACGCCCGTCTGCTCGGGGTTGATTATCTGGCTCCGGCCAGGAGAGTCAACTTACGGGCACGGACTTCCGCAGGGGAACGGCGTGATATTATTGTACACGTAGTTGGCGTACAAGACATGCCTCAGGCTAAGAGATGCGTTCATCTGCAGCCTCATTTGACTTTGCCATCACTGGATACACCAGTTCATATCGAGCGAATTTCCAGAATAACAAATCGGTGATAACTCCCAGACCCACAAAGACCACGATAAACAAAAGCATATGCCTGAGAATGGCCAAGATAACCCCGGCAAGAAATGCCACCGCCAGACTTGCCCAGAAAAGCCGATTCCAACGTGCGCTTAACCTCAAGCCAGAACCGCAATGCCGGCATACTGTCTTCCGCGGATTGAGCGTTACAAGAATCTCACCGAGTGATCTCGCCATGTGGCCACAGCCAGGGCATTTCATGTCGGAACCCTCCTCCCGGCTTCATAGCCGGGCAATTTCATCCCGAATCATTCCATTCACCGCTATCCCCCACAAGGATCCGGGCAAAACATATCGTTGTCGAAGTAGACGTATTGTACGTAGTATGTCACGTCCTGCGGATTGACCTGGCCATCGCAGCCCGCCATATCACCGGCCTCTAACGGACAATTCGGCGGCTGGACTCGCATATCATTCTGGAAGTAGACGTACTGTACCATATACGTCACGTCTTGTGGGTTGATCTCGCCATCGTTGTTCACGTCGCCCCAGACACTGCAATCACACTCGCAGGCGTCACCGATCCCGTCCTGGTCGGTATCTTCCTGGCCGGGGTTGGGGACCGACGGGCAATTGTCAAAAAGATCGACAATACCATCGCTGTCTTCGTCGGGCATCTGCAACTGGATTGTGAGGTAATCGGGATTCTGGGCCAAAACGGTGATTGTAATCCCACTGGGCCCGCCGTAGGCGTCGCTGGAGGGTGTGGTGGACGGCCCGAGGACGGTTTGCCCGGGGTCCTCCGGCGAATACAACGCGCCGATGCGAAATTCATACGGATACCACCACTCGGAGAATTCGGAGGCGCCATCCCACGGGTTGGCGGGATCGTATCCGGCATCGATCACGCGCACGGCGTAGTGCGGACGACCCGGCGTCCCGTTGTTCGGTGAAACCTCTTCGTCGATGTGCAGGGCCAACAACCCACAATCGAGGGTGTCGCGGCCCGGAGTAAACCACTCGAAGTAGGCCGAGAAATCCGAATTCAAATGATCGAACTTCGCACCGGAGCGGGAGTTCCGGTATTCCAGCAGGAAATACTCGGTTTGTTCGGCGTTGAGGGGAACCTGGTACAGGTTTTGTGTGCCGTACTCTTCGGTATTGTACAAATCAACCGTAGTATTCGCACTGATCAGGAGTTCCGGCTCCACCCAACCCAAAAACCTCCGTGACCAGGCGCAGAAGTGCGAGGGACACGAGCGGTTGCCATACGACATAATATTGTACCCGGCATACCCCATGACGCACCAGTCGACCAGCGGGTGATCGTTGTTGTCGTCGGGGGTGTAGTAGCTGGGCACATAGAGCTTATCGTCGTAGTCGTACAGATCGGGCAGGCCAAGAATATGGCCGTACTCGTGGCAGAAGACGCGGATGGAGATGATTTCCCCGCCTAAGTGTTCTTCCGGCTGCATTGACCAGCGGTCGATGATCACGCCATCGTTGGTGGGCACGCTGGCTCCCCGGATCGCGTGGGACCAGATGTCGTTCGGGTCGTGGGTTTCCTCCATGCCCGGCCCGGCGTGGATAAGCCACAGGGCGTCGACAAACCCGTCGCCGTCACCGTCATAATCGGAGAAGTCGACCAAGGGGTCGACGGCGGCGACAATCTCGTAGATATTGTATGACCCGGTGTACATCGATTGCATCGTCCGCCAGCCAACCACCGCGCCGGAGATGGAAAACTCCCCGTAGGAGACCTCCTGGTAGTAGTCGTTGATGCTGCCGGTGGGATACGTGCCCTCAGAGAAAAACAACTCTTCGTATGCCGTCCGCGGGTGGAAATAGGGGCTTGCGGGATGGTCTTCCCACTCAATTAAGATGGCTAAAACCAGCCCGACGCCGGTTGCCGGCCGGGCCGCCATCTCCCCCAAAAGAGGCTCGGGGGTTTGTATGGCAAGGGGCAGGCCGGTGATTTGTTCAAATTTCCGGGGGGGGACGTCATAGATGTGGAATTGTTCCGGGTCGATAGTGAGTTTGTAACCAAACGATGAAGTCACTTCGATTGTCTTCGGCCGAGGTTGGCTCAAAGTATGCTGATTTTCGTCCGCCAGGCCTGCGCGGAAGCCAAAAAGCAGCATAACTATCACTGCGAAGTAGACATGGATTCTGTGTTTCATCACCAGCTCCTGTATATTGGATTTTCAGTATACCTCACCTGGCGGCCGCCAACTCACCAGGCGGCCTCGGGTGTAAGTACCGATTCCACCGTTCATTTATTCCCACAATCTCCAGACCAGACACGAACCTTCCCGGCAGTGGCCGAGTTGGGCGGGTAACGCTTAACATCCTACAATCTCAAATATAGCCAAAATTCATCTATAACCCAGACATTTCCTGGCTGGAAGGCGACGTGCGGCCGATCGTATGATTTCGTTAGAACGGGCGACGGCTGTTTGGCCACCTCTGAGATCGCTGATAGATTTGCAATGTCGGGTTTCTCCGCTTCGCCTCGGCGAGTCGTCGGAACCCGACCTACGCGACGTTTCACCGGTGCGGCGGGTGCCCGCGGGCGAAAAAACGCAAGAAACCTGATTTTTTAATTTGATCACCGAATAACAGTATTCTTATTAATCGCCGGAAGGACAGAGGAAAGCGGGTCTGTTTGTTTACCCGTCAGGCGGGTGGAACAGCCCGCAGGGCGATTTCTGCCCATCCAGATCATCGGGCAACCCGGGGAGGTTTAACATGCGGCGAATGCTAGGTACTCTGACTTGTTTGGCGGTAAGCGCCCTTTTGGCGGGGTTGGTATCGGCGCAAACCGACAAGATCAAGTACGTCGAAAAGTATGAGTACCCCATTTTCAAGGAAATGGAGGCCAAGGTGGAGAGCCTCAAGGCCGAACGCGATTCGGTGACCGCTGAGATTCGCCAACGCCAGAAGGAGCAGAAAGAAAAAGAGAAAAAGGAAAAGAAAAAGCTGCTGTTAGACTTCGCCGGGATCAAAAAGCCGGCCTCGCCGGATGTATTTACCTCGACGTTCCATTTCCCGCCGGTGGCGCAGTATATCACCGGCACCTGCTGGTCTTTTTCGGGTACCTCCTTTCTGGAGTCGGAGGTTTTTCGGTTGACGGGCAGGGAGATCAAACTTTCGGAGATGCACACGGTCTACTATGAATGGGTGGAAAAGGCCCGACGGTTTGTCACCGAGCGGGGGGATTCCCGGCTGGGCCAGGGGTCGGAGACCAACGCCGTTCTGCGGGTATTCAAGAAGTACGGCGCCGTACCGCTGGGGGTGTATCCCGGCCTGGCCGACACGACAGATGAACGGCACGACCATTCTGATCTTGCCCCGGAATTGAGGAAGTACCTCGCGTTAGTCAAAGACAACGATCTCTGGGACGAGGAGCAGGTCATCTCGGCGGTCAAGCTTATCTTGAACAAGCACCTGGGGACTCCACCCGAAGCCTTCGAGTTTGAGGGGAAAACAATAACGCCTTTGGAGTTCGTGCGTGACGTACTCCGGATTAATCCCGACGATTACGTGGCATTAATGTCGACAATGTCGGTTCCCTTTTATACCACGGCGGAATTTGAGGTCTACGACAACTGGTGGCACGATGACTCCTACCACAACGTTCCCCTGAATGTGTGGTACCAGACGATCAAGAAGGCGATACAGTCAGGATACTCGCTGACTATCGGCGGGGATATCAGCGAGCCGGGGATGAACGGTTTTGAGGACGCGGCGGTTGTCCCGGATTACGATATCCCGCAGAACTATATCAACCAACACTCCCGCGAGTTTCGGATTTATAACCGCACGACCGGGGACGACCATGGGGTCCACCTGATCGGGTACAAGAAAGTCGGGGGCCGTGACTGGTTTCTGATCAAGGATTCGGCCAGCCGCGCGCGGTACGGCAAGCACGATGGTTACCTGTTTTTCCGCGATGATTACCTCAAGCTCAAGATGCTGACCTGCACGGTGCATAAAGACGCGATTAAGGACATCGCCGATAAATTTGCCCGAGCCTCCCCCGGTGACACCGAGGGTGCGGAGTAATCGCGGTCGCGGCGGGCGGCTCCTGGATGACGCGGATGCGGTTTCCCGGGTATTTGTGGAGAACATCAGGCAGTATCGCGGGGTCAACGATTATGCCCGCAAATTGACCGCGGTTCTTGCCGAACAAAAAAAGATCAAAGACAGCTATATCCGCCAACTTAAAAGCAAGCCCAAACGTGTTCGGCCGGTCAAGATTGAACACGCGATTGGAACGGGTCAGAGGTCACTTAACAGAGTATTGCGTTTTTTCAGGCGGAGGGTGGGTACTCGCCCGGAGTCGACTGTTCCGGAACCGCTGCGTGAGCGTAGGCACGGTCCACTGCAAGAGATGACATCGGATAAGAAAGTTGAACTCACCAGCTAATTCGTTTGTCGGTACTCAAGAACCGGTAATCCCCATATTCACAGGATATTCACGTCCTGGCTCGAGCGGCAGGATTTGACCATCAGGATGCAAGATAAGCGGTTTGCCCGCCTTGCAGACGCCTTTTCCAAAGCCCTTGATTGCCTTGTGGCTGCTCTCTGTGTACATTGAGGAATGCCGGTTATTTCATGATTTCCCCGGTCTTCCGGACAACGAAAGGCACCCGGGCCACCTGTTACCTATGTGCCCGGTCTATTCTGTTACCTATGTGCCCGGTTTATACCCCTGCCTAAGCGCACCCGTTGGGTGCGGCACCGCATGCCCCTTGTCTCCACAGTCCGGCTAAGATATATTGCAGGGTGTTGTATGATTGTTAATTGGCAATCGGGAGGAGATGAGGATGAAGATATATGTTAGCGCCGATATTGAGGGGACTACGGGTATTGCGCACCGGGATGAGATTATCAAAGGGAAAACGGATTATGCTGAGTTTCAAAAGCAGATGACCGCTGAGGTGGCGGCTGCCTGCGAGGGGGCCCTGGACGCGGGAGCATCCGAAATTGTCGTCAAAGACGCTCACGATACGGCAAGGAATATTATTGTGGCCAAGCTTCCGGAAAAGGTCAGGATAATCCGGGAGTGGAGCCAGCACCCATACTCGATGCTGCAGGGGCTTGATGAATCGTTCGATGCGGTGATCATGACCGGGTACCATGCCAAAGCGGGCACCGATACCAATCCGCTGGCGCACACGATCACCGGGTCACTCTCATTTATCAAGGTAAACGGGAAATACATCTCGGAATTTTTGCTCGGCGCCTATACCGCCGCCCTCGTCGGGGTTCCGGTCGTCCTGGTTACCGGGGATAAAGGTCTGTGCCGGGAGGTATCAGAGATGAATCCCGAAATTTCCACGGTAGCGGTCAGTGAGGGTGTCGGCGCCTCGACGTTTGCCATACATCCGAACGTAGCCGTGAGAACAATCAAAGAAGTGGCAAAAAAGGTACTGAGTGGGGATTTCAGCAAATGCAGGATAAACCTTCCGGGGCATTTCGAGGTTGAGGTTGGGTATAAGGAGCATAAAAAAGCGTATAAGATGTCGTTTTATCCCGGGGCGCGGCTGGTTGAACCGCACGTTATCCGGTTTGAAAGCGATGACTATTTCGAGGTTTTGCGGACGCTGATGTTTACGCTCTAATCTATCCGTCGATCGGCTTGTACTTTGAGAATCACCGCCGAGGCACTCAACTTGAACGCACCCATTTGGGTCCGGCACCTACAAGCATATTGCTAAAGCGCAGACGAGGACAGGCTGTGACAAAAGATATATAATTCTGGTAGTCTGGTGCGTTCTCCGGTATTATCTCCTTGAATCGGCATTGAGGGGGGGATGATTCCATGATTCTACGCGCAGAAGATCCACACCAGGTGT
>Ga0114920_10000659_pt1 | contig 15099 bp, 15 predicted proteins | sample ChitaG_FD_88683 | JGI IMG/M metagenome (GOLD analysis project Ga0114920, IMG submission 88683) | Deep subsurface microbial communities from South Pacific Ocean to uncover new lineages of life (NeLLi) - Chile_00310 metaG | ecosystem: Environmental > Aquatic > Marine > Oceanic > Sediment ... | reverse complement strand
CCTAACAAATATCGCCAGGATATAGAAGTAATGGGGATGGTCATCACATCAGCTTTTGATGGAGAAACGGCCTGGATGACCAACCCTCAAACAGGAGCTGTAGAGGAAATGCCCGAACAAGCACAAGCAGAACTCAAGAGGCAAGCCATAGACTTTGGAAACACTGCCCTTCTTAACCCCGAAAAATTTGGTATTAAATACGAGTATAAGGGCAAGGAAAGCATTGAAGGCAAAGACTATTATCTTTTAGAGTAGACCTTCCCAGACGGCGAAAAAGCAACAATTTATCTTGACTCCAAAACTTATCTCTTTTATAAAATCAAACAGAACACAACGAATCAAATGGGAGTTGAAGTCGAACAAGAAATAATCCTCTCTGACTACAAAAAAGTCAGCGGAGTGATGTTTGCTCACACCATGACAATTATCCAAGAAGGTGAGGAGTTTGGGAAAATGACTCTTACGGAAGTAAAATTCAACACTGGCCTGGAAGATTCTTTCTTTAAGATGAAGGATTAACCTGCCTGTTCTTAAATAAACAACTGGCCGTTAACTGTGACGGGTTTAAGTTTCAGCCTCATGCAGAACACTGTAAGCAAGTTTGAGAGCACGCAGACCTTCCTCGCCACTTACTTTCCTAGTTTTACCTTCTCTGATACTTCTGAAAAAATTCTTGAGTTCTTTTTTAAGCGGCTCTTCTTTCTCAATCTTCAAGCTTTTAATATCGGTCTGTCTCCCATTCAGGGGAAAAATCTTAACTTCCTGGTCAATATAGTCAACTGAATAACAGGATGTTGGCTCGAATACCCGCAGCTTCCTCACCTTTCCCTGATGGACCCGACTTGCTGTAAGTGTTGCCACACAGCCTGATTTAAATTCCAACCGGGCACTGGCAATGTCAATCTTCTCTGAAAGGACATGAATCCCTGAAGACCTGATAGTCTTCACTTCATCCTTAATCAACGCTAAAATGATATCCAGATCATGAATCATCAGGTCAAGCACAACATCGATATCCAGGGACCGAGCTGAAAAAGAACCCAGTCTCTGGACTTCAATAAACTTCGGCTCAGAAATAACATTTTCTAAAGCTTCTACAGCAGGATTGAATCGTTCAAGATGACCGACCTGAAGGATCAGTTTACTTTTTTTTGCCGCACTAACCAGCTGCTCTGCCTGCTCTACTGTCTCGGTTATAGGCTTCTCAACCAAGACAGGCTTTCCTTCCTTTAACAGTTTTGTAGCAATAGAAAAATGTTCGGACGTTGGGGTAGCCACAATGGCTGCATCAATCTCATCCAGCATGTTTTCATAATTTTCATAGTACTGCACTCTATGGCGGTTTCCGATTTCAAGGGCTTTCTTAAAATCAATATCTGCAACTCCTTTAAGCTCGGCCTCTTCCAGATAAGACAAGATCCTGGCATGCTGCATTCCCAGATATCCAACTCCGATTATTCCCACTCTTACTTTATCCATCGTTCTCACTCCAAAAAAGATTTAAAAGTATTATGTTCCCCATCTTCCTCATGACTTCCTGACAACGATTGAAATCCTATTGGCATCAGCCAGTGAGATAGCCTTCTCCTTTTGAAAAAACGGCACTTTTCCTGCCTCGAAGCAGAGGGCTCTACCTTCAACTTCGGCGAGGGCTTCTACAGTCTTGAGCCCAACAGCAGGCAAATCCACCCTTGTATCCTGTAAAGAGCGGCTGACTTTAATGGCGATTATTTCTTCACCTGCTAACCGGCCACCTCTTATAATCGTCTCATCCGTTCCTTCTATTCCTTCCACAGCAATAACAGTTTTGTCCTTGACGATTACAGTTTGTCCAATATCTAAATCAGCGATATTTTTAGCAATTTCCCAGCCAAAAACAATATTTTCTTCCACCTCAGGAGAGGGTTTTGTCTCTGTCAGGATGCTCTCCTGGCAGAAAGAGGATGAGATAAAGACGGTCGGGTCCTTTATCCGGATCCCTTCTTTTTCTATAAAGTCAATTATGGTTTTTATGATTGCGGTCGGGCTTCTGTCTTTGCTCTGTGAAAGAAGCCCTAGAGAAACTTCATTAAATTTTTCTTTATTAAAAATATTCCGACGGTCAACCCTCCCGGCGATAACCGCCTCTTTGACTCCAGCCTTTTTAAAAAAGGATATCAAGTTTAAAATCCCTCCAACATCAACCCACTCGAATATATCAGCTTTTTCCTTGATGCCTGTCTCAGCTTCCCCTCTTATCCCCGCAACTGCACAGAAGCAGCCCATTTTTTTAGCTTCTTCAAGAACTAAAAACGGAAATTCCCCAGAGCCTGCAACTATGCCAATTCGCTGTCTCATTTTCCAGGTACCTTCTTTATGACTCCTCTTTTGGAAAACTGTATAAAATTTACGATTTCATCCCTATCTTCGCCAGGGGGAAACTGCTTCTTGATCTTCTTTACGGCTTGTGTTGTGTTCAGATCCGAATAAAAAAATATCTTGAACATTTCTTTTAAAGCTTTAATCTTTTCCCTGGAAAAGCCTTTTCGCCGCAACCCGATAGAATTCAGTCCATAAATCAAAATCGGCCGCATTCCAGCCACTCTGCAGAAAGGAAGGACATCCTGGTCGATAACAGAGAAACCTCCAATAAAGGCGTATTTCCCGATCCTGCAGAACTGATGAACACCACAAAACGCCCCAACCGTCGCATAATCCTCAACCGTGACATGTCCTCCTAAAGTGGCTGCATTAGTAAAATAGGTTTCATTTCCAATAAAACAATCATGGCCTATATGAGAATACGTCATAAAATAATTGTCATTTCCTATAACAGTCTTACGCCTTCCTTTTACTGTTCCTCTGTGTACGGTTAAAAATTCACGGAAATTATTTCTATCCCCGATCTTAACAAGAGTTTCTTCCCCTTTGTATGTAATATCCTGAGGTTCTGTTCCTACAGAGGAGAAAGGAGAAAAATGGTTGCCTTCTCCGACTTCAGTCAGGCCATCAATATAGACATGGGCATCAATTCTTGTTCCTTTATGAATAGTGACTTTTTCCCCGATAAAAGAATAGGGCCCTATCCAGACTCCTGAATCCAATTGAGCTCTGGGATGGACTGTAGCTGTAGAATGGACAAAAATATCATTCTTGCTCATTCATTTCCTCAAGATTCATAAGTGAGGCAATAGCATCGCTTTCTGCCACAATCTCTCCGTCTACGTATGCTTTTCCCCTAATACAGCTGACTTTTCTCTTTAGCTTCAGGATCTCTACTTCTAACCTCAACTGGTCACCAGGTACAACCGGTTTTCTGAATTTTGCATTATCAACCTTGCTTAGAAAAACAAGAACTTTTTCGGGCTCAGGGATGGAATGGTAAAGAAGAATGCCCCCTGTTTGAGCTATAGCTTCAATGACCAGAACACCAGGCATTACTTTTAAGGCAGGGAAATGCCCCTGAAAAAAATGTTCATTATAAGTTACATTCTTGATTGCGACTATAGACTTCCCTTTTTCCAGCTCTAAAACCCGGTCAACCAGCAAAAAAGGGTATCGATGGGGAAGAATCTTGAGGATTTTTTCGATATTCAACAATTCTTTATTTTTTTGTGACTTTAGAGGCATCGTATCTTTTGATGATTTCGGCAGTAAGCTCAATACTAGGATTGAAATAAATGACTCCGCCCTTACCCAGGTCAATAATAACATCCAGGTTCATATCCTTCCCGATTTGTTCGATAATTGGAAGTAGCTCGTTCTGGAGTTTATTAAAGAGCCTTTCCCGAAGTTCCTGGATCTCTCTTAAAGAGTCTTCGGCAAAACGCTTCCTTTCAGTCCGCTTTCTTTCTATATCAGAACCCAACTGCATAAGCGATTCGTCTGTCAGAGTGAGCCTTTGAGTGTTGAGCTTTGTCTCTAACTGTCGGATATCTTCATCCAGCTTGCCTATCCTATCCTGGTTGGATCTGTCTTTTTCCTGCAGCCGCGCTATGACTCTTTTCCCCTCAGCCGATTTAGCAAGGACTTCCATTGAATTGACGATACCAACCTTAATTGTCTGCTGAGCGAAGCTTAAAGAAACAAGAACTACAATAAAAAGAGTAAGTAAAAGAGTAATATTTATGCTTCTCCTCATATTTAGCCTCCTTAATTTGATTCAAAAAGCGTTATTTTTACTACTTAAAAAGTTGTTCCAATTGCAAACCGAAATGCAAAACTAGTATCATTGATACGTAATTTACGGTTATTATAGGCGAAAATGAGCCTGAAAGGAATTCGAAGGGCAGGGACAAATATTCTCAACTCAAAACCTGTTGAAGTAAACATATCCCTGAAATTGAGCTTCTGCTCTGGAGCATAAGCATTCCCTAAATCATAGAAAAAAATAGCATACAAAGGACCGCCGAGTTCAATGATGTATTCTGCATTAAATACAAAAGATTTATCTCCGCCAACATTTCTTCCCTCACTACTGCGGGGTCCGATCGAATAAATCGTATAGCCCCTGATGGATCTCTCTCCTCCAAGATAGAATCTCTCCCAGATAGGAACTGGCGAATCACCCGAAGATTCTATAAACTGATACTCTATATGGAATCCAAGCACATGGTGTCTGATTAATGGCTGGAACAGCTTCCACTCAAAGCGAGGCTTGATAAGAGTTACATCGCCTCCAAGAATACCGCCTGCAAACTTACATGAAGCTAAGTATAAGGTGCCACTAGTTGGCGTCAGCGGGCTATTTACTGTGGAACGATATACTGATGGAGTAATGCTGCTTATAAAATATTTTCCGTACCCCATCATGCCGCCATAGTAGGGATCAATATAGGGCTCATCAGTCCCGTATTGACGGATGTCAATATTTTGCCGGCTATAAGTCAATGATGTTCTCAAATATCCTATAACCCTGGCTCCAATATTAAAATCAATTCCTTTTGATATTTGCCTGAATAAATAGAGATAAATCATATCTCGGTTATAAATATTAAAACCCAATGACATGGGCAGATCAAGAAAATAAGGCTCAGAAAAACCAAACATATAGTTTTTGATTCTTTTTCCATACTGGGTCATTAATTCCAATTTTTCGCCAGCACCTAAAAAATTCACAGTGGAGTAACTAAAAGCAACAAAGGTCCCTTCATACCCGCTATAGCCGGCCGTAAACTGGATGTTATTCCTCTGAAGCTCCCTGACTTTTACGGTAATATTCATCAGGGCTGGCTTATCAGGAACCGGCTTGACCTCCGGCTCCCCTTCAAGCTCAACAAGCCCCAGTTGGTTAAGCCTCAAAAGGCTGTTTTTAAAGAGACCCAAGCTAAACGTATCTCCCTCCCTAAGAATTATTTCCCTCCTGAGAACCTTATCTTTAGTATATGTGTTGCCTTTAAATTCAAGTCTGTTTAAAAAGACCACGTCTCCTTCAAGGATATTAAAAGTTATTGTAACGCGTTTTCTCTTGGGATCCAGACTCTCTACCGGATATACCTGGGTATAAAGGTAACCGATGTCCCCGTAAACTTCCTGGATCTCTTCAACAGCCTTTTCTCTCACTTTAGTACTGTAAACATCACCTTCTTTAAACTTGATAAGACTGTGCAAATATTGTGTATTAACGATTTTATTACCTTCAACTTTAATTTCACCTACCCGGTATAAGTAGCCAGCATCAACAGGAATAATTATCTTTTTCATTGTCTGTTTCTTAAAAAAAATGGATCTTTTTGTGATATCCTCTATTCTCGGCTCCCCAATCGTGGCCTCCATGTATCCGTATTCCTGATATTTATTCTTGATACTGACCAAATTTTCATCGAGCTTGCTCTGCTTGAATACATCCTTTCCCATTATCCAGGATAAAACTCCATGCTGTCTGTTATCCCCCATTGCTTCCTTTAACACACTATGGAGCAATTTTGGCTTACCTACAAATTCAACTTCGCCAACCTTAACCTTTGGCCCTTCATAAATATCAAATAAGATCTCTCGTTCATTATTTCCTACTGTATTAATTTCAACCTCGACTTTTCCAGACGGGAGGCTTTTCTCCATGAGCAAGTCTTCGATTATCTTCCTAATTCTCTGGATCTTATAAGGACTATAATAAGAATACGGAAGGATGTATTCATTTTCCTCTTTTAGCTTATCAACAATATCATCCTCTTTCAGCTTCCTGCCGGTCTTATAAGTAATACTTCTAATAAGAGGATTTTCCTCAACAATAATTCTTACTATCTTCCCTTTTGCTCCATCACTTTTTTCTATCCTGATATTGGAAAAAAAACCTCTTGCCCATAAGACTCCCAAATCTCTTTTTATCATGTCTTCTCTGTAAAGGTCTCCCTCTTTTGAAGAAATATAAAAGAGAACTGTCTCTTTAGTAACCCTTATGTTGCCAATGATTTCAATTTTCTCGATTATATCCTGCCCAAAAAGAAAGAGAGGAAAACAGGAAAAAACAACAATTAACACAATCTTTTTCATTTCTCTCTCCTTATACCATATCAGCGCTTAAAAATAAAGAAACGAGAAGAGCCTGAACACCGAGAAAGGCAAGAAAAAACTCTATTTAGACTGCCAATTTTGTCCAACATAAAAATTTTAATTTTTTCACTTCATTCCGCTTCCTGCTTTCTCCATCCTGCGCACGGGTAGTCTATATCTTACTCATCTCGCTATAATTTAAACTTTAAAGGAGGGATAAAAGTTTCAAATTCCCGCTCTCCATAAGGTAAGTCTTATGGCAAAATTGAGCGATTTTTTCGTTATGCGTGACAATAATAGAGGACAATCCTTTCTTCTGATGCAGCTCATGAATGAGCTCGAGAATCATTTGACCTGTTTTCCAATCCATGTTCCCTGTTGGCTCATCGGCTAACAGCAACTTGGGCTCATTAACCAGAGCCCTGGCAATAGCCACTCGTTGCTGCTCTCCTCCTGAAAGCTTTCCAGGTCTGATATGTATCTTTTCCTCAAGAAAGACTTCCTGAAGGATCTTAAGGGCTTTTTGCTGCGCCTCTTTCTTATCCACTCCTCTTATAAGAAGAGGAAACATAACATTTTCCAAAGTTGTGAACTCAGGCAGAAGGTGGTAAAATTGAAAAACAAAGCCAATTTTTCTGTTCCTTATCTCAGCCAGTTCTTTTTCATCCTTTAATAGAACATCTTCTCCGTCGAGCAGAATCCTTCCCTCTGTGGGCTTATCCAGAACTCCAAGTAAATTGAGGAATGTTGTCTTTCCCACACCGGAAACTCCCATGATTGCCGCAAGATCACCTTCAAGCAGTTCAAAGCTTATGTTTTTAAATACTTCTAATACCCCTTCAGGTAAAGGGTATTCTTTGCTCAGGTTTTCAACTTTTAACATACTATTCATATTTTAAGGCCCTAACGGGATCAATTTTTGATGCTCTATGGGAAGGGAAAAGTGTCGAGAGAAAACTGATCAAAAGGGTGATCCCTACTATTAAAATTAAATCAAAAGGCTTGATATGAAAGGGCACAAAGGAGATCTGGTAAATATCAACAGGAACTTTAATAAGCTCAAAAGCATTCGCTAGCCAGCACCATATCATACCCAGAACCACTCCAGAAAATGTGCCAATTATTCCGATGATTGCTCCTTGAAGAAAAAATATCTTTTTTATATTTTGGGCTGTGGCTCCCATAGCTATAAGAATACCTATGTCTCTTGTCTTCTCCATAACCATTAAGATAAGAGTGGCAATGATGTTTAAAGCAGCAACCAAGACGATGAGGGCAATTGTAAGAAACATGATGTTTTTCTCAAGCTTCAGTGCGGAGAAGAGGGATTTATTCAGCTCCATCCAGGTCATTATATAGGCTTGAGGAGGTATAACCTTTATAATTTTTTCGCTTATTTTTGGAGCTTGAAAAATGTTGTTGATCTTGATTTGAATATAGCTAATTCCCTCCTCAAGACCCAGAAATTTCTGCGCTGTCTCAAGCCAAATTAGAGCTGTGGATGAATCAAATTCATACAATCCTGTGTAAAAAATGCCCGTCACAACAAATCTCTTTCTTTTTGGAATAGGACCAATGGGTGATAAACGGGAAGACGAAGTTAAAACCTCAACGATATCTCCAACTCCTGCCCCAATGCTAATTGCAGCATCACGGCCAAGAAGGATTCCTTCCCTTTTTGACCCAGGAACAGGGATTTGTCCTCTCTGCAATTCCTGAAGCCATGTTGACCCCTCTTTTTCCAGGTCAAAATCTACGCCTTTAAGCATGCCGCCCAAACTCTGAGAAGGCCCCCTTATAAGAACTCTGTCTAAAGCCACAGGTGAAACAGACTTAACACCTTCGATATTTTCTATTTTTTTTATAAGCTGCGTATAATCCTTCAATCCTTCCCTCTCAATATCAGTAACTAAAATATGTGAGGTTGAACCTAGAAGCTTCTCCTGAACATCTCCCTGAAAACCTGTGATAAGAGCTATGGCGATTATAAGAGCCATAACTCCAATAGTAATGCCCAGAATGGAGATAAAAGTGATGACAGAGATAAAAGCCTGTTTCCTTTTTGCCGTCAGGTACCGCTTGGCAATAAAAAGCTCATAATTCATTGTAAACACTCAAATTGTAAAAATTTTTTCCTTCTTATTCCCCGGCCAATAAGTGTATAATTTTTTATCTGTAGTTTTATTCATGTACTTTTTAGCATTTTTTCTCAAACTGATTACGGTTTTGAGTTGCCCATTCTTTTTGACTATTTCTGGCGAAGAAGGGGGAATAGAATAACCTCCCTTATGGATTTTCTGTTCGCAAAGATCATCACCAGCCGGTCAATCCCAATCCCTTCGCCTCCTGTTGGGGGCAGCCCGTATTCTAAAGAATGAATATAATCTGTATCAATCCAGTGGGCATCCTCATCTCCTCCTTTTCGTGCCTCTTCCTGCTGTTCAAATCTCTTTTTCTGTTCTAAAGGATCTGACAACTCGCTAAAAGCATTGGCGATTTCCATTCCACACATTACAAGCTCAAAGCGTTCTGCTTCATCCGGGTTTTTTTCTGTAGCCTTAGCTAAAGGTGAGACTTCTTTAGGGGGATTTATCACAAAAGTCGGCTGAATAAGATTACGCTTGACATGTTTATCAAAAATTATATCCAGTGCCTTTCCATAAGAGAGGCCTTTTTTATCAGGCGCTAATGTAGCCGCTAATTCTATAATTCCGGCTTTGTTTTCAAAGCGGGCTGGAGCGATCCCACTGTAGGAGGTTAAAGCTTCTTTATATGTTATCCTCTTCCAGGGCCTTTTTAATGAGATCGTGTTATCCCCAAAAGTAACATCTTCTGTTCCTAAAAGAGAAAGGCTCATTCCATGGATAAGTTCTTCAGTCATTTCCATCATATCAAAATAATTGCTGTAAGCCTGATAAAATTCCAGCATAGTAAACTCTGGATTGTGTTCGGAGGAAATCCCTTCATTTCTGAAGTTTCGATTAATCTCGTACACTTTTTCAAAGCCCCCGACAATCAACCTTTTTAAATATAGCTCTGGAGCTATTCTTAAATAAAGGTCCATGCCCAGGGCATTATGAAATGTTTTAAAAGGTCTCGCCAGGGCACCTCCAGGGATGGAATGCATCATAGGCGTTTCGACTTCGATGTATCCGTTCTGGTCAAAAAATTTCCTGATGTAAGCAATCATGGCACTTCTGAGTCTAAAGACCTCACTCTCTGCCGGATTCATGATTAAATCCAGGTATCTTTTTCGATAGCGAAGCTCTACATCCTGCAGGCCATGCCATTTCTCCGGAAGAGGATGAAAACATTTTGCTAAAAATGTGAATGAATCAGCTAAAACAGTCAACTCTTCTGTCCTGGTCTTAAACAAAACACCTTCCACGGAAATGATATCTCCTATGTCAAAGAGGGAAAAAAGTTGATAGTTTTTCTTGCCTATTTTATCTTCCTTCAAATAGGCCTGAAGCCTGGATCGACAGTCAGCAATATGGAAAAAAGTGGCCCGGCCCATGCGGCGAATCGAGATAATTCTCCCGGGTACGGTGACTTTAACATTTTTCTTTTCTAAATCTTCTTTTGAAAGGGAAGAAAATCCTTCTATTACATCAATAATAGAATGGGTTTTTTTCACATTATGAGGAAAAAGATTTATATTTTCTCGGGCGAGCTTTTCCATTTTTTCAAAACGAACAATCTCCTGATCGCTTTTTTTTGAATCCTCGGTTTTATTCAAGCTCGCTTTACTCTGTTGCTCTTTCTTTTCACTCATGGTTTTTCCCCTTCAGCGATTTCTGTATATCATCAAGGTTTTTCCGTACTGCATCTAAAATTCCATTGACAAATTTAGCGGCTTCCTCTCCACTGTACTTTTTAGCAACTTCAATCGCTTCATCGATAACAATAGCTGAAGCAATATTCTCTTCGTAGAGGAGTTCAAAAACAGCCATCCGTAAGATATTGCGGTCAACAAGAGCCATACGAGAGATGCGCCAGTTTTCAGAAAATGATTGAATTATATTATCGATTTTATCTTGATGAGAAATAATTCCATGAATCAGCCAGGTGCTGTATTCCTTTATCTCCTCAGGAATTTTTCTGTTCTCCCAGTATTGAGTCAGTTTCTCTTCAACTTGTGCTTTTTCAAATTCTAACTGAAAAAGAAAACGAAGTGTTTCCTCCCGGGCTTTCCTTCTTCGGCCCATGAAGCGGCTTCCGCCTTGCTAAAGCCCTGCTTCCTTAATCAAGTTCAGCGTCTCAACTACTGAGAACACCGCATCCCAGCCTTTATTTCCTGCTTTTGAGCCTGCCCGCTCTATGGCCTGTTCAACCGTATCAACAGTCAAGATGCCAAAAGAAACAGGCACCCCATCTTCGATTGAGATCTGAGCTAATCCTTTTGTAACTTCAGCGCTCAAAAAATCAAAATGGGGAGTATCCCCTCTTATCAAGGCACCTAAACAGACAATCCCGTCCACTCTATTTGCTCTGGTCAACTTTTTAACAACAGTTGGAATCTCAAATGAACCCGGAACTTTGTAAATAGAAATATCTCGTTCCACTGCTCCCAGTTTTTGGAGAGCATCAAGTGCTCCCTCCAGCAGCCTTTCCGAAATAAATTGGTTAAAGCGGCTGACAACAATCCCAATCTTTAAACCTTTCGCTTGAAGTTTTCCTTGGTATGTTTCCATTTCCATCTCCCTTTATCGGCCCTGAAAGCCAGTTTTTCTTTTTTCAAAAAAGGCTTTTGTCCCTTCCTTACTGTCTTCTGTATCACAAACCTTTCCGAAAAGTTCGACCTCCAAAAGAAAACCTTCTTCCAGGGTCAAGTCTAATCCACTATTTTTTGTTTTAAAACTCTCATAATTTATTTTATTCATTTCTGATTGAAGCACTCCTTATTCAATATATATACAAGATATCTTTTAGTCCTCCTGCTCTCTCCAAAATTTTAACTATTTTAGCAGATAAATGCTTTTTTTGCACTTATTTTTAGGAAATTAACCTGAATTGGAGTTGTGTTTAAAACAGTTTTGTGGTAATTAGTTTTTTTATAAGAAGAATACAAGCTCGACTGTTTAGGAGGATATAATGAAAACAGCAGCAAATTTTAAAGAACTTCCTGCTGATCTGCTCAAGTGGAGTTGTGACCTTGAAAAAATTCCTTTTAAAACCAGCGATGAGTGCAAACCCTGCGAGGAAATCATCGGTCAGGAAAGAGCACTTAAAGCCATCCAGACAGGTTTAGATATCAAAAGCCTCGGCTATAACATATTCATAACCGGAATGGTGGGAACTGGTCGAACAACAACTATTAAACAGCTCCTTGAAAAATTAGAAAAAGGAGAGGAAACTCCGGATGACATTCTTTACGTTAATAATTTCAAGAATCCTGATGAACCAACGTTAATAACCCTTCCAGCAGGAAAAGGAAAACTCTTTAAAGAATCAGCAGAAAATCTTATTGAAATGCTGAAAACAAACATTCCAGAAATGATTAAAAGTAAATACTATACAGAAAAAAGGGGCAGCATAATAGACTCCCAGCAAAAAAATCAAAAAAATATCCTTAAGAATTTCGAAGACGAAGTCGCCAAGGAAGGATTTTCTGTCATCCAGGTGCAGATGGGTCTTTTTACAAAACCGGACCTCGTCCCTTTGATCAACAGGCAGCCAACTCCTTTCAAAAAGCTAGAATCTTTAGTTAAAGAAGGCAAATTTCCCAAAGAAGCGTTAAAAGAATTGAATGAAAAATACGAAAAGTTGACAGACAAACTTGAAGAAATCTTCGAACAGCTAAAAAAAATCGAGGAAGAAACGCGGCGTCTTTTGAAAGAATGGGATTCTCAATCTATCACTCCTATAATTTTAGGAGTTATAAACGAAGTAAGAACAAAATTTTCTTATCCAAAAATATCAGATTACTTGAATGATATAGAACAGCATCTCGTCAAGCATATTGGCCTTTTTAAAGAGCAAAAAAAGAGTCAAAAAGAGAGAGAAATTATTGATCCATTCTTGGCATATAGGGTGAACCTTCTGATCGATAATTCAGACCTAAAAGGCTCACCTGTTATCATGGAAACAAATCCTAACTACATCAATCTTTTTGGCTCCATTGAACTTTCCGCATCCCGTTATGGAATCGTCCAAACGGATTTTACAAAAATCAAAGCAGGCTCTTTTCTCAAAGCCAACGGAGGTTTTTTGGTCGTAAACGCCTTAGATGCCTTGGTTGAACCCGGTGTCTGGATAACACTGAAGAGAACCTTAAGGAATCAAAAATTAGAAATTCAAAATTACGCATCTCTTTTTCTCATTTCAACAACCAGGATCAAACCGCAACCCATTAAATGCAATGTCAAAATAGCTCTGATAGGGGATGCTTATATTTATAACCTCCTTTATTATTCAGATGAAGATTTCAAGAAAATATTCAAGGTCAAAGCTGAATTTGACTCAGAAATGAAAAAAAACAATAAAACAATTAAAGAATATACCGCCTTCATAAAGAAAATATCTGACGATGACAAACTTAAACCGTTTGACAAAAGTGGGATTGCGGCAGTCATTGAATACGGAACTCGTCTTGCAGGAAGGCAGAAAAAAATTTCCACTCGTTTCCATATTATCGCAGACGTTCTCCGCGAAGCCAGCTACTGGGCAAAAAAAGACAAGAAAAAAACTGTCAGCCGGGAATATATCGAAAAAGCCATTAAAGAGCGCTTCGAACGCGTAAATCTCATCGAAGATAAAATCCAGGAATTTATCGAAGAAGGCACAATACTAATTGATACCGATGGAAAAGTTGAAGGCCAGGTCAACGGATTATCTGTCTACGATCTTGGGGAATTTGCCTTTGGTAAACCGACTAGAATAACAGCCAGAACCGCAGTAGGAAGAACAGGAGTCATCAATATTGAAAGAGAAGCTGACTTGAGCGGCCGCACACACAATAAAGGCGTTCTCATATTAGGAGGATTCCTGAGGGGAAAACATGCCCAGAAAAAGCCCTTTTCCCTCTCCGCAAGCATTGCCTTTGAACAGTCTTACTCTGGAATCGATGGGGACAGCGCATCCTCCACCGAGGTATACGCCATTCTTTCCAGCCTCTCTAAGTTACCTCTCAGGCAGGATATCGCTGTCACAGGTTCTCTTAACCAGAAGGGAGAAATTCAACCTATAGGTGGAGTCAACGAAAAAATTGAGGGGTTCTTTGATGTTTGTTATGCTAAAGACCTTTCAGGTACTCAAGGAGTTATCATCCCTCATCAGAATATCCGAAATCTAATGCTCAGAAATGATGTGATTGAAGCGGTCAAGGAAGGGAAATTTCACATCTATCCTGTTAAAACTATTGATGAAGGAATTGAAATCCTGACAGGCTTCAAAGCAGGAGAAAGAAAAAAAGATGGAACATTTGAAAAAGACACGGTGAATTATCTCGTTGACGAGGAGTTACAGCGGCTGGCAAAAAGCTGGAAAACATTCTCAGCCCCCTCCGAAAAAGAAAAATAATAAGGCTTACTTTAACTAAGATTGACTTTCTTTTTCAGAATATCAATTTCTTTTTTTGTAAGAAAGCGCCACTTTCCTGTTTTCAGATCGCCCAGCCTTACACCTCCAAAACTGATCCTTTTCAGCTGAAGAACCTCATGGCCGACAGTTTTGAACATTTTTTTTACTTCTCTCTTTCTGCCCTCGTAGATCTCAATTTTAAGAAGAGTCTTTTTTAAGCTCTTTGTAACTATAGCAATTTTAGCCGGGGCTGTTTTTTTTCCATCAAGGTAAATCCCCTTTTTCAACCTTGAGAGTTTTGAGGGCTCAGGCTCACCCTTGACCTTGACCAGATAGACTTTTCCAACTTTAAAGCGGGGATGAGTCAAGCGAAAAGCCAATTCTCCGTCATTCATCAAGAGCAAAAGACCCTCACTGTCATAATCCAGCCTTCCAACAGGAAAGTATCTTTTTCCCAGGGAAGGAATCAGCTGTTTAATCGTAGGTCTTTGGAAACGATCTTTAAAAGTCACCAGATACCCAGGAGGTTTGTTAAGCATCAAATTGACCTGACCTTCTTCCCGCTTAACCTTTTTACCACCAACTTCTACTTCATCTTTTGTTTCATCAATTTTAGAGCCCAGCACATGGACTACCTGACCGTTGACTTTAATTTTTCCCTCAGTGATCATCTTGTCCACTTCTCTTCTGGAGGCAACTCCTGCCTGAGCAAGGAATTTATTCAACCTTATTAACATTATTATTAGTCCTTTCCCAGGAGATAAATATTCCCAATTTTAACCTTCTTCAGGCCGGCTTCCAGGATGGAACATACCCATGTTGCCATTAAATTTCATATCAAAATCTGTTTTTTTGCTGAGTTATAAGCTTAAGCAAAAATTAATCCGCAAGCCGGGGTTTGGCCAGTATCTCCATGATTCTGACATCAAAAAAATTCTGGGCATGAGCTGGCTGTAAAAGGATGGCTGTGTCAGCTCCACGGTCAGTACCTCCAATGGAAATACAGAGTTCCTTTGTAGGGATGAGTCCTGCATCTGCAGCCATGAGAGCAATCTCAACAGCGACCTTTGTCCCTTGACCAAAAATCCGCAAAGTATAGGCCATTAT
>Ga0114920_10000658_pt1 | contig 15139 bp, 13 predicted proteins | sample ChitaG_FD_88683 | JGI IMG/M metagenome (GOLD analysis project Ga0114920, IMG submission 88683) | Deep subsurface microbial communities from South Pacific Ocean to uncover new lineages of life (NeLLi) - Chile_00310 metaG | ecosystem: Environmental > Aquatic > Marine > Oceanic > Sediment ... | reverse complement strand
CGATATCGCGCAGCGCGGCCGGTCAGTTCCGGCCCTCGTAGTGCGCGGAACCGATATCGAGGTCATCGAGGAAGCCATCTCAGGTATGCCGCTGGAAGCGGCCAGGCTCACCGACGCGCGAGGCCGCGTCACCGTCGCAGGCCTGCGGCTCGGTACGGTGTCGGCGAGTTTTGGTGCATTTGATTTCCCGGTGGCTACATTCGGCGAGGCGAGTCCAGGCACCGAGGTCATCGGCGTCCCCCTTACGCCGGCGACGGGTTCGTGGAACGGTGTCGCACTCAATCCGCGGCGCCTGTGGCGCTACCCGCCCGGATCCGAGCACGCGGGCGCGGCGCGGCGCCCGCCCGCCTTGCCACCCTCACCGTCCCCCACGATCGGACGGGCGCCGAGGGAGCCGACGGCCTCACCGTGCGAGAAGGCGACGAGGTCACCCGGCTGGGGCTGCTGTTGAGGATGGTCTCTGAGAGACTTCTCGGCGGCAGCCTGACTTCCGAGCTGCTCCCGGCGCTGGAAGCTGATTTACGAGCGACGTTGGATGACGTCCTCTTGGCAACGGTCGCCGAAGAGCCCCGATTGACGGCGTCGGCGCAGATCGTCCGTTCCTGCCTCGACGCCGCCGACCAGATCGGTCCGAGTCCGCGGGTGGCCGCCCTGGCCGCCGCCGTGGATGTGACCGACCGTTGGATTCGTGCCGCGTTCGGCAGGGAGGTCGGTGTGTCGCCGTCAGTATTCTTCCGAGCCCGCAACCTCCATCGCGCCCGCCGCGACCTACGGCTGGCACACCCCGCAGACACCACCGTCACCGACGTGGCGATGCGGCGCGGATTCTGGCACCTAGGCCGTTTTTCCGGGCTATACGGCCGGGTCTTCGGGGAGTTACCCAACGAGACGCTGCAGCGCACCCCCTGAACGCCTCGTTCCGAATCTGGATAGCCTCCGTACGGTGGGTCCGCCACGCTGGAGGACGCTAACCTACCGATCGTGTAGTAACAGCCATCTGCACGGCAGGTGGCTATGTGTGCCCGCGCCTTTCGGCCCCAGAGGAGTACCGATGACCCAACCGGGCAATCCCTATGGCCGCCGCCCCGGTGGCGGCATCAGCTTGCCCGACTACTACCGGCCGATGACGTCGATCAACAACCGCAACTTCTATTCGCCGGGGACCGAGATACTGCCCGAGGGCGAGATGCGTATCAGCATCCTGGGCAGTACGCCGTGGCCACCTACCCGCTCCCAGGCGGGCACCTGCATCCTCGTCGAGTGCGGCAACGGCAAACCCCAACCGCGAAGGTTCTTCTTCGATATGGGCAACGGCAGTGTGAAGAACGCGCTGGCCATGCAGGTGCCACCGATGTTCATCAACGACATCTTCATCAGTCACCTGCACGGTGATCACTACGCCGATCTGCCCTACATGTATCCGTTCACCGCCTGGGCCGGGCGGTGGCACCCGCTACGCCTCTACGGCCCATCGGGATCGACGCCCGAGCTCGGAATCAAGCACATGGCCAAGCACATGCGCGAGATGCTGCGCTGGCACGAGGAGAACTTCCTGCACGCAACGATCTCGGCCGGCTTCGAGATGGACGTCACCGAATTCGACTGGAAGGAAGAGAACGGCGTCTGCTACGACCTGGACGGCATCGTGGTGCGCCACTGGCCCCGTTCGCACGTCAAGGACGGGGCATCGGCCTACCGGCTCGACTGGGAGGACGCTGGCCTATCGGTCGTGTGGACCGGGGACGGACGACCTGATGAGAAGACCGAGAAGTACGCCGCCGGTTGCGATGTGTTCATCACCGAGGGCCAGTTAGATACTCCAGGCCTTTCGTCGCTGAAGTTCGGTGTCCCAGAGGAACTGATGAAGTACACGATCGATTCGTGGCACACGATGTACTACGCCGCGGGATATCTGATGGAGAAGGTGCAGCCGCGGATGGGAATGATCGTCCACTATGAGGCCGGCGGGGCGGCGCTGGATGCGGAGTCGGTCGCCGAGGTGCGGGCGAATTACAAGGGGCTGTTTCAGTTCGGCGGCCCCGACGTTCAGGTGGTCAACGTGACCAAGGACCGCATCTGGTCCCGAGAGGCTGCACTCCCCGAGGGTGCCGCGATCCCACCGCTCGACCCGCGGTGGCTGCTGCCATCGCCATTGCCGTCGGAGCTGGAACTGCCACGTCCCGAACTGCCCCGCGAACAGCAGCAGGAGCAGTTCTTGCGGGACATGGAGATTGATCCGCACAAGTATTATCCGCCCGACGTCGACCGTGAACCCGTCCAAACCTGGCCGGAGGAGGGCTTCAAGATCGACCCACGCGACATGCTGCGCAGCCGTGGAATCGACCCCGATGCGCCATGATGCGGCACCGGGACTGGAATCGGACGGATGTGTGCGCGTGGGTTCTGGCCCCATCCCGCTGACGATTCTGACGGGGTTTCTCGGAGCCGGTAAGACTACGTTGTTGAACCGGCTGCTCAACGGCGAGCAACCCTTGCGGGCGGCGGTCCTGGTCAACGACTTTGGTTCGGTCAACATCGATTCCGAGCTCGTGATCGGCGTTGAAGACGACATGATGAGCTTGGCCAATGGTTGCGTCTGTTGTGAGATTCGCGACGATCTTCTTGGCGCTGTTGAGCGGCTCGTTACCTTGCCTGACCCCCCGGACCACATCGTCCTGGAAGCAAGTGGTGTCGCCGACCCGGCCAGCATCTGGGCAACCTTCGCGACCTCTCAGACGCCCGACTGGGTGCGGCTGGACAGCGTCATCTGTGTGGTGGACACAGAGCAGATCTTCACCCACCTCGACGATGCCCCCGCACTGTTGATGCTCAAGGCCCGTCAGATCGGTTTCGCCGACCTGGCGATACTCAATAAGGTCGATCTCGTCTCACCCGAGCACCTGGCGTGGGTGCGGAGCTGGATAGAACAGACAATGGATCGGGTTCGTCTGGTGGAGGCCGTCGACGCCCAGGTGCCTATGGAGATCCTCCTCGGCGCAACTCGATCAGGACCTGAGATCGACTGGGAGAGTTGTGGGACCCACGTCCATGGTGAGCAATTCCGGACGTGGACGTTTCGAACAGATGGGATGTTCGACCCGCACGCGTTGCCGGAGATGCTCCGACGGGACCTCCCCGGCGACGTCTACCGCTGCAAGGGGTTCGTGGAGTTGATCGGCAGCCCGCCCCGGCGGATGTTGCTACAGGCCGTCGGGCGGCGATCTGAACTGACACCCGCAGGCCCGGGTCGCACGATGACGACCGGCAGTCAGATCGTGGTAATAGGTGCGGACACTCTGGATCCGCACCATCTGCGACAGCTCTTTGAGATGTGCCTGGCAACTGCTCTCCCAGCCTCCCCTCGGTGACGGTTTGTCACCGGAGCCCTGCGATTTCGGGTAGGTGGGCCTGTGAGACGCTGCGTAGGTGTTCGTGACCGCGGGTAGCGGCCGCGCGGCAGGCATCGCCGCCGGTGCCCTGGCCGACGCGGTCTTCGGCGACCCCAGACGTGCCCACCCGGTCGCCCTGTTCGGCAGCAGCGCAATGGCGTTGGAGCGCCGCAGCTATTCTGACAGCCGGTTCGCGGGTTCGTTGCACACCGCCGGTCTACTCGCCGCGATCGCCGTCCTCGGGGCCGTCCTCGGGAGAGCGGTTGGGCGCCGCGGACCGCTCGGGGAGGGGGCGTGCGTTGCGGCGGCGACGTTTGTCGCCCTGGGTGGGACGTCGCTGTGCCGAACCGGTCAACACATGGTGGACCTGTTACAGGACGGGGATATCGGCGCCGCGCGCCGACTGCTGCCGTCGCTCTGCGGACGCGACCCCGCCATTCTCGACCATGGGGGCCTCACGCGCGCAGCGCTGGAGTCGATCGCCGAGAACACCTCCGACGCCCATGTCAGTCCGCTGATATGGGCATCGGTGGGCGGCACCCCCGCGGTACTGGTGTACCGGGCCGCCAACACCCTGGACGCGATGATTGGCAACCGTTCGCCGCGCTATGCCCGGTTCGGCTGGGCGGCAGCCCGTTTCGACGATCTGGTCAACCTCGGCGGGGCTCGGCTGACGGGCGTGCTGGTCGTGCTGTGCGCACCTACGGTCGGCGGGTCACCGGTCACGGCAATGCGGGTATGGCAGCGCGATGCCCGCAAGCACCCGAGCCCCAACGCCGGCGTGGTTGAGGCGTCTTTCGCCGGTGCGCTCGATGTGCGCCTCGGCGGTCCCACCCAATACGCACACGAGCTGGAGATCCGTCCTTCGCTCGGCGACGGTCGAGCCCCCGAGGTGGGCGACCTCGCGCGCGCGGTGCGATTGTCGCGTGCCGTCCAACTGCTTGCTGTCGGTGTTGTGGTGGCCGTCAGCGTCGCCTGCCGTAGCGGTCGGCGAGTTTCTCCTCGGTCGTGAGCGGCGCGGAGGGCTCGCCGTCATCTTCGCGGGACGCGACAGCTTCAGCAGCTGCCTTCTCGCGACGGCGCACCTGCAGTTCGGTATAGACGAAATAGCCGACGCCGATCGGCGCGATGATGCCGAACGCGATCCACTGGATGCCGTAGGACAGGAACGGGCCAGCATCGAGGTGCGGCAGCGGGATAGCGCCGAGACCGCCCGGTTGATCCTGCACAAGCTGCAAATAGGAGCCCGCCAGCGGGACGCCGGTCAAGGCGGAGATCTGACCGGTGTTGATCGAGTAGACCTGATGCACGCCGTTGGTTGCGAACGGATTCTTGCCTTGGGCGACGGCTTCGGGATCACGGAGTCTGGAGGTGATGGTCACGGTGTCGGCAGGCGGCGGTTCGAAGGGCGGTACCTGCGAACCCGCCACTGGACGTACGTAGCCGCGGTCGACGAGCACGGTGGGGCCGCCGTTCACTGCGAACGGAGCGAGCACTTCGAAAGCCGGTTCGCCGTCGATGAACCGTAACCTGGCCAGCACCTGACCTTCGGGCAGGTAATGCCCGGTGGCCGTCACGCGTTGCCACTGCTCATCGGGCGCCGCAGAATCCTGTTGGGGCAAAACCGTCGTCACGGGGACCGGATCGGATTCCAGTGAACGGGCGATCTGGGCGTTCTCGCGCGACGTCGTGGTGCTCTTGCCCAGCTGCCACGGTGCCAGCACTGTGAAGCACAGGTAGGCGAAGGCGAACACGACGACGAACAGCGCCAACCATTGCGGTCGCAGCAGAAAGGCCCAGCGGCGCATTGTCAGCTAACCCCTTCCCGCTCAGCCAGCTGCTCGTCCACCCAGCCATGCAGGCCGGGTAGCGATGCGTCGATCACGGTGAACACTTCCTCGAATTCGTCGTGGGTGCCGTAGTACGGATCCTCGACGTCGGGGGCGTGGGCGCCCGATCTCGGGTCGAATGACCGCAGCATCCGCAGCCGGTCGGCCGGCACGCCCTGGTGCTGCAGCATGCGCAGGTGGTTGCGGCCGAGTGCCACCACCAGGTCCGCAGACAAGTGGTCGGCGTCGATCTGTGCGGCGCGATGCGACGTTGGGTAGCCGTGTGCGCGCAGCACGTGCCCGGCTCGGTCGTCGGCTGGTTCACCGTGGTGCCAGTGGCCGGTGCCGGCGCTGGTGACGCGCACGGCCGCGGCCAGCCCACGCTCGCCGATTTGATGGGCGAACATCTTCTCCGCCATCGGACTCCGGCAGATGTTGCCTGTACAGATAAAGGTGATGTGCAGCATCAGGCCGGCCCTCGGGGCTCCGCTGTCAGGCACCGAGCACCTCACGTAGGTCATCGACACTGGTGAGGTGCATCAGCGCGCCGTCCGAGCCACCTGTGTCGGTGAAGTCGTCGTGCCCGTAGCCCCAGCCGACGACGATGGTGCCGATGCCGTGCGTAGCAGCGCCCTCGACGTCGTGGGACCGGTCGCCGACCATCACAACGCGCTCAGGCAGCGGCGCCAATTGGGTGAGCGCGTGGGCCAACACGTCGGCCTTGGATGAGCGGGTGCCGTCGAGGCTGGCCCCGGCGATCACCTCGAAGTGCCTCTCAAGCCCGAAGTGTGCGAGGATCCGCCGCGCCGTCGGCTCGGCCTTGGAGGTGGCCACCGCCAGCCGAACGCCGCTGACCTGTAGGTCAGCGAGCAACTCGGGGATCCCGGCATAGGGACGGTTCATCGACCAGCCGCGGCTGACGTAGTCGGCGCGGTAAGCGGCGATCGCGGCGTCGGCATGCTCACCGAGACCCATCTCCTGCAAGGTGACGTGCATAGGCGGACCGACGATCCGGCTGTCCAGGTCGCCGTCGGGAACCGTCATGCCGATGGTCAGCAGCGCGTGCCGAAAGCTGGCGATGACGCCCGCCGCCGAATCGGTCAACGTCCCGTCTAGGTCGAAGATCACCAGATCGTTGCGGCTTGCCCGCGCGAAGTTCCTGATGCTGTCTAGCGTGTCCGCCACCACACCATCATCCCTGATTCCGGTGGCGGATCGGCGCGCGCACTAGTGTCGTGATGTGGCAAGCCTGGGAGTGAGGCGATGACGGTCCAGCTCGCGGACGTCATCGACGTACTTGACGCGGCCTACCCGCCTTGGCTCGCCCAGGGGTGGGACTCGGTCGGGCTGGTGTGTGGGGATCCGTCCGAAGTCGTCGCGGCGGTGACCATCGCCGTGGACGCGACGCCGTCTGTGGTGGCACAGGTGCCTGACCGCGGTCTCCTGCTGGCACATCATCCGCTGCTGCTGCGCGGCGTGGACTCGGTGTCAGCCGATACTTCGAAGGGCGCCCTGATCCACTCGATGATCCGGACCGGTCGCGCCCTGTTCACCGCGCACACCAACGCCGACAGCGCATCGCCTGGAGTGTCGGATGCGCTGGCCGACGCGCTGGGTCTGGAAGTGTCCGACGTGCTCTCGCCGGTGCCGGCCGGGCCTGAGCTGGACAAGTGGGTGGTCTTCGTACCCATAGATTTTTCGCAGAACCCACAGACCGCGGCAGAGATTCGCACCGCGATGTTCTCGGCGGGCGCCGGCCAGATCGGTGATTACTCGCAGTGCAGTTGGAGCGTTGCGGGGACGGGGCAGTTTCTGCCGCATGAGGGCGCGACACCGGCGATCGGCGCGGTGGGCATCGTCGAACAGGTCGCCGAGGATCGGATCGAGATGGTGGCGCCGTCCTCGCGGCGCGCCGCCGTCCTCGCCGCCCTGCGCAGCACACACCCCTACGAGGAGCCCGCATTCGACATTATCGCCATGCAGGCCGCCCCCGGTGCGGTCGGCTTGGGACGCATTGCAACCTTGCCAAGCCCAGAACCCCTATCGACGTTCATGTCCCGAGTTCGCGATGCGCTGCCCACCACCTCGTGGGGCGTGCGCGCCTGCGGAGATGCCGCGGCGTCGGTGTCGCGGGTCGCCATATGTGGCGGCGCGGGTGACTCGCTGCTTGCCGAGGTCGCCGCTGCAGGGGTCGACGCCTACGTCACAGCCGACTTACGTCATCATCCCGCCGACGAACACAGTCGCACCTCAGAGGTCGCGCTCGTCGATGTGGCGCATTGGGCCAGCGAATACCCGTGGTGTGGTCAGGCGGCGGGGGTTCTGCGCAACCACTTCGGTGCGTCGCTACCGGTCATCGTGTCCGATGTGCGAACCGACCCATGGAATGTCGAGGGAGGCTGGACATGAAAGCTGAAGTAAGGCAGCAGCAGTCGTTGCTCAAAGTGGCGGAACTCGACGCCGAGATCAGCCGGATAGAGCATCGGAAAAAGAACCTCGCCGAGCAGCGGGCACTGGAGGAACTGCAGGCCCGCCATCAGGAGGCAAACGACCAGCTGGCCGCGCTGCAAATCGCGTTGGAAGATATAGATGCGCAGGTCGCGAAATTCGAGAGCGAGATCGACAGCGTACGCCAGCGGGAGGACCGCGACCGTGCACTGCTGGACAGCGGAACGATCGATGCCAAGCAGCTCACGGAGCTTCAGCACGAGCTAGACACCCTGCAACGACGCCAGGCCAGCTTGGAGGACGCGTTGCTGGAAGTGATGGAACGGCGCGAAGAGCTTGGGGCTGATCAGAATCGGGGGTTGGCAGAGATCGACGAGCTCGAGAGATCACTTAGCGATGGCCGATACGCGTGCGATGAGGCTCGCACGCAGCTGGCCCAGCTGCGCCACCAATCCCTCTCACATCGTGACGACCTCATTGCCGGCCTCGATGAGGGGTTGGTCACGCTCTATGAGCATCAGCGGGCCCGTGGGGGCGTTGGCGCGGGGCCGCTGCAGGGACGTCGATGCGGCTCGTGCCGAATAGAAATTGACAAAGGGGAGTTGGCACGGATCGCCGCCGCGGCCGACGACGACGTGCTGCGATGTCCGGAATGCTCTGTGATCCTGTTGCGGGTCAAGGGTTTTCAAACGTGAAGGTGCTACTCGAGGCCGACGGCGGATCCCGCGGCAATCCGGGCCCCGCCGGTTACGGCGCAGTAGTGTGGACTGCAGACCGGGGATCGGTGCTCGCCGAAGCGAAGTCGTCGATCGGCGCAGCCACCAACAACGTCGCGGAATACCGTGGATTGATCGCCGGACTTGAGGAAGCGGCCGTCCTCGGCGCCACCGAAGTCGAGGCCTACCTGGACTCCAAGCTGGTTGTCGAGCAAATGGCGGGTCGGTGGCGGGTCAAGCACCCTGACCTCGGACTGCTGCATCAGCAAGCCAAAGACCTCGCGTGCAAGTTCGGTCGCGTCAGCTATACGTGGATCCCACGGGCAAGCAACAGTCACGCCGATCGGCTTGCCAACGAAGCCATGGATGCTGCCGCCGAACTCGCCGAATCAGGTGCGGATCCGGCTCCGGCAGCTGTGGTCGAGCCCGCGGCGACAACGGGCGTAGTTACGAGTTCGGCCAGCTGGACTGGGGCCAGGGGAGCGCCGACCCGGTTGCTTCTGCTGCGTCACGGCCAGACCGAACTGTCAGTGCAACGACGCTACTCCGGACGGGGAAACCCGACCCTGACCGACCTTGGCGTCAGGCAGGCGGAGGCGGCTGCGCTGTACCTCGGGAAGGTGGGCGGCATTGCCGCCATCGTCTCATCCCCGTTACGGCGGGCCTACGACACCGCCTCGGCCGCCGCCAGGGAGCTTGGCCTAGACGTCGTCGTTGACGACGACCTGATCGAGACGGACTTCGGAGCGTGGGAAGGACTTACGTTCGGCGAGGCCGCTGAGCGCGATTCCGAGCTGCACCTGCGCTGGCTCCGTGACACCTCGGTGCCACCACCGGACGGAGAAAGCTTCGATGCCGTGACCTCACGCGTGCGCATCGCCCAGCAGCGGATCATCGCCGAACATGCGGGCCAGACTGTACTGGTGGTATCTCACGTGACACCGATCAAAACGCTGCTGCGGCTGGCTCTCGACGCCGGCCCGGCCCTGCTGTACCGGCTGCACCTGGACCTTGCGTCGCTGTCGATCGCCGAGTTTTATCCCGACAGCGCTGCGTCGGTGCGGCTGGTGAACCAGACCGCCTATCTGTGACCAGATTGCGGGCCGCGCTGCAGACGCAGCTCGCATAGCCTGCGTCGGACCGGAGGTCGACTCCGTCGCCTATTGCCGTTTACCGGAATCGGCACTCGAACCATTACGTTGTTAGGGCGGATGAGCTGGCTGGGCGGCCGCGCATCATCTATAAGCCGGATGGGGGATAACGGTGGAGGATGGTTCGAGGAAAGTCCGGACTTCACAGAGCAGGGTGATTGCTAACGGCAATCCGAGGTGACTCGCGGGAAAGTGCCACAGAAATCAGACCGCCACCGCAGAGCTTTCGGGCGATGGGGTGGTAAGGGTGAAACGGTGCGGTAAGAGCGCACCAGCGTTCCGGGTGACCGGAGCGGCTAGGCAAACCCCACCCGAAGCAAGGCCAAGAATGTCGCACTGGGGTCGCGGCAGCGCAGGCGTAGGAGGGCTGCTCGCCCGAGTCTGTGGGTAGGCCGCTTGAGGCACCCGGTGACGGTGTGTCCAGATGGATGGTCGCCGCCTCGCTGCCAGAAGGCGGCGAGGAACAGAATCCGGCTTACAGGCCAGCTCATCCGCCCCCGGCGGTACCGTTGGTACGTCAGGACTTGCGGACCGCCTTGTGCAGTTTTCTGAGTGCGCCCTTGAGCTGGTCTTCGCACCGCTGCGCGAGGTTGTCTTCCTGCTGGTACAGCAGCCCGTAGGTAAAAGTATCCTCGCCGGCGGCGTGCGCCAATTCGGCCTGCTGGCTCAGATGTAGACGGCTGACCACGCTGTCTTGGTGATCGCCCAATAACGTCTGGATGCTCTTGGCGCGGTCGGCCACCTTGGTCGCGCCGGTGGCCGCGGCGTGGTAGCGCAGTTCTTTGGCGCGCTTGCGGAGCTGGTGTAGTGCTTCGTCCTTATCGGTATCGGTATCGGTATCGGTATCGGCGGCGTAGGCGGCCTTGGCAGCCTTGCGGACCAGCTTGTAGGCCGAGTTGATCGTCATGTGAGCTGGTTCCTCGCCGCGGGTCCGCGGGGGAGGTTCCGCTGCCGCCAGCGCCTCGAGTGCGTCGAGCAACCGGAAATAGCGTTGCGAGCTCATTGCCGTCAGCGATCGCCTCCACCCGCTCTGGTAGCGCTTCTTGGCACCCCCGACGAGCCGCTCCCGCACAGGGCCACGAACGTAGGGCTCCGGTAGCGCGTCCAGCTCGCGCGCGTATCGCTCCGCGAGCACCTCGGCATCGCGTGCCACGCCGAGCACACCAGCGAGCTCACGCAATTCTCCGAGAATCCACTCGTCGTCGGCGATCCCCAACGACCCTGCAGCCGACCGCAGCAGGCTGCGGATCTTGCGGGTCGCCACTCGCATCTGGTGGACCGAATCGTAGGCATCCGACCGGACGGCGCGATCCCAGTCGAGCAGTTCGGCGACCTGCTCGGCGATCGCCCGGTGCAGGGGATCGGCCGACGCTTCAGGGGCCTCCTGCGCGGGTCCGCTCGAGGCGAGAACCCGCGCCAGCTTCGAACGGTGACCGGTCGGCAGTGCTCCGGCATCCTGCAGGCGGTTGGTCAATCGGGCGAACAGCGCGGCCCCGTCACCCGAGGCAAGCTTGAGTTCCCATTCGCGCCAGCGCTGCTCATCTCCACCGTCGGCCCTCGCGGTGACCTGGTTGTCGCAGAACTCGGCAACGGCTGAGCCGTCGGGTCCATACAGCGTCGCGACGGTCCTGGTGGTGCTGATGCGCGCCATCGGCGCCAAGAGGCGGTCACGCACGATTGCCAGCACCACGTCGCGAAGGCTTTCCGGCACTGCGGGTTCGGCGGTCGACCAGGTTGCCAGGGGCACCCGCACCTCGGTGAGGGTTTCAGGTCCGGCCGGCAGCTTGAGGTGCCACCCGGCGTCTGACCCACCGTTTCTCCGCCGCAACGTGATCCGGTGCCGGGCCAGGTCACGACCCGGTGTGTCGAAATACACAGCGTCGAGTTGTTGTGACGGCGATCGCTCGACGCGGACCACTGACGAAAGTCCGTCGAACGAGGGCGTCACGGTGGATTCGACGACCTCGAATTTGAGCTCGGTCTCCGTATACCTGGAGGTTTCGGGCGGGCTGGCAGCCATGATCCCTTCATCTACGTCGCTTGGATCGGGTATCTGGGAATGCCAAGAGTGCCACATCCAGGTGAATCGATTCCGAGTCTCTGGGTGTCCATGGGCGCTACGTTGCCTCGATTCTGAGGGCCCGAAGCCTGGGATGACACGATGCGCCTGGCCGGTATGGCGCGCGACACGGCTCGTTTTTTCGCCGGCCCTCTTCATTTTTTCGCCCGCAGCCTCTTAGAATCGCCTTATGGACCGGGAAGCAGGCCTCACTGCCGGTGGTACGGGCGAGCTGAGACCCGAGGACTACCTCAGCCCTGAGGGCAAGATCGCGATTCCCGTGGGTATGGCGTTGACGTCGTTTCTGGACCGCAACGTCGCCGCACTTGGTGACGTGCCGGCATACCGCTACCTCGACTTCGATCGGGATTGCACTGTCGAGCTGACCTGGGCGCAGCTGGGCACACGGTTGCGAGCGGTCGGCGCCCGCCTGCAGCAGGTTGCCCACGCCGGCGACCGCGTCGCCATCCTGGCTCCCCAGGGGGTCGACTATGTCGTCGGGTTCTTCGCCGCCATCCAGGCTGGCGCCATAGCTGTGCCGCTGTTCGCTCCGGGACTGCCCGGTCAGGCCGAGCGACTCGACGCCGTGCTTGCCGATGCCCGCCCGACGGTCGTCCTGACGACGACTTCGGCGGCTCAGTCGGTCCGCGAATTCGTGCGCACCCTTCCCCGTGACCGGCGACCCCGCATCATCGCCGTGGATGCGGTGCCCGACACCGTAGGTACCAGGTTCGTTTCCGCACAGTTGGACACCGACGCGATCGCCTACCTCCAGTACACCTCTGGGTCGACCCGAGACCCCGCAGGGGTCGAGATCACTCACCGAGCGGCGTGCACCAACGTCGTGCAGATGGTCCTGTCGGTCGGACTGGACTCGAATATTCGCAGTGTCAGCTGGTTGCCGCTCTTCCACGACATGGGTCTGTTGATGATCATGTTCCCGGCGCTGGCCGGCCGAGATATCACGTTGATGTCGCCGGTGGCATTCGTGCGCCGCCCGTACCGATGGATCCAGGAGCTGGGCGCATCGGACCAGACGACGTTCGCAGCAGCACCCAACTTCGCTTTCGAGCTGGCAGCCGAGCGCGGCCTGCCGCCTGCGGGGGAGGCGCTCGATCTCAGCAACGTGGCGGGTCTGATCAACGGGTCGGAGCCGGTGAGCATCAGCTCGATCGATAAATTCACCGCTGCCTTCGCCCCGTACGGACTGGACGCGTCGGCGATCAAGCCGTCCTATGGAATGGCGGAGGCAACACTGTTCATCTCCACCACCCCGCACGGCGCTCGCCCCAGGGCGATGCACTTCGACCGGGATGAACTTAGTGCAGGACGTGCCGTTCGAGTGGCCCCCGATCACCCGAATGCGGTATCCCAGGTTTCCTGCGGACAGGTTGCGCGCAGCCAATGGGCGGTGATCGTCGATCCGGCCAACGACGCTGAGCTTTCCGATGGCTACGTCGGTGAGATCTGGTTGCACGGTGACAATGTCGGCCATGGATATTGGGGTCGACCGCGCGAGACCGAGCTGACGTTCCGGAACAAGGTGCAATCGCGTCTGCCCAGTGGTAGCCACGCCGAGGGCAGCGCCGAAGGCGCGCTGTGGTTGCGTACCGGTGACCTCGGCGTCTATCTCGACGGCGAGCTCTACATCACCGGACGGGTCAAGGACCTCATCATCGTCGACGGGCGTAACCACTACCCGCAGGACATTGAGGCGACGGTGGCCGAAGCCTCCAACGCTGTGCGGACGGGATTCGTCGCCGCCTTCTCGCTTCCCGGGGACGGCCGTGAAGAGGTGGTCGTCATCGCCGAACGGGCAGTGGGAGCGGGCCGGAGCGACGCGGCGCCGGTTCAAGAGGCCATTCGCGGCGCGGTATCGCGACGGCATGCCGTCGCGGTGGCTGAGGTGAAACTCGTTGCCGCAGGCACTATTCCCCGAACCACAAGCGGTAAACTCGCGCGCAGGGCGTGCCGGACCAAGTATCTTGACGGCGTGCTCTAATCCCTGGCGCTCGGCGTCGGTCCGAAGCGCGCCGATACGGGCTTAAGGCGAGCGCAGGTCGGACTTCTCTTAGAAGGAGTGCTCCTCGGCCGGGAAGGCGCCGGTAGCGACCTCCTGGGCGTACTGAGCGGCGGCGCGGCGAAGCTCGTCGCCTACCGCGCCGAACCGTTTCACGAACTTGGCGGTCCGGCCGGCGGTAAGGCCGGCCATGTCTTGCCAAACGAGGACCTGGGCGTCGCAGTCAGGCCCCGCGCCGATTCCCACGGTGGGGATCGTCAGCTTGCCGGTGATCTGAGTCGCGAGCTCGGCGGGCACCATTTCCATCACGACGGCGAACGCCCCGGCCTCCTGCACCGCAACAGCATCGTGAATTGTCTGCTCGGCCGCGTCGCCGCGGCCCTGGACGCGGAAACCGCCGAGACCGTTAACGCTCTGCGGGGTGAAGCCGATGTGTGCCATCACCGGGATCCCGGCGGCGCTAACGAGGGCAATCTGCTCCGCCACACGTTCACCGCCTTCCAGTTTCACGGCGTGAGCGCCAGACTCTTTGAGGAAGCGCGTTGCCGTGGAAAGTGCTTGGGAAGGGCTTCCCTCATAGCTGCCGAACGGCATGTCGGCCACCACCAGCGCATGCGGTGCACCGCGCACCACTCCGCGTACCAGCGGAATCAATTCATCGATCGTCACCGGAACGGTGGTGTCGTAGCCGTACACCACGTTGGCAGCGGAATCGCCGACCAGGAGCACCGGGATCCCCGCGGCGTCGAGCACAGTCGCGGTGGAGTAGTCATAGGCCGTCAACATCGCCCATTTGTGTCCCTCGGACTTCCATTTGTGCAGGTGGCGTGTGCGCACCTTGACGCGCGGCTGGAGGTCGGCGACAGCGCCATAGACGGTCTGTTCGGACATCGTTGTCCCCTCATAGGGTGGGTCGTTTCGAATCCTCGAGGCCAGAAGGTCCCCGGGTTTCGCTGCCGCCCCCAGTGTGCCACTACATGACCAGAAGTCACCAGAAGTTGAACGCCGCGTTAAGTGGATTAGCTCACACCCGCGCCCGCCGCGCCTACGATCGGCAGCATGCAAAGGCTCAGCGGACTCGACGCCAGTTTTCTTTACCTTGAAACCGCAGCGCAGCCGTTGCACGTGTGCTCGATAATGGAGCTCGATACCTCGACGATGCCGGGGGGATACACCTTCGACCGACTACGCGACTGGTTGTTCCTGCGCATCCAGGCGATGCCCGAATTCCGCGAGAAGCTCGCCGACAACCGGTTCAATTTGGACCATCCGGTATGGGTGGAGGACAAGGACTTTGACGTCGATCGCCATCTGCACCGGATCGGCTTGCCCTCACCTGGTGGCCGCAATGAACTCTCCGAGATCTGCGGCCACATCGCCTCACTGCCGTTAGACCGGAGCCGCCCGCTCTGGGAGATGTGGGTCATCGAGAACGTCGCCGGTACTGATGCCCACCACGGAGGGCGGATCGCGGTGATGACCAAGGTTCACCACGCCGGTGTCGATGGCGTCACGGGCGCGAACCTG
>Ga0114920_10000657_pt1 | contig 15150 bp, 15 predicted proteins | sample ChitaG_FD_88683 | JGI IMG/M metagenome (GOLD analysis project Ga0114920, IMG submission 88683) | Deep subsurface microbial communities from South Pacific Ocean to uncover new lineages of life (NeLLi) - Chile_00310 metaG | ecosystem: Environmental > Aquatic > Marine > Oceanic > Sediment ... | reverse complement strand
CAATTACTGCCTGCGAGGCCGTGCGCACATCATGCTCAGGAAGGGAAACCAGTTGCTTGCCTGTACCAAAGGAGTGGAAAGTCTGGATGAGGTAATATCACGGTTTACGCCTGTCGTTTCCTGCGCGAATCTAATTCAGCGCACATTCAATGAAAGCTAAAAATATACCCTTTATCATAAAAAACTGTTAAAATTGGTTTTATAAAGGAAGGGAGAAAAAAATGGGCGATATACTAGATGAGGCTGCGGCACTTATCAGGTGTAAGGAATGCCACTGGTATAAGAACTGTGTGACTCCAATGCAGGTCAACGATGAGGATATTGCGCAGTTCAGGCTAATGATGCAGGGAGTGAATCTTCCTGACCCAGCCAGAAACCAGATGGAGGACATTCTGGGGAATATAGCATCCGTGAGCCAGAATATGATTCTGCAAAGCTGCCCTGTATTCGCACAACGCCTTAAGGATAAACCGGGACTTGCCAGGAGAATTAAGGAACTGATGCAAGATTGGGGCAAGGAAGAGAGGGAAATTGGTGAGTAGTATGGCAGAGCAAATAGGCAGAATAGAAAAGCCATCTGCGGAGCGTTTTAAACAGGGGAAAAAGCTTTATCTTATCCCTCTTATGTATGCCAATAAGAATGCTCCACCTGAATTTAAGGAGAAGGTTGCCTGTTACTGGCAACAGGTGGTGGAACAACTAGTTAATCTGGAAGCTAAAATTGGGAAAATAGAGCATGTTTATCACGAATCAATTTCCCAACTTAGTGAAAATGGCATGAAAGTCATGGAGAAAATAAACCCAGAAGGCTATCGAATTACTAGAGATAAGTGTGATAAGGATGCTGTGTTTGAGGCAATTGAGGATAAGGAACTATTCGACGAGGCTGTAGATTGGGAGAGATGTATTTTGCTTGGTTTTGTAAGCAAGGAGGTGGCAAGCAAGGTCTCTGAATTTTACGTTGAGGCCTTAAAGAAGAGATATGAATTTATGGTTAATAAAATAAGCGAGACGCTGAAAGGCAATGAAGCGGGCCTTCTGTTTATTACAGAGAGCCACCAGTTGCAATTTCCCGCTGATATAGAGGTATTTAATGTTTTTCCGCCAGCTCTGGATGAGATTCATCGCTGGCTTCGTGACCGTGCTGCGAAGCAACAGACTGCCGAGGAACAGAAGGAAAAGAAAGATTAAACTTGCTTTCTGATGTCGGCCTATGAAGACAAGAAAGCCTGTTGTTTCAGGCACATTTTATGCTGGCATTCCCGAGGAGCTTAGAGAACAAATTGAGTGGTGTTATAAACATGAGCTTGGCCCGGGAGTTCTACCACAGGTAAATGAGGCGGGTTTAAGGGGAATTGTGGCTCTGGTTGCCCCTCATGCTGGCTATGCTTACTCCGGACCAATAGCCGCTCATGCCTATAAAGAACTTGCTGAAGATGGGATAGTTGACACGGCAGTGATACTTGGTCCCAATCATACTGGCTATGGCTGCCCAGTTTCTGTGTGGACGGGGAGCTCATGGGAGACGCCCTTGGGCGAGGTAAGAATAGATGAAGAATTTGCTCACAAGATCTTGGGGGGGGTAATTGAGACGGATCGGACGGCTCACCTCTATGAACATAGTATAGAAGTGCAGCTACCCTGGCTGCAATATCTCTATGGGGAAGTGAAGATTGTGCCTGTAACAATGCTAGATCAGGATATAGAAACAGCCAGGATGGTGGGCAAAGCTATTTCCAGAGCTGGTGACAACACTATAATCGTGGCCAGCAGCGACTTTACGCACTATGAGCCTCATTCTGTAGCCGCAGAAAAGGATAAGTCCATGATAGAGGCAATAATTAACCTTGATGAGGAAATGCTGTATGAGCGCAGGGAAGCACTTAGTTGTACCATGTGTGGTTATGGACCGGTAGCTGCGGCAATCGTGGCAGCTAAAGAGATGAAAGCAAAGAGGGCAGATTTATTGAAATATGCCACTAGCGGAGACACAACCGGGGATCTCTCAGCAGTGGTTGGCTATGGCTCTATTGTAATAAGGCGCTGAGAGTTATCTAGAGCTTATTATTTCCCCTTTGACAATTTCCTCAATTGTATGACTGCCAGCAAGCACCCCTATTCTCAAAACGTGTTCCTCCTTCAAAAGCAGTGGCAGACTTTGTTTCAGGCAAAGAGTTTAGAGATGCTATCACTTTAGGAGAGGGAATGCAAAAGGCGTGCCTCATTTATGTCTTACCAGGTATGCGACATTCTTCGTTTGGGGTTTCCTTCTGCTGATTGTCCTGAGGGATAGCTTGTTTTAGCAATTCGATAGTTTTGTCTAAACCGGAGAGGGAGAATGATAACCCCAGTTGTTTCAGTTCTGCATAACCCATTCGGCGGAATAATCTTTGGCCTGCTACTCTGGCCATTTCATCGTATATAGCTGGCCACTCTGCTCCATGGCGTTTGGCGCAAAAGAGGATGAAGTCACGAAGTTCAGGTGATAATTGGCCCACAACTATTATTCTCAACCCAAAATGGGGCTTGAGGCAAACTCGTTGGTGGCTGCTGAAGCCCTATATTTTGCCTTGTGCTTGCCTTGGATAATTCCCTTGTTAAGGTTTTGGCCTCACTTTTACCCTTGAGCAAACAAAAAACTGCGAGAATATTTTTGTTTTAGTTTCTGCGGCGTATAACCAGAGTGGGCAAGCAAACCTATAAGCCGAGTTCTGTACCCTGAAGCAGGGTGGTGACCATCCGTCTAGCCCTGATGTTACCATCAGGGTCAAGCGACCAACCCGAGGGCATCGGCCGAGCACCTCAATCGCCCTTCTATTCGGTCTTGCTCCAGGTGGGGTTTACCCAGCCAACCAGTCACCTGGTTGCTGGTGAGCTCTTACCTCACCATTTCACCCTTACTCCCCAGGGGTATTCTCCCCACACTTCCCTTTATCTCTTGGGAGGGAGCGGTATGTTTCTGTGGCACTTTCCGTAGGGTCACCCCTCCTGGGTGTTACCCAGCACCTTGCTCGGTGGAGCTCGGACTTTCCTCTATGCACGTCAGGTACACAGCGGTCACCCGGTTTACTTGCCCAACACTAGTTTATAGCTAGCGAAGGTGAAGGTCAAATCCCTTTGTTATTCTGAGAATAGGGAAAAACCTAACTCTGCTCAGGGCAGAGTCCACGGGGAATCCGAAGATTTTGCGCTAGCCCTCAGGGCGATAGCAATCCCTATCATTTCAGGGCTATTCCACGTACAATACCCTGTTGCAACTACTGCATTGAACTAAGTTGCCAGCCTTAGCCCTTTGCCATTGACTTGTGGGCAAGGTGATATAGCATCCTTGACATTTGCCTTGCGCTACTTTAGCTATAGCTTGTCCCTTTGTTAGCTTAATGTGCTCATACAGGTTAAGAACTTCTGAACTGATTTGTTGTGCCAGCTCTTGACGGTTTTTGCTCAGATTGCCAAGTACGGTTTCAGTCTCTATTTTTCTCTGAGTAAGGGCTTCTTGTTTCTGTTGCCACTCTTGCTTCAACTTCTTAAACTCTCCGCTGTTAATTTTTACCCTGGCTTCCATTGCCTCTACCCGGCTCATTAACTCTAACAACTCGTCTTCTTTTGCGCCAAGTTTGCCCTTGAGGTTTTCAGCTTCACGTTTGAGATTGACCAGCTCCTTAGGATTCTGAACCGCGCCACCGTAAAGTTTGTTGTTGACCTGATTAAGCTTCTCTTGATGGTCTTCTAGATCCCATTCAGTGTTCTTTTGCTCTCTTTTCCACTCTATTAATTGCTGTTTTTGTGAGGCAAGTTCAGATCCGGCTGTCACTAAAGCGCTGTTTTCGTTTAGCTGATGGGTAATCTCGTCTGTAAGCTGTCGGTTTTTTTGCAGTTCGCTATCGAGTTGCTGTAATTCATAAAGTTGGCCTGGCAAACTCATAACGGAGTTATTTTAGAGGTGATTTGTTGGCCTTGTCAAAGGCTTCTGGGATAGTCGAGAACGACGACCTGTGTGTTAGGGGGCAAGGAAGACTGGGTAACTGAAAGGTGCGGTTTCACTTCTGGCTCTCGGATTCCCATTCTTTGAAGGAATTTGTCCACAGGCTGAAGGTCCATGTCCAGAATATCAGTCTTATAGTGCATAGGAATGACGATGCGGGGATTTAGTTGCCCCACAATTTCTACAGCCATATCGAGCGCGATAGTGGACATTTCTCCCACAGGCAAAAATAAGATATCGATACCTCCTAATTCCTCTATTAATTGTGGAGTCAACGGATGTCCTAAGTCGCCTAGGTGGCATAAAGCCATATCATCTATTTCTATAAGGTAGATGGTATTTTTGCCTTTGATTTCCCCTTTCTTATCGTCGTGAAAGGTAGCGATTCCAGTGATGAATGTACCTTCTTTTTCGTATTCTCCAGGGCCTTTTATTTGTTTAGCGTCGCTAGCAATGCCCTCAACATAGCTATGGCCGGGGTGGAGATGACTTAAAGTCACTATGTCCGCTTCAGGTTTGCCCAGGGAATAGCCGGGGCCAGGGCAATATGGGTCAGTGATGACAGTTCTTTCTTTCCCTTTAATAATGAAGCAGGAATGTCCTAGCCAGCTAATTTCCATGATCTGACAGCGAAGCCCTTTCCAAGGAAGTTATCAGAAGAGTCATCCCCTCGGTCCCCACAATAACAATTTCCTCATTGGCGTCTACAGCAGAGCCTATTGATGATGCCTTCCATAGTTCATTGCTGATTTTAACATAACCACCAGGAGTGAGGCGGGTTATTGCTGTGCCTTTGCTGCCAATATCAGGCCAAACGATTGCTTTTTTATCCAGAGCTTCCTTGTTCAACCTGTCGATTAGGTATGAATACACTCCCAGGCCAGTTGCCATAAGTACAAGTCCCCACAGGGGGATGTTTACGCCGAATCCTGGTAGCAACCAGAGCACAGTTGCTATTAAGGCTGCCTCTTCGAGGAGGCCTGTTGTGATAGAATAGATTACATATTGCTTTCCGTTCATTTAAAGCACCGTTTTGTTCCTGAACAGGAGGAAGGGAAGAGCCCCAGTTCTTTAAGCCATCAGTGATGATAGATGCTTTATCCTCTTTAGCATGTTAGGGTGGGTTGTAAACAGCTCCATCATTTTATCGGTGGTTCTTAATTGGACACTTTTCCCTCTCAATTCTATTAATTCATTATCATCAATGACGCCATCCATATTACGGTCAATTTGAGAAAGCTCCCTGATCTCTCTCCAGGCACGTGTGGGGTCATTGAGAAACAAAGCTTTGACTCCCTCCACACGTTTTAGTTCTTCTCGCCCCTTGAAGCGGGCGTTGCCGTAAGTTAGTTTGTATAAGGATGAAGCTAGATAGTTTGGTTTATTGCCTAACTCAACGCTTCCCTGGTCGGCGTAATATTCTCTGATGCGAGAGCCATATAGAACTAGTAAATTAGTGACAAAGTAAAGAACGAAGGCACCTATACCAATAAGAGCGGCAACGCCGCCGCCCTGCCTTTGATTGCCTAGCATTCCTCGCCACATCATGCCCCAGGCAATCCAGTACATGATGAGTGGTATGGCCGAGAGCAGGGTTATGATTGTCATATCCCGATGTTTGATGTGGGATAGCTCATGGCCCAGGACTGCCTTAAGTTCATCTTTACTTAAGAGCTTCAGGATGCCTTGAGTGACACAAACTCGCCCGTCCCGTTGGCTTTTTCCAAAGGCGAAGGCATTGGGAATGGCTAGCTGTGAGATACCCACCTTGGGTTTAGGAAGGTGAGCTCTGTCAGCAAGCTCCGCTACAATCTTGTGCAACGCTGGTTCTTCTTTCGCAGAAACCCATCTTACTCTCATCGTTGCGCCCACTATGGCGGGACCGATAAGATATTGTATGCCCAGAAAGGCGAAAACCAGGATAAGGTATGTTAGCGCGCTACCCGTTCCCATCCATGTTCCAACTCCAGTGATTACGCCATAGAGGATGCCGAAGAGTAATGCTACCAGCAGGAACATCCTTGTGTTAAGCCACATAAACTCTTTCCTTTGCTGCTGCCCCGGAGGATTGCATCAAGAGTAATGATATAGCAGAAGATAGGGTGGGTCAAATAGCGCAAATTGGGTGGGATGAGTCAACTCACGTAGATGTTGGGTACTTCTTCACGTTATTGCGGGTATTTGCGACGAAGTAGTTTTATAGAGTTGACGTTTGCCCTTAACCACTAAGGCGGGGATAAATCCCGCCACTATAGTAATGAATCATATCCATTGTAGGGTCGGGGCTCGCCCCCCGACCGAGGCGGGGGCCTTATGAATGAATCCACGGGGTTGACAGGTATGCCCAAATTGGTTAACCTTATGGGCAGCGAGGTTAACAAAATGAAGTGGAAAATATTGAAGGCTTTGCGAGAGAGTGGAGATTATGTTTCTGGCCAGGTGCTGAGCAAAGAGCTCGGCATCTCGAGGGTTTCCATCTGGAAGCATATTCGTAGTTTAAAGGAAGATGGCTATGTAATAGAGACTTCGGCTAGAGGCTATCGCTTAATTTCCTCTCCGGATTTATTATTCCCTTGTGAATTTCCTGGCTGGGAGCAAAAGATTCATCATTTCTGGCAAACTAACTCAACGATGGATGTGGCCAAGGCATTAGCCCAAAAGGGAGCAGAGGGGGGGACTATTGTCATTGCCGAATGTCAAACTCATGGCAGAGGGAGATTAGGCCGTGGGTGGTTCTCGCCAAAAGGCGGAATTTATCTCACGCTTATCTTAAAGCCAGAAATAAGTCCAGCATATGCTCCAAGGATTAACTTGATGGCATCTATTGCTGTGGCCAGAGCGATTAGAGACCTCTTTGGCTTGAAGGCGGAGCTAAAATGGCCGAACGATGTCTTAATTAAGGGTAAGAAGGTATGCGGCATATTGGCTGAGATGGAGGCAGAAACGGACGTTGTAAACTTTGTAAATGTGGGGATAGGAATAAATGCTAATACTTCTGTTTCCCAGTATGAAAAACGGGCAACTTCCTTAAAAGAAGAGCTGGGCAAGGAGGTTTCCAGGAAAGAATTCTTAAACTCAGTGCTTAGAGAAATAAACAGACAGCAAGTTTTATTAACTAAGGGAGATTTGCTTGAGGAGTGGAGGGATTTATCTGCCACATTGGGTAGAGACGTAAGAATAATAGCCCCGGGCGGGGAAATAAGAGGGCAGGCGATTGACATTGATACTAATGGAGCACTTATATTGAAAGCTGACGACGGTTCTTTGAATACTGCTATCGCCGGGGATTGTATTCACCTGAGCTAAGATGCCCCAATTGCTCATCATCATCCTTTATTTTCTAGCCATAATTGGCATAGGGGTATGGAGTAGAAGAAGGGTGGGAGGCCGGGACGGGTTCTTCGTCGCCAACCGGAGTGGAACTACGCTTCTTATCACTGGGTCTCTACTGGCCACTGCTGTGGGGGGGTCGGCAACTGTGGTGATGGCTGGCTTGGGATTTGGGCAAGGCTTGACGGGTGCTTGGTGGCTTCTCGTTGGCTCTGTGGGGCTTTTAATTTTGGGTCTCTTCTTTGCCAGGAAGGTGAGAGGTGTTGCAGTTTATACTCTCCCAAAGTTGCTTGAAAAGCAGTATGACAACCGGGTAAGTTTGGCTGCTTCCGTTCTTATCGTTATCGCCTGGACAGGAGTGGTAGCGGGACAAATTGTGGCTGCGGGTAAAGTCTTATCTATTCTGGGAATAGGCTCTGTTACTTTTTGGATGATTACTTTTACCGCGGTCCTTGTAATTTATGCTATCCTGGGAGGCCAACTCTCTATTATCCGCACCGATGCTTTCCAGGCAGCAATACTTTTTGTGGGTATTTTTGTGGCTTTAGTACTGGTGCTTTCTCGTGTGGGTGGGCTGGACGGGTTAAAAGTTTCTCTTCCTTTGACTTACTTTTCCTTTCCACTAAGCCCCGAGTTTAATTGGAAGATGCTGATGTCTCTTTTGATTCTTGTTGGGGGAACTTATGTAGTGGGCCCAGATATGTATACTCGACTTTTCTGTGCTAGGGAAGAAAAGACAGCTCAACTATCAGTTTTTTTGTGTGCCTTTCTATTTATCCCCTTAGCCTTTGCCATCACTTTGATAGGGATGGGTGCGAGGGTTCTATATCCCGGGATTTCCGCTGAGCAAGCCTTTCCTCAGGTAATAGATGGGGTTCTTTCTCCTGGTTTAAGTGGGTTGATTCTTGCTGCCCTGGTGGCTGCACTTATGTCCTCAGCGGATACTTGCCTCCTTAGTCAAAGCGTTATCTTGACCGAGGACGTGGTTAAGCGGTTTTACCCTTCCTTTAATCAAGGGAAAACTGTTTTGCTAGCCCGCTTAAATATAATCATATTAGGTCTTGTGGCGCTGGGCTTAGCTTTAGCCTTAAAAGGCGTCATTTCGTCCCTTCTCTTTGCCTATACCGTCTTTACTTGCGGCGTAGTCATTCCAGTGATTGCTGGGTTTTATAAAGAAAGGCTAAAAGTGACTCCACAAGGAGCCTTGGCAGCTCTTATAGGTGGCGGGGTAATAGGGCTACTGGGGAAAATTCCAGGTCTTGATATTCCTCTTAAAGGAGACCTACCCCTCCTAGGTTTTGCTGTAAGTGCCATTCTTCTTTTTGGCGTAAGTTTCATCAAGAGGAAAACCGGCTCTATTCTGCTAGGGCTGAAAGGGTACAAATGAGGTAGGGTGAGTGAAAGGGAAGGATGGTAGCAGAAGTGAGGGCTGATTTAAGGAAGCCAACTTGCCGATATTATGACTCAGCGAATTCATATTGGCATGGGGTGGCTAAAAAGAGAAAGGCGCTTCATGGGTGAGCTCTTGCCAGTTTCACCTAAAATGATTTAGGCCTGCCATATACCCAGCGCAGATAAGACAATCAACAACGCAATACCGAACGAGAGCAGGACCCAGCGGTAAGGCCTGGGCTTCTGCCGAAGAAATGTTATAGCTGTGGCTATCAATGCCACAGAAGCACAAGAACAACTTAGCACTATCCCAAACTGCGTAAAACCATCGCCAGTATTTAAATTATATAGCCAGAAATACCCTCCCGGGAATCCCTTACCCACCTCATGCCATATCATTTCGGGGCTCTTTCCTTCCCAGATGGCGGGAAAAAGGTAATGGGGATTCATTAAATTCTTATCTGGAAATGCTACGGCTATTACGGGCCCTATCGTACAGATCACTGCTGCTGTGATGCAAAGCCAATAGATACATCTTCCATAAACAATCTGTGGAACACGAATCTTAGATTTTCCCATAGGCCTTACCTCCTGCCTCTAAGTTTGGGAAAGTTACCCGCCAATCCAAGGGCAATTCCTGCCATAATGGTTAGCAATACTGTTACATAAACTGCCCCAGGGACATTGGGGATGTATTCTAAAATCCTCAAGCCTTTGGTTACCAGCCCAAAGCTTGAAAAAAGCATTATCCCTATCAATATGAACCTCATAGAAGTAGCTTTGACTTTAATTAATATATGTGCCCCTATTATTCCTCCCAGAAACTGTCCAGCCAACCAAGGGGCTGCAAATAACGGAATTATTGCCCCGGCAAGTAGATAAGGCCATACCGCTATGGAACCTCCCATGCCGATTAGAATTCCACTGCAAGCAGCCGCCACCTTAAGCGGGATTGTCATCATAAGGTTCATTGTGGGGACTATTCCCCATCCTGCTCCTAAACCAAAAAAACCAGAAATTACACCAATCCCACACATAGCCAGAAGTCCCCATCCAGCCCCGGTCGCCTGATAAGTAACAACTTTTCCTAAAGACTCTTCGTAGTAAGGCTGAGTCAATCCTAACCATTGACTAAAGCGGTCTACTTCCTTTGCTTCAGGCCATTCTATCTTCTTGCCTCCACGAAGGAAGTAGATAGCAACCAGAAGAACAATGCCCCCAAGTATTATTCTAATAATTCCTTCACCACTTACCCCCAGCCGGTCGGTTACCCATATTGCGCTTTGAGCGCCTATAAAAGCACCCACCCCATAACCACAGCAACAGTAGATAGAAAGTTTTAGGTTGCCTAACCCGCTCTTCATAAACGGCCCTGTCGCTACCAGGCCACTAAACATAGCTATTATAAGACCAGTTGCCCTGACTATTAGACTATCAACAGGTGTGAAAGCCAGCATAAGGGGGGTGAACAGAACTCCACCACCGATTCCAGCCATAACAGCAATTGTAGTAATTACAAAACCCAGTAAGAAGCATCCAAAAAGTAATGCAGTTATGCTGGTTAGAGCCATGCCTCCCGGAGGTGTTTCTGTTCCCCTTGATATTAACAGCAGAGCTATATATGACAGAATAACCACGGCCGCCATTACACTTAGTTCAAGCCATGGAGATTTAAGCAACCTATTCATATTCGTTAATCGAGGCACATTTGAATTTGACGAGGAATTGTTGCTGGTTGCTTATCTTTATAAGTTTGGGAGGCCAAATATAGGTTGCCTTTTGGCTAGATATTCCTCTGTGCAGAAGGAAGAGCCAAAACCGTACTCATGAGCGCACTCTCTTAGCTTATCAAGTACCTCTGGTCTCAAAATAGCCTTACCGGGCTCAATCTTATCCCGTATCATATCTCTAATCATAGTGCCGCTAAATTTTTCCTTTTCCTGGCTATGCCCGCACAGTCCAGAGTAAGTCACCTCTCCACATATCGGGCAATACCACCACTCTAAGATACGTATTGGTTTGATTTTCAGGCTGGCCTCAGGAATTTGGTCAAATATCCTGTGGGCATCGTATGGCTCATAGTAACCGCCTACACCGGCATGATCTCTACCAAACATATGGTGGGTGCAACCCAAATTCTCTCTCAAAATGGCATGAAAGATAGCCTCTTTTGGCCCAGCGTATCGCATATCCCATAAAGCAATAGAAACCATATGTATATCATCTCTAAAATATCTGGCCTCATGTAATGCTTGCTGACCCAAAACAATAGCTTCATCTATGTAGTCTCCCACTCGCTTTGGCCCAATTATGCAGCTCACCAATATGGCTGTTTGTAGTTTTTCCACTGGAAGTTCGCCATTGGCAGAGAACCAAGCTCCTTTCATCAGCCACTCATGACCAGTGTGAGGCACATTTCTAGTTTGGTGTGCCACTATCCTCTGCCAGCCTCTCTCCGCAAACTTTTCCCTCATTTCCTTAGGTGTATACCAAAACTTATTAAACGGTGGATTAAATCTGGGGATATTAACTAAGGTGGCTTTTCCCCCGATGAAGGTGTTTTTCATCTCATTAAGCATTCTTACCCCAGGGTGTCTTACATCAGTTGTGCTCAGCACAGCCTGTGCTATTTTCGCCCTGTCATAATTAAATATCTGCTCTACCTCTAAGATAGCTAATGCCTTACCCTGATAAACAAGGAGAATAACGTCTCCTTGTTTAATTCCTTTCTCACTGATTTCTTCACTCGCGATGTCAAACACAATCGGTATAGGCCACAGTATACCGTCCGTCAATGTCATCTTCTCACACACTGCCTCTACATCTGCTTTGCCCATAAAGCCTTCCAACGGAGTAAAAAAGCCGTAGGCGATGTTAATACACTCCCTAGCAATTCGCCCGGTAATAGCTACTTGTTTTAATCCTCTAACACGGTCCTTTGCCTCAGATGCCGAAGTTATCACTCTGTCCACAAGCTCTTTGCCACCATGTCCGATGTATTTCATTTTCGTGTCACCCTTTCTATATCTATTATCTGTTTTACCGCTTTTGTGTAGCACTCTTTACTTAATATACCCCAGCCCTCTTAATCTTTCGTCAATCCTGTCTTTCTCCTTTTGGCCCAATACCTTGTTTTTAGAAACAGTAGTCCTAAGAAAGGCATTCAACTTTTTCCTCAAATTAATTATTGTCCCTTTATCAATTTTCTCTATGTTATTGTTCTGTTCTTCAGGATCTTTACATAAGTCATAATATTCTTCAGTTCCCAAGGTTAGATTCCTTATAAACTTAGAAGTGTCGGTTCTAATAGATTGCAAGGCCCCTTCACCTCTTACTTCAAACAAATCTTCAGAATAAACCTCTTTATCTCCAGCTTCGCCTTTCTCGATTACAGGTAATAGGCTTGAACCATCGAAATCATATTCCTCAGTAGCAATGCCAGCCAAATCTAATAAGGTGGGAGTTAAATCAATAGAACGTACCATGCCTTCAATTTTCTTTTCCTTAGGTAGGCCTCCACCTTTCATAATCATTGCTACTTTCAAATCATGATCGTACATAGTGGTGTGCTGAGGATATCTCACCCCTCCTTGTCTCCAAGGAATCGGGCCAGCAAGATGTTCACCAAGATTAGTGCCATGATCGCTCATTACCACTAGGGTTGTGTTTTCGCTTATATCTAATTCATCTAAGGCCTTCAAAAGCCTCCCTACTAATTTCTCATCAGCCATTTTTATTTTAGCGTCGTAATAACCAAACTCAGGAAGTTCGCCCTCCTTTATTAGTCCCTTTTTAAGGAGTGCGTGTTCCGAACCTTCATGAGTTTCATAAAAATGTCCCCATATAAAAAATTTCTCCCTATAGTTATTTTTTAGCCACTTAAAAAATTCTTCTACCCAGTAGTTCCCTTCGTAGATTATTTCCTCACTGTCAACGCCGGGGTATTGAAGCGTCAACCAACTGGTATCCTGCGAGGCTTCATTCCAAAAGTCGAAGCCTTCCGCAAAACCACATTGCTTCGACAACAGGCCATTACCTACAAATCCAGCGGTAAGGTAACCATTTTTCTTCAAGATTTGAGCGATTGAAGGCCCAGTTATAGAACAATAAGGGTCTCTCATCCCATGCTTATGCGGGTATTTTCCAGTAATTACTGAACCCATAGCTATGGGAGTAAGTTCAGATGAGGTGATACAGGTTTCGAATCTTACTCCTTTTTCCGCTACTTGGTTAATTGCAGGAGTATTTATTTTCTTGTAGCCATAGCAGCTCAAGTGGTCAGGCCGAACCTCATCCAGGCTGACAATAATGATATTTCTCTTTGCCACTTCTGTCTCCCTTCATGTTGTCACACCAAATTTACATGTACCCCAACTGGCGCATTCTCTCCATTGCCTTTTCCTTGTCTTGCCTTCTGCCGGCCCTTTCAGGCACATGCTCGATGTCCTGCTCCCAGGCAGGCACACCAACTTCCCCCGGGTTACTGGTAGTCCTGGCTCCCAAAGAACGATAGCCTATCTCATAAAGTGAACAGTAAGGGATGTTGTATGATTTGGTGGTATTCCATATATCTCTTTCTGTGAAGTGCAGAATCGTAGATATCCTTGTATGCTCGGGCATTAAATATCCGCCCTCTTTTTTTGTAAAGTATTCATCGTGCTTCCTTGTCGCCTGCTCATCCCTTCGGAGGGCCATAAACATAGCTTTTATACTATTGTCTTCAACAAACTGATTAAACATAACCGTTTTCATCAGGTGATTGCCTTGTTGAGATTCTGCTTCAAAGGTAAATGAATCTTCTTTAGAACCAATTCGCTCTAATTCAGCTTGATTTCGCTTGTTCAAGTCTTTCACTTTAACGGTGTTACCCAGGTGGCTCATAGCGTTCCTAAGCACGTCAAAGTTACAAAGCCATTCGAGATCTATATTCCATTTTTTCGACATCTTTATGAGAAAGTCTGTGATCTCTGGAAAAGCATCGCCCTCGTCAATTGTCATAACCTTAGGAAGATCGATATTATCCTCCATACATACTTGACGAATTATCCAGAGGTTCGTAGTGCTATCTTTCCCGCCCGTCCAGGTAATAGCTGTATCAAGAGGGTTGAACTTCCTGAATGTCTCACGTATTACCTCCTTTGATTTGCCGACTAATTCGGCACATTTCCTTTCCTTTTCTTGTCCTGTCATTTTTCTCTCCTTTTATTTATTTTTGTTAGCTGAGCCATCTTCTCATTCTTGGTTTCAATTTACTTCTTAATTTCTCTGCAGCAGGCGATGTGTTAATTATGTTATTCACTTCGTCAGGGTCCTGGTTGAGGTCATACAGTTCCCATCTGTCGACGCCTGCATGGCATATTATTTTAAGATCTTTCTCCCGATAGAAATAGCTATCTTTTTCAATGTCTCCACCTCGCTGGCCTCTCTGGTCAATAGCCTCACCAAAGCATCCCTTTTCCGGGTAACCATCGAGAGGAAGAAGTGAATGCCCTTCAAATTTTTTCACTGGGTCGAGGCCAAAAAGATGTACTATGGTCGGCGGTATGTCGACATTACTAACCAATGTATCACAAATCCCACTTCTATCTCCTCCATAGATAATAAGGGGCATATCTATAAGCTCTGAGTACATCTTATCGTCGTGCGAAAGGCCACCATGCTCATTAAATTCATCACCGTGGTCACTGGTCATAATAACTACCGAATCCTTTAATATGCCAAGTCTTTCAAGGGTATTAAAGAAATCCTGAACGTATGTGTCCACCTCCCGAACATGCATGTCGTAAAGTTTCTTTAGCAGCGTTACTTTTTCCGGGTCGGCAACATCTCTCTTCAATAGCGTATTTTCAAACAGGCTATACATTTCATCCTGGCTGATAGCAATGGATGAGTCCACCATATCCACATACTTTCTCTCAGGAACATATGGTTCATGGATATCCATGTAGTGAAGCCATAGGAAGAATGGGTTGCCATCTCCAGCCGCGCCATACGATGACAGCCACTCAGTCACCTTAGCGTTAATTACAGTGCCTTTCATGTATGGCATACGGGGGCTAACTTCTTCCTCCATAGAGTCGTAAAAAAAGTCCCAGCCTCTATTCCAGCCGAGGAAATCGCAAATATATGGATTTGAGTGGAATGCGGCGGTTATGATCCCGGCTTGCTTAAGTGGTTCGGAAACCAATGTCCTGTGAGGCGAAAGCCCCTTCGGTTTGCCGTATTCTAGGTAGTAAGAAGAGGTGAGTATTCCCGGAAATGACGCCTGCGTGTATGGCCCACTAGCTTGCCCCTTAGTGAATCTGATGCATTGGCTCTGCAAGGAGTCGATAAACGGGGTCAGTTCATTTTCATTGCCGTAGCATCCGATAACATCCTTTCTTAGTGCGTCTATTGTCAGCAAAATAACATTTCGCAAGTAATACTCCTTTCACCACATTGAT
>Ga0114920_10000656_pt1 | contig 15152 bp, 23 predicted proteins | sample ChitaG_FD_88683 | JGI IMG/M metagenome (GOLD analysis project Ga0114920, IMG submission 88683) | Deep subsurface microbial communities from South Pacific Ocean to uncover new lineages of life (NeLLi) - Chile_00310 metaG | ecosystem: Environmental > Aquatic > Marine > Oceanic > Sediment ... | reverse complement strand
ATTTTTAAATTCTACTTGAGAGTTTAAATATTTAACTTTTGTTTTTAATGTTTCAATTTCTTCTTCAAATTGAGCAATTTCAAATTCAATTTGTTCTTTTGCTTCTAAATATTTTATTTCAGTAGTATCACGTTCATCTTGTGCTTTTAATATATCATTAAATATAATATCTGCAATTGCTTTTGTACTTTCAGATGTTCGTGTACCAAAACTAACATTCCAAATACTAATAATACAATCTTCTTGTAAACTAGTACATAAGATATGATTTTGTTGAAGAAAATATTTGCGAGCAGGATGTGCTCCGATTTGCCCTTGATAAATTAAAGTTGAAAACTGTTTCATTTTTATTAAATGTTCAGTAATCATTTCTCTATTATTTTGATAATATTGTACACTAGATTGAGGATTAATATTCTTAATTCTTTCCGCATACCTTTGCCCGCAATGTTTAGTCACAGTACATTCAATCATTTGCTCTTGTTCCATTACTAATCTTCCTCTCCATCATCTTTTAATCCGATTTTATTTATTAATCTTTTAATTGGTATAGTTTTAATTGCACGTTCCCAATCAAAATCTTGGTTTTGATAAAATCTAAACATAATACCTTGTTCTATAATTGAATCTTGAGTAGCCCAAAATGCAAAATCTTTTCTTTTTAAGTCTAATAGACTATGTCTACGTATGTAATCAATTTGTACTTGTACTTTTTTGATATAATTATTTAATGCTGTTGTTACATTATCTACATCAATTTTATACTCTGGAAAATATGATAAGAATTCTGATGTTTCGTTAACAATTATTAACTCTAACATTCTTCTTACACTCCAGTTTGATTTTAAGTAATGTACTGCTACATATGCTGGTGATTTGATTTTTACTCTGTTCCAGTTTGCATCTACTACTACATATCCTTCTTCATCAAATGGTAATGTTTCTACTGTATTCATTATTTCATCTAAACCATTGAATGTGAATTCTTTTGGTTTTGGTATCCCAATATTATGTATCATTTCTTTTCCTGTTGCATTTTGTCTAGTACCAATATGAAATAATTTATATTCAGTAAATCTTGTTACAACTCTATTATATGGAGTACATAATTCAAATATATAAGTAAAGTTTATATTTAATATAAATAATAAATCATCTATTGCTCTATCAGGAATTGTAGTAGAATATACTCCTGGTCTTAATGTAGAATATAATGCTTTCCAGAATAAGTCGGCAAATGTTCTGTCACCATAACCTACTGTTGCTTTAGCCGCATCAATCATTCCATTTGTAGATATTCTCCATAATCCATCATTAAACCATAATTTCATTATACTTCCATCTAATTTCTCTTGTACTCTTGCTGTGTCCCAGTTAATAGTATCAGCATGTCCTTCTTGTATATTGAAGAATTTGTCGAATGGTCTACATACTACTTCCATATCTGACTCTCTTAATATAACTCCACGAGATTCTTGTACGATATCTCTTGAGAATGAACTTTCTACTTGGTTATATGCAAATAATATATAACCATTATCTCTTTTGATTTTTAATGAGTATGGTTTGTGACTTAACACATGCTCCCAGTCTTCATTATCTCTTATAAACTCTTGTAATTTCATCATATCGAAAATTCTCCTTTTTTTTATTTTTCTTACTTCTATACTAATTATACCAAAAATTTAAAAAAAAGTCTATTTTTTTTAGACTTTTTTAGACTTTTTAAACCATTTTAGTATTTTTTTAAAGAAGTTTTTCCCCATCTTCTCCTTCTGTATCACTGGGTATTACAGTAGTTTCCTCAACTTCCTCAACTTCCTCAGAATTCATAAGTTCTGCATCTAACATTTCATCATCTAAAATATCAATCTCAACTGCATCAGGATTAATATTATCATAGAAATTTGCTAGTTCCATATTAGACATTCCTTCTAATCTTTCCTCTAATTCTAACTCTACTAAACTTCTTGCATTTAATCTTGGATATACACTCATTTTAATTCCTCCTATTTTTTAAGGTTTTACCTTATAATTAATTATATCATTAATTTTGATTTTTTTCAAATTGTTAAAAAACAAATTTTTCGTAATTTTTCATTCTATTTCCTAAACTTGTTTTATTACTCATTATTTTAACCTCAATTCTTTCTTAAATTTTATAAATTGCTCTTTGTTTAGATAAATCTCTGCTTGTTCAATAGCATCTGCTACACTATGAACATTACCCATTTTAACATAGTATGGATAAGGAATATCCCAAGGTAATCTATAACCTGCAGCCATGTCATACTGTCTTTTCCAAAACTCTATAGTATAACGATAGTCTTTTCTAAATCTACGCGCTGTGTGCATAGCATATCTTTCTGCTTCGGTTTTAGCCATACAATTATTCCTTTCTATTTCTATAATTAATTATAACAAAAAAAAGGCTAAAAATCAATTTTAGCCTATTGAATTTTTATCAACATAATCTTTTATTTCTTTATAATAAAATTCATAATCAACTTCTTGTTCTCCTTGATTTAATTCTATATAATCATTTTTTACAATATCTTTAAGTCTGTTTATGAATGCTTTTTTATCTTTTGTATGATGTAACATACATGTATGGCAATTTAATGGTTCACCTTCATCTGCACACCATGGAACTAATTCACTTGGTACTCCATCAGGTATTCCATATTCACCATAACATTGAAGGTCGTCCAAAAGATAGTTTTGTTCTAGAGATTCACAATAATGGTATCCATTATTCTCTTCGCAAGATGAACAATAACCTTCCTCACTATCTCCAATAAATAGCCGTCCGCATTCGGCACAACTATCACCATATATAGTATTATTATAACTAATATCATTTCCAGTTATTAAACACTTATTAGATGCTACTTCTAATTCAACATGATAATTACTGTTCGATTCTTGAAAATCTTCATAAAAAGCATTATCACTATCATGATAGATGTATGTGTTGCAGAATGGATCTCCACTAACATATTCATAACCTCGTTCTTCAAAATATTTTATAATAGTTAATTGTGCTGCATAGTTTTCTTGTGGATATCCTTTATTAATTGTAAAAATTTTATCTTCGTGTTCAATCCATACAAAAGCTCTCCATGACCAATCCTTATTAAAAGCAACTAATGCATTCTTATAGTTTGCATTACCGAAGACAGAATAGTTATTCTCTCCCTCAGGACTTAAACAACTTTCTCCTACCAATCCTGCCGCAACAAATGCTAAAGGGTCATAACTAAGATATATATTTTCATCTCTTATTGGTGCATACATATTATTAATCAATCTTTCTTTAATATAACCTATATCTACATATCTATATGGTATTACTGGTTCGGTATTATTATCAAATTTAGTTGCAAATTTAGTTAATAATTTTGTTACTTTTGTACCAACATTTGCTTGCATATTTAAAATTTTTCTATTACTAATTACTCTATTTGAAATAATTTCATCTTTTGTGAAAGCATCTTTTGTTTTTAAACTATATTTGACACGCTCATAGATATCTAATGAATAATATTTACTATCAATCATAGGTATTTTAATACTTGAGTTATAATCAAAATCTTTAAAATATTTTTTTACATATGTTTTCTTTTCAAATACAGCTTTATTATATGCGGCTATTCTTTCACTTGAATTAGATAAGTAATAGTATTCATTTGCCAAAAAATGAAAAAGACTACGACTACTATGGTTATTCATCAAATTTGTAGTAATATACTTCTTTAAATTATTATCAATTATCATAAAGTTCTTCCCTTCTTTTAATCTTATAATATATTATATAATAAAAAAGGCTAAAAATCAATTTTTTAGCTTTTAAATTTTTATTTAGTTATTCTATCTGCTATTGTACTAGCAGTTGTTGCATTTGGCTTTATTTCACAAGGAAAACCACAAGATGCTACCCAACCTGTAATTTCTGAAATTAATTCATTAGTCTTACCATTCTTACCGATATCGCTATGTATAACTATATCAATTAATATATCATTTTCAAATAGGTATTCTAATAACTCTTTCGCTAATGTGATAGATAACTGCGTTTCATTATAAATTTTACTTCTTAAATCTTTAAATCTATCAACATATGTTGTTTCACTAAAAAATAATCCACCATAACCTTTAGTATGTAAAGATACTACTGATACTATTCTAGTTTTAGAATGTGCTTGTGAGTCTGTTCCTACTACAAGCGCACATTCTCTTCCTATCCGTTCTTCTTGTTTTATTTTGTCTGCTATAATGCTAAACATCTCTTCTTTTTTTAACTTACCGTAAGTAATTGATTTAAATGCCATAACGACACCTCCTAATTTTTTGTTATCTAATATTTCTTTCCGACACTAACTCATTCTAAAATTTGATTTTATTAAAAAGCGTAAATTAATTTACGCCTTCTGTTTGTGCTAATTCTTTCTTAGCAAGATTAATTTTTTGTATTCTTTAGCAGTCATAACCTTAGGTTCATGTCTGCGGTCACCCATAATAAATGTTTTTTTAGGATGTAAGCCTTTTGCGGCTAAGAATGCTATATCTTCATTTTCAGCGATAATACTTTTTTCTTTAGTTATAACTTCTGTAATTCCTTTTTTATCAGGAGTCATTTGAATACCCTTAACTATTGCATAATAAAATTTTTCCATTCTTTATTCTCCTTTTCCTTTTAAGTTTCAATTCCACGCATGTGATGTGTTTCTAGAATTTCATCAATAAGAATTGGTTTAAAGTCTAAGACTTCACCACTTACATTGTAATGATTATCTGTTAACTCAATCTCACTATCTCTGTGACCATCACCATCATGAATATGTCCATGTACATTAATAGTTCCTTCAGGATAATCATTTAGATCAACAGGTTCATGTGAATACACTACATTATCTACAAGTAGTACTCCTCTATAAATCTTAGTAAACCCAAGCGCAATATACCAGTTCATAATACGTTTAGGATCATGATTACCTAATATAATTTCAATGTTTCCATTTAATTGATTTAGAAACTCTAACCACTTACCTGAACCACCGAAACAAAAGTCTCCATGATGAACTACTCTATCACCTGGCTCTACAATACTATTCCATTGTTTAACAAGATGTGCATTCATATCTTCTACATTATCACACCATTCTTTTCTACTAGTATATTTAATAATATTCTTGTGATAGAAATGTGTGTCACTAATATGATATGTTTTCATTTTATTTTCTCCTTTCTAAAAGATTGCATCCTTGTACTCTTCTTTTATTTTTACATTTGGTTTTAAAATTATTAGATCTGCATCTAGTGCCCATTTTAATGAAGATATAGATTCACTTTTTATAGGGTAATCTCTACCATCAACAAGTAATGATAATACTTTAATTTTTGGTCGCCATTTATGACCACATGAACAATAACTATAACCATGTAGACGCCTTTCTCTACTTAGCCCCTCTGTATTTCCACATTTAGGACATTTATCATACTTCATAACAACACTCCTTTAATTTTTATTGGAGGGACGGATCGGACTCGAACCGACGCATACTAGATTTGCAGTCTAGCGTGTTAGCCATCTTCACCACTGCCCCATTAAGGATTAGTATAGAAATAATTCTTCTGTAACTAATCTATTTAAAAAATCTTTTTTATTTTCTTCTAATGCTTGTTTTAGTTTATTTTTTAAGTCTTTTTTATTGCTTTTATAACGTTTTTTTTCTGCTTTATATACTAAATCAGAAAGTTTATATTTGTGTTTATAATACTTAACGATTAAGCCTAACATTATACTCCTCTTTTCTTATTAAGGTATTCGTATTTTATCTATCTTGATTTTAATTTATTCATTAATCTTTTTATATGGTGTATAATCATTTGCCATCTTAATTTTATCATTCTTCTTTCCTCCCGTTGATTCTATATATTCAGAACGAGTATTATAAACTCCTCCACCTATTGTTTTAATAGGTATAGCTCTATCTGTATTATAATTAAAGTAACCATCTTGATGTAAGTCATAATAATTAACACTAGGCAATGCTATGCCAAAAGTTTCTATTGTTCCATAATTTTCTGCACGCATAGCCACGCAACATGAACAATAACGATAACTAACTGGACCAACTGAACTCTCTAATACTTTTGTTGGTAAATCATTATTACGACATATGTCACATTTTTCCATTAAAAATCACTCCTTTATATAAAAATTATACCAAAATTTACGAATAAAATCAACTTTGGCATAACCTAATAATTTATTATATATATGGATTGTAAATAGGGTCATTAAATATATCGTAATCATTACCATCTTCATCAATAATATGAAACATAACACTATTCTGTGCATATTCTACATTATCTAGTGTTAAATATGTACTTGATTGTCCCATATTTACTTGTATAATTTCATATTTTTGATTTTTTATTAAACCTTCTTTATTGTTATTTGATTTTATATATACTGCATATATTTTTTTAGGTCTTACCTCTATTTTGCTAGGAATAACAATAACATCATGATCGGTATATCCATATGCTTGTAATGTGGCTTTTAATATACCTTCAATACCTTCAGTAATTTCAGTAGATAGTGGTTGATATCTTGCCTTAATTATTTTTCCATCTTCCATAACTAACGATGCTTTATATAATATCTTTCTATCTAAAATCATAATTCGTCCTTCTTTCTTTTTATTTGGCAAGAATAGCAGTCGTCTAGGCTACATTTACAGGATTGCGCCCTGGTGTAATAGTTATACTATATTCTTATTTGGTCCGACGGACGGGACTTGAACCCGCTAACAATGCGATCACAACGCATCTGCTATCCTCTTTGCACTCCGTGGGGATATTAATTTAACTCTTCTACTTCCCATTCATAATACTCTTCAATATCACGTATACCTAATGTAAATGTTGCTCTTAATTCTATAAATTTAAATACTTTTCCTTCTTTATTTTTACAAATAAAGTTTCTTGGATAATCATGAAAAACTAATACTTCTATTATTTCAAGATGATTTAGATTAGTAACATTGCTATTAGTTACATATTTTTTCATATTTAATTACCTCAATATGCTTTATACTCATATAAGCACTCCTTTATTTTATTATGGAGGATAGTGTGGGATTCGAACCCACAGAGGAGCATCGCTACCCCTCGTCAGTTTTCAAGACTGGTGCAATTGTCCGTTCTGCCAACTATCCATATATTGTGTTTTACGGTCTTTACCCACCTGACTTTAATCTATTTATTTTTACTTTGACTTGTTTTAATTGCTCTACCTTGCTTTTCCGCATCAGATTTAACTGCGTAACATTTTCCTTTGTCACCATACTTCCAACCTTGTTTCCCGCTTGGTAGTGTACACCTTTTTATCGGCATCCCAACACTCCTCGTAGACTACTACGATTCATTTCTTGTAATAGTACAAAAACTATAAATTAATCCTGTTTGTGTTACTTCTTCCTCAATATTATAATTTTTATGATATTCAAAGTATTTTACTATTTTTTCATATCCTTTATAATGTTTAGTAAAAGTGTATTCTATCTCACTATTAAATATATAACGTTGAGTTAACTGTATTTTAACACTAGTTATTACAAGTTTAATTTTAATTGCAAGTAATATTAATTGTATTCTATTTACTATTTGTTTTAATTTTTCAACCATTGTTAATCTCCTTTTTTATTTGGCAAGGATAGAGGGACTCGAACCCCCGAATACTGGTTTTGGAGACCAGCGCCTTAAGCCACTTGGCTATACCCCTATTAGAGGGAATTATTAACAATTCCCTATATTCATAATCATAAGAGCAAGACCAAGAATTCCAAATATCATACCAAACCATTCTTCACTATCTCTAGGTAATCTAAACTCATTAGGAACAAGAGAAATAGCCATTATAATCAATAGTAATCCTAATAGTGATAATAGGTTCATATTATTCTTCTATTATATAAACATTAGTATCTGTATCTATATTAGTATCTTCAGTATCTTCAAAATCTTTAGTATCTTCAAAAAATTCGACTTCATCACCACTTAATGTTAAATATACATCTAATGCTATGTCTGCTGTTTTATCTTTGATTACAATACCTAATTCTATTGCCTTATTTGATACCACTTCAATTCCAGTTTGAATTCTGTCTTTAATAGTTAACCTCTTTGGTACTGGTAATCCAAACGCTTCTTTAATCTTTCTTTCAATCAAATTCATAAATGCTCCTTCTTTCTTTTTTTTATTTTTATTTGGCACCGCCGACAGGATTCGAACCTGCATAAAACCGTGGTTCGTAGCCACGTGCTAATCCAATTCAGCTACGACGGTATTTTGGAGTAGTAGACGGGGCTTGAACCCGCTCCATCGCTTCGGCAAAGCAATATGCTCCCATTAAACACCACTACTACATTGGCACGCCTGACAGGATTCGAACCTGCAATATACGATTTAGAAGACCGTTGCCTTATCCAATTTGACCACAGACGTATTTATTATTATAGTTCCCCACCCAACTATAACATGCTAGGGATTTCAGAATTAAGTTGACAACTCTCCCATAGCCCCGAGTAGTTAATGTCATTGGCTACTCGTCGTTTATTTAATTAATAATTTACTTGTTTAGTTCTAATTAATGTGGACATAGTGCTTGTTTTTAATTCAAGTATTATTTGTCCGTAATTTACATCTACTACAACCATATCTATATCATAGTTAATAGTAATTCTTGGATATAACTCTTCAATAACATCAATAACTAATCTACGTTTTGGCATAGTAATAGTATTTCCCTCAACAATAACCGCTTCATTAGACATTCTTATCAAGCGATGCAAAATTGAATCGAAAGTTTCTTCATTATTAATATATATTACATTTTCATCCTCGTGTTTTAGTATTTCCTCTAATGCTAATGTTGTCTTTCCAGACGCTGTTGTTCCATAAATATATTTTAACATAACTTCTCCTTTTAATTTTATTTGGTGGGCAAGACAGGACTTGAACCTGCAACAACTAAATGCGAGAGGGTTACAACCTCTTTGCTAATTCCATTTCGCTTCTTACCCATTTGTAGAGAGCCATAATTTACAGGCTGCCCTCTATTGTACCTGGTGATGAATTAAGGATTTGAACCTTTTGCACTCGATACTCTCGCACCATAACAATTGCGACTTGTTATCATTCATCATTTGGAAGGGACTACCAGATTCGAACTGGTGAGTGCCGGATTCAAAGTCCGGTGCGTTCAGCCATCTTCGCCAAATCCCTATATTTCTATTAAGTTAATTAAACATCTTGACCTCTTTTAACCCAACATGTATCACATAGAATTACTTTAATCTTAATGTTATTAATTTCTTTATGATATGGACAAATAGTTTTTGAAACATTATCTTTTGTTGTACCACAATCTTCACATTTTAATATTTTGAACTTTTTAAACATTAATTTTAATTTTGTAAACATTAAAACAATTCCTTTCATTTTATTATTGGAGTGATGTGCGGGAATCGAACCCGCCTCTCTTGTTTTATCTTAAGCGTAATAGCTATCGATATACTAACATCACATTTGGTGTGGTACTGGGGAATCGAACCCCACTCGCCAGGGTGGAAGCCTAGAATAATAGCCGATATACGAGTACCACATTTGGAGCAGATGACGAGATTTGAACTCGCAGCTCGCGGATTGGAAATCCACAGTGTTACCATTACACCACATCTGCATATAATACAATGATGTTTCGAGGCTAAATAGGTATCTTAGACAATGTCTTTCTCCTAATCCTGATGATCAATCAGTGCACTGACAACTTATCTCTCTTCATTGTATTATTAATATTTGGTGAAAAATACAGGATTCGAACCTGTCATATGACTTAAAAGTCGACTTTATATCATGTGTTACCACTACACTAATCTTTCATTTGGTGTTTCAAGAAGGATTCGAACCTTATCCGTAATTACGGGACTGGTGTACAATCAGCCACAACTCCAAGTTGTCACTATCCACATTTGGTCAGCGTAGTAGGATTTGAACCTACGGTCTCCTCGGTCCAAGCGAGGCGGGAACGACCAAACTTCCCCATACACTGATATTAGAGGAATGGTGGAGGGTTAACGGAGCTCCACCTATCCCAGGCTCCGAATAATAGCTATTACGCTACTACATAAATATTCATTGCTTGCGGTCCTTTATCACTTGTTTCAACTGTGAATTCTACGTTTTCTCCTTCTTCAAGAGTTTTAAATCCATCTGCATTGATTTGTGAGAAATGTGCAAATACATCTTGACCGCTTTCATCAGTGATGAAACCAAATCCTTTGTCTGCATTAAACCATTTTACTGTTCCTGTCATTGTACTACCTCCTTTTCTAAACTACTAAAATACTTAAGATAGGAGTTAATACACCAGTCTCGTTACTATTTCGTGTTTATAGATTTTTGATAGGGTATTCGACCTTGGCTCCCTATCAGTAGTGCGCGTCACTACGCCTCTTAGTTGGGGTTTCTAGCCCCTTTGTTCAAATTGCCCTAATATCAGTCTTTTATTTTTACTACGACCCTTATCGGGCAAAGTCGTATTTGATAGAGCATTCGATTAAGGCTCTCTATCATGATGGTCTCCGATCCCATGCCTATATTTTTATCATTAACTTACTGGCAACGTCAAAGTCATCGATGCCCTTGAGGTACCACCACGGTATTTTAATCTTGCGAAGGGGGTTAATTCTTCTCGACTATCACTGCCAGTAAGTTAATGATATAGTTTATTATTGGTGCTGACGACAGGACTCGAACCTGCAATGATACTTCTATCGACGGCTTACAAGGCCGTTCCACAACCAATTGTGGTTCGCCAGCATTTGGTACTCACTAAGGGAGTTGAACCCTTGACTCCAAGTTGTAAGCATGGTGTGTTCCCGTTATACCAAGTGAGTATTTGGTGACTCCGAGAGGACTTGAACCTCCAACCTACTGGTTAAAAGCCAGTTGCGCTACCAATTGCGCCACGAAGTCATTTATTTAATTCTTGTACTTTTGTAACTTTCATTTCTTTATCCATTAGTTTTTCACCATAGACTTCACGAAAGTGTTCATAGGTTTTTTGTTTTGCTTCTTCTTCATTATTTACTTCTTGAAGATAAGAAGTTTTAAACGTAACCTGTACTAAATACTTTTCCATATTATTTTCCTTTCCTTAACTCTTATAATATATTATATAACATTTTTAGAGTTTTTTCAATTTTTTAGAAACCTAATTTTTTAATTTTAAATCAAAAAAGTCTTAAAGTTATTAACCTCAAGACTTGATATTGTTTTTGGCGGGACATAGGGGAGTTGAACCCCTGTCTAAGCGCTGACAACGCCTTATAATAAACCGTTATACTAATGTCCCATATTAGGGACTTAGCCCTATTTAGAAGATAGTATCATCAATATCTTGAGTATTCAATTTTTGTGCAGTAAAAGAGCCACATGTATAATACGGTTTCGTTTGTCTATGCACTTGTGTATTCCAATTGAATTTTCTCATTAGTGATACCTCCATTTTTCCTGTTAAGTGATTATTTTTCTTCACTCTTATAATATATTATATCATTTTTTTAAAAATTAATCAAATTTTTATATACTATTCCTTTCTATTTATATAGTCAATATAATCTTGCAATAATATCATAAAATTACTTCCGATAACTACTTCTTCAAGAGTTAATCCTTGTCCTATAAGAGTTCTAAATCTTACAACATTCTTATTAATATTTGTTTTCTGTACATGATATAGAATGCGTTTATTAAATATATCTTTATTATTATTATCTTGAATTTTTAAATGTATGATTAATGCACTTACTCCAATTTCTACTTCTGCTCTTACTTGTTGAAGTTTATTATATTTATCATTAAATTTAACCGTTATTTCTTCAACAGCATTACGAAAACCTGTTAATGTATAATTTGATTTCATAATATTATTCTTCCTTTCTTTATTGGAGGCAAATACGGGATTCGAACCCATCCTATGTGCTTATGAAGCACATGTTAGTACCAAACTAATTCGCCATATGATGGAAGGGGAAGGACTTTCACCCTTCTCTTCTCTATAGGTCACTAATCGTCAATTATATACCCTAAAGATAATCCACTCTCCATACCGCTATTTACTATGTGACTAATTCATACAGTGATAGCTTCGATACTGTGGCCGCCATTTGGGTGAAGGGAGTTTCGATATCCCTTCGTCGTCAACACTTAAATTATCTATCATATGCTAGATAATAAACTTAATCGTTGAAAGTTTAAATGTGCGGCGATATGCCAGTACCACCACACGACAAGTGACTAACTTGTCTTTATAGGTTACGAGCACTGTCTAAGGTCTCGGTAAACCATCTTATTAATTTCTATACTCTTTAGCCGCGCGACAAGGTTCACCTTTTTTTGGATATGATTGACCACATCCTATACTTGGATCACATATCTCAGCATAAGTATAATTTCTAGTATTGTCAAATAAACCAGTAAAGATTATTAGACTTACAAATGCAGATAGTCCTATAAGAATTTCCATAATATCATCCTTTCTTTAAAAGTAATATTGATATAAATAAATTAAAGACAAAAGGTGCTATAATTATTATTGTAAATAAATCTTTCACGTTTGCCTCTATTCTGTTAATCTTAAACCTTTTAATACAAATTGATAGTCACGATATAAAGTTTCAGAAATTTCTTTTCTATCATATATATATTGTACCCATTCTTTTGCTGTTAATTTAGAATTATCTTTTGTTTCTCTCGCTACTTCAAAATCAATTATTGACTCTATAACATCAAGAATATCAATAGTGTTATCTACTTCTAAATTATGATGTTTTGCTTTCTTTTTATGTATTTTACGAATTTTTTCAGTAGATACTGGTAAGAATAAAAACATTAATAACTTATCTAAATCATGAGTTATATGTCTATAATTAATAAAACTTGATATCATTTTATTATTTTTTACAAAATTTCTAAATGCTTTTCTATGAGCAATTAAACCTTTAATTCGTTGTAGTCTACTTTTTCTTTTCTTTTCCATAAAAGTCCTGCTTTCTATTATTGGATGCGGAAGGGCTGGATTCGAACCAGCGATTTTCAGCTTATGAGGCTGACGAGATGACCACTTCTCTACCCCGCAATATTTAATGATAAATGACCAAGCTTCTATAGCGCTCTACCAGTTGAGCTACTGATGCTGCATTAGCACCAGACGGGACTCGAACCCGCAACCTCTCATTTATCAAATGAATTAGAAGTAAGCATTAGTTCTTATTATCATTATATTTTATTTAAGGCTGAACTTTTATCAAAATTAAAAGTTTTGGGTTAGAAGTAAGTATCAGCTCTATTATTTATTTTAATTAGACCCAGCTCCTTTACATTTTTCGATTGTAGTTAGAAGTAAGCATGGGCTCTATTTATTTGTTAAGTTAGGTCTAGCTATTAATTTTCCTAGAATGAAAGTGTGGGAATACCCACTAGAAGTAAGCATAGACTCTATTTTTAATTTTATATTTGGCTTGGCTAATATATTTTCCTCCCGAAGGAGGTAAATACAGGAATTGAACCTGTAATAACCATTTAGAAGTAAGCTCAAGCTCTAGTTTCTTATAACATTAATGCTACAAGTTTTTCAATATCAGTAGTTTTGATTACTTTTTGTCCGTCCAAAGGAGTTCCATAAGTATCGCTGAATACTGTATCTGCTTCAGATGGATCTGTTACAACCTCACCACGAAGTGATGCAATTTTATGAATGTTAAATTGTTCTACATAGTCTGAGTTCATATATTTTTTCAAGTAATCAACAACGTTTGAACTAATAACATGGTTATCTCCTTCTTGCATTTGATTGATAACAATTACCTCACGGTTTTTAATATCAATAATAAATCCAATATACTCACGACTATCTGCTTTTGGTAATTTAACTTTAAGAGCCATGTTTTTAGCACTCCATGCATTAGTATTTAAGTCATCTTTGTGCTGATAACCACAATACGTTTCACCTTTGTTGAATTTTCCACCATATCCATTTAACTGGAATACAGCATATTCCCAACCCAGGTCTTCAAGTTCACGTAAGTTGATGTCCATATATTCTGCTCCATTTACATCACGGTTATCTCCTGAGGCCAATGCTGAATAACCAAATGGTCTTCCAGAATAATTTCCCCAATACAATTTATCTGTGTGACCATCTTTGTGAATAAACACTAGACCTGAATCGACATCAAATAAGTTTTTCCAATATGCAAATGTACGGATGTATTCTTTTGTAATTGTTTGACGTGTACCTGTTGGCACCATATCAATACCATCACCATCAGCACTTGTGTTGAAAGGTACTGCGATTTTACTAAATGCTTCATCAATATAAACTTTTCCTAATCCACCTAAATTAATGTAGAATTGGTCAATTTTAGCTAGTAATTCTTCTTTAAGAGTATTTTTCATACCTTGAGAAAGAACTGACTTACGCCATTTAACTTCATATTCTGTTTCTTGATGATTAACAACCTTACGATTATTATAGAAACTAAATGAACGTGGTCCATTTGATTGGTCTAATAAACTCTGTAAGAATTGCATTGTTACTAATGGATTAGTTACACTAACCATATCTACAATCTCAATTGCTTCTTTTAAAGATGCACGAGATAGTAACCATACTAAGTTACGTGACAACATTGAACCATGTTTAGCAAATACTTTAGCCGCTTCAACAACCTTTCCTTGCTCCATTAATTCTGTTGCCAGTTTTTGTGGGCTTTGTGTGTTGTAAACTTTTGGTACATTTAACCCAACTTTTCTAGCAATAGTATTAAAATATTTTGCTTGTTTTTTAGTAACAGGTGTTTTCAAGCAGTTTTTAGCCGCAAGATATAATCTATTACGTTGGTCTTCTGTATAAGTAAATAATTTTTCTTCACCAATCATTTCAACACTTAATTTAACAACATCTTTACGATCAAAACTCTTTGCAAATAAATCAATTGGATATTTATTAAACATTTCAACAGCGTTGTCTTTACCTTTTATTGCAGTAGAGCCGCTATAAAAATCATTTTTAAAT
>Ga0114920_10000654_pt1 | contig 15156 bp, 15 predicted proteins | sample ChitaG_FD_88683 | JGI IMG/M metagenome (GOLD analysis project Ga0114920, IMG submission 88683) | Deep subsurface microbial communities from South Pacific Ocean to uncover new lineages of life (NeLLi) - Chile_00310 metaG | ecosystem: Environmental > Aquatic > Marine > Oceanic > Sediment ... | reverse complement strand
GAGGGCATATCCTCTATACTGGATGCTTTTATGCAGAACGCAGGCATCAAATACAGGCTAGAACGCTCAAATCATGACAGTTTTATAAAGGGACGGACAGCAAGAATAATGGTCAGAGGAAAAGAAGTTGGCATGATAGGAGAAATACACCCGCAAGTTCTGCAATCATGGAAGATTGAAATGCCAACAGCAGGTTTTGAAATAGACCTGCAGAAGATGTTTGCTATTTAATTACTTTAACCAGCCAAAAAAGCTGAATGGTTTTTTCACTTTGTACTCTTCACCTATCAGATATGCTGCTATTGCTTTAAAATGCTGCGCTGCATGGGATTTTGGCTTATGCGTAACAACAGGCTCTTTGCTCGCAACAGCCTCCATTACACTGCGGTCTTCTGGGACCTGCCCTATTATTGGCAAATCAAGAAAATCCTTCACATCATCAACAGGCATCTCATGCTTTTCATTCCTTATCCGGTTTATAACAACCCCTATATTCCTTGTGCCGAGGGCTTTTGCAATCTCCCCCAATTTTAACGCATCTGTGATTGCAGGAAGCTCTGGGTTTGTAACAGTTATAAGCTCATCCGCAGCCTCCACAGCAGCCAGGCTTTCTTGCCCAAGGCCTGCAGCAGAATCAATCAGAATGAAATCAGCATCACCTATAAGCGTGTAGAAAATATCCACAAACTCGCTTGCCCTCGGTACAATTATTTTTTTAAGGGAGATATCTGCAGGAATAACCATAAAGCCTGATTTGTGATAGTATATAGAATCCTTTACCCTTACATCCTTATTCATAATATCCTGTACAGTCCTTGGATACAGCGGAATCCCGAGATGAAAGCCCAGGTTTGAGGTCCCCAAGCTGCTGTCTATTGCAATAACAGATTTTTTAAAACCAGCAAGTGCAGCAGCAAGATTTGCTGTAAGAGTGGTTTTCCCCACACCTCCCTTTCCAGAAGCAAGGCAGATTATCCTTGTCATACTATGATATTTTTTATTCAGATTTAAATATTCACGGACCCGGTGGGAATTTCAGAAGGATAACTCATACAAAGTTATCACACAGTCGAACCCACGACACCCAGCTATCTCCAATGGATAGGAGGTTCACCAAAAGCTTTCTGGTGCTCTATCCAATTACTCTCCCCTTTCCGTGAACGCCTTTCAAGTTCATATAGAAAAGGGCTCTGAGCTACGGGCCCATTAAAGCTAAAGATCGCTTGGTATAATATATGTATACGATCGGTCACTAAAGGTATATTAAATTTACTATTAAAAAAGCATTATGAACAAATCTCTTATCATTCTAGGATTGGTTCTAATACTTATAGCACTTATTTCTGGCTGCATCCAGACAGGTGAGATAATAAGGGACTCAGGCGAAACAAATGAAACCCAAACAGTCCTAAACGAAACCCAGCCAGCCCTGAACGAAACAAACGAGACCCAATCCCAACTAATTCTAAACGAGAGCGAGGCAGAAGAAGACCCATGCGAAGGGATTGTATGCGAGGATTCTGTTGAGACATGCCGTGACGGGTTTAATGCCACATGCTCCAATACATGCGCCAATGGCTCATGCTCCTCATGCACTCCAGACTGCTCAGGTCATAACCCCATACATATTGATTTATGCGATGGTCTTGACTGCCCTGATTCAGTCACAGCATGCCCGGATGGTTTTGAAGCATCATGCAAAAATACATGCAGTTATGATACAGGCTGCTCCTCATGCACTCCAGACTGCTCAGAACACCAGATACAAGAAACACAGGATTTATGTGAAGGGGTCTCATGCGAAAGCACTGTTACTGCATGCCCCGACGGGTTTAACGCCACATGCCCCAATACATGCAATCCAGAAACTGGTTCCTGCAGCACATGCACCCCAGACTGTTCAGAGCACCAGCTCTGCGAAGAAGACTGGACATGCACAGAATGGTCAGAATGCACAGAAGAACAGCAAACAAGAACATGCTCAGACCAGAATGAATGCGGAACTGAGGAAAACATGCCTGAAGAAACAAGAACATGCGAAATCCCGGAAGGCTCAGTTTTTGATATTGTAATCAATGAGGTAATGCCAAACCCAGAAGAAGGACCAGAATGGCTGGAATTATACAACCCAACCCCTTATGATATAGATTTAAACGGAGCATGGATTGATGATATATTAGGTGGAGGAAAGGGAAAGGGTAAATATCCAAAACAAATAGAAAATATAACAATACCAAGCAACGGATTTTTTGTATTGGAGATTACATCATATTATTTCAATAATGACAATGACACAGTCAACTTTATTGATGTTGATGGTATAACTATTATAGATTCGTACTATTATAACTCAACAGAAAAGGGCAAGAGCTGGTACCGCCTTCCTAATGGCGAAGAATGGCAATCAACACCAACAGAAAACCCAACGAAAGGAGAATCAAACTAATCTGAAACAACTAAAGCGCTTCCCTACAGTCTTCGCACCACCATCTGCCACCTACATGGCGCAGGTTGTCAGAGTGTGCTTCACATCTTTCGCATAGCCCTGATATCTCCTGATCAGGCTCTGCCACTAATGCTATCCTTGCCTTCAGCTTCTCAGAAAGCACACCAATCAGCTCTGGTGACACAGTCAGAATCTCTTTATCAGAAACAATCCCCAGAAGCTTGCCGCCCTTAACAACAGGTATCCTTTTTACCCCTGATTTGATCATTTTCCTGGTAACCTTCAGCATATCATCTTCAGGAGAAACTGTGATAAACCTCTTTCTTGATTTTATGGAATTAATCTTGACTTTTTTGGGATCCTTGCCTTTTGCAACAATACCCACTATATCATCATCAGTAATTATCCCCACAGGCTTCTGGCCCTTCATTATAATAACAGAACCTATGCGATTGTTTGTCATGATCTTTGCCACATTAGAAACAGTAATCTCCGGGTCAACAGTAATCACATATTTCTTCATTATCTCTTTAACTTTTACCATATATCACACCTATACTTGTATTGTTTTTAAGTTTTATAAAACTATAGCGTGTTAATTTCTTGAAGAATTAGCTAAGCAGATATTACAGTGCCGTCATTTTTCACATAAAATACCTTGCCATTAACAGTTATTTTCCAATAAGGCTGGAATGGTGAGGATGTTATCTTTCCAGGCTCCCAGACAAATTCAGCTGTGATATCTTTTATGTAAAATTCCTCTATAAGCACGTTTTTGTATCCCTTTCTTGGTCTCTTAAGATAATATTTAAGAGCCTTATCTGTTGCTTCCTTCTTGCTTATCCACCCATAATCCTCAGGCTCGCTTACCCAGCTGGCTTCCCTGAAAATTCCTGAATCAGCGTCAACTATAATAGCAGCTGATGTTAGGATTTCTCCGTTAAGATTCTTTTCAAATGTGATGACATAATAATTCTTTCCATCATTGGTACGAGTGACAAGAACACGCTTCCCTTCCCTAGACCCTTCAAATGCATCTGCAAACAATGGGTCATCAAGCAGATAGGAAGGTATTATTTTTCTCCATTCAATCTCATATATTTTCAGGGGTTCCATTGAATCGCTTTTTTCTGCTGTTGAGCTAATACCAAATGTTTCCCCCTCGGAAGCAGTAAAGTCGCTTCTCATGGAATTAACAAGCTTCTCACTCTCCTGGTTTTCTTTTATTATACCAATAGTCACTTCAGCATTGCTCTCCACTGGTGGGGGCTCAGCCACCTGCACAAATCTCTTATTATACACATCTGCGCTGTTTATAACCAGGAAATAAGTAGTCTGGGCTTCCTCTGCAGTGATAAAGCGGTCCACGCCCAACCCCCCTGTATTGGGGTCAGTTAACCAGAATCCGTAAACATCAAAATCAGGCGTGCCTGGATAGGGGTCTTCGCTTGATGCAAATCCGTTAACAACAACCCAATTATTATAGCTTCCATATACCGGAACAGCCGGCGGGACCCTGTCCGGATCAGCGTATTGAGGGCTCCCATAGTAAAGATGAACAGGGTAATCCATCCAGTGGGCAATATCCCTCATGTAATCTGTAATCCTGTCACTGTTATAAGACCTTATCCCGAAATTATACCCCTCGAAAGGGTTTCCCCCAAGCAAGTTATCATACATATCATATATATGAAGCAATGCATCATAAGGGTCAAAATGACCCAAAACAGCATCCATACCCCTGGGGTCAAGCTCACCTGGATTGTTTTCCGGAAGGTTGTATTGGAGTCCATAATCATGAATCTGTGTCTGTGTAAGAGACGGATCCACTTCCAAATAGTTAAGTATCATTTCTGCTGTAGCAGCAGAGCTATAAACTTCTGTAGCAAAAAAAGGCACAATATGATGGACAGTGAATGCATTGTTAACTGTAATTGTTATGTTCTCAAAGTCAATCAAATCACCATCTGAAACAACAAACTGCACATCCGAATAAACACCAGCCTGTTCATAAGTTGGCGTCCAGTTGAATTCCTGTGTATCTGGGTCAAAGCTTGCTCCAGGGGGCAGGTTATTTACTGAGTATGTAAGCGGGTCACTATCTGGATCAGAAGCAGATGTTATGAAATTTAACAGCCCGCCCTCATAAACCTCTTTATCGCCTATCAAATCCAATACCGGAACCCTGTTAACATTATTCACAGTTATACTAACTTCCTGGCTGTCATTAAACTCCCCATCTGAAACAGTGATTAAAACTATATGAACACCAGCATCATCATAACCAGTCTGCCATGTGAACACATTCCCGTTCTGCGTGAATCTCGAGTCGTTTATATAATATGTCAATGGGTCACTATTCGGGTCCTGTGCAGCAGCAGAAATCCCAACCTGCTCTGTCTCATTAACTTCAACATCCGGAGTAAAATTCAGTATCGGCGGCCTGTTCAGCTCCCAGCCACTCTGGTTCACAAAAGGATAATCATCCTGAGAGTCAGCATCAATTACATAAGGGTAATCACAGATACCATCACTTCCGGGAGCTCCGTCATAATTAATTAATATGTCTGTGCAAGAACCTCCCCAGTAGTTACCGCCATCAAAATAACCATTATCCCAAAAGTTGGTGCCTGTATTTGAGGCTTGAATGGTATTGCTGAATATATTGTTTTGATATATTAGAGTATTGCTGACACCATTTAATCTTATACCCTTTACATTGTTTCTTATTAAATTGTTTTTAATGGTATTATCGTTAGAAGATGAATCTATCCATACTCCATGTTTGTTGTATCTAATTATATTGTCTTTAATGGTGTTGCTACGTGACGAACTAATTAAATAAATAGCAGCTGAAGTATCTGAAGCAGAAAAATCTTCAATTCTACAATTTTGTATTGTATTGCCTGCTTTACCATTCATAAATATCCCGGCACCAGTAGTAACAGTAACACCATCTATCAAATGATTCTCACAATCAAAAACTATATTATTCCCACCAAATATAATACAAGTTCCTGCATGATTTATTATATCCTGTGTCAATGTCACCTTACTATAACTCCCATCTAGTTTTGCAGAACAATCCCCGCATGAATTGCATGTAGTCTCTGCCTGTGGTGAAACTAAACTATCCTCAGAATCTTCTATTAAAACTGGCTCTTTTAAGACTGATTTTGCACCCACAAAGGATATTAAAAAAACTAAGAAAACCACGCTAATTAGTATCAGAGTGATATTTGAGCTCATAATTCACCATTAGCACACCATTAATTATTGAGACTTTTGTATTTTTAACCTTTATTCTCATAGCCTTGTATTTATGTGTTGGTAGTGAAGTATTTAAACTTAATTGGCTTGCTAAACAAGCAATTGGCAACATTTACTAACCCCCAGAAACAATAAATATACAGAGAATTGGGGATAGTGTTAGGCATGAGGCTAAAAATCTTAACAGCATTGATAACCGTTCTGGGTATTTTTTTATTTGTCAATATAATACAATCACAACCTGCTTCTGAACCTTGGATATGGCAGAATTGTACTCAGGTTAGTTGTGAGGACGATGTGGGTTCAGTATCATGTAATTGTAGTGAAGTTAATATTAGTGATGGTATTTGGCCAGATTATCCTGATGGTTTGAGGTCCGCTTCGAATATTTCAGCTATAATAAACACAACACATAATCAAACCAACATTCCTGATGGCAGCATAATAACAAATGTTGAACTGTTAATAAACTGGAGTGTCACAGAGTCTGGAGGCACATGTTCCATTGAGATTTGGAATGGATCATGGCAGAATGTAAGCTCTACATGCAATGTTGGCAGTACACCAAGTTTGAAAAATTACACTATTACTGATATTATCAACAATGAAACAAAAGCTGAAAACGTGGAAGTTAAAATAAATCACACATTCGATTCTCCTTATAGTCATCTCAAAGTTGATCAAATCTACATAAACGTCTCCTACCTCCCACCTCATTATTTTGATTCCTGGAACCTGACGAATTCTTCGGGAGCTGTAATTTCTGACGATGAGAATTTTACAAGGAATGATACTGTTAATGCCTCTGCACACTGGTTTGCTGACGGGATTGATTCCGCTGTGATTGAGCATAACGGGACATGGAGTTTTGTTAACTATACTATAAACGGAACAGGCGAGTTTGCAGGAAACTGGACAAACTACACGCTTAATTTCTCAAATGTAACAGAGTTTCCTCTTGCAGGGAATATTACAGTGAGAGCGATATATGCGAATGACAGCTATGGCCAGCTGAATGCGACGAGTCCTGGCCATTACTTTATTTTATGGAGCTATGCTGATGCTGCCAACTTGAGTTTTGAGGGTGGGTCTGTTTTGAACGGAAGCAATGTGAGTGTGTTATGCAATGTCACAGATTCCAATTCCTCCATGGGAATTCCGGGGTATAATGTTTCCTTCTGGAAGAATGAGTCTTTCTTTGGCTCGAATTTAACCAATTCTTCTGGCATAGCAAGCATTGTTTATTCTGACAACACAACAATTGTGAACAAGACCTCTGTGACAATACCATTCAAGTGCAACATAACAGACGAGGCAGGGATTTTCTATAATGCCAGTGTTTCTGAAGCCTCAGACAATCTGAGTGTTGTGGATATTGATTACATCAACATCTCAGGAAACTTCAGTGTCTATAACAGGGGAGAGAACATAACCCTTACAGTGGTTGATACGAGCAATAACACTGTGGCGAATGTGAGCTTGTATGTTAATCTCACAAAATACAATCAAAGCGAACAGAATCTTTTCAATAACTATTCTGATAACTACACCTTCAATATCAATTCCTCTGACCCTGTTGGGAACTGGACACTTTTTGTAAACATCACAAAGGAAGGCAGGGTTATGAACCAGAGCTTTGAGTTTAATGTGAGCAGGGATTTGAATCCTGTGTTTACAACTCCTTCATCTACTTTAAGACCATCACCAGGTTCAATTATAAGCGATCCAATAGTTCAGATAAAAAATGCAAGAAATGAGGTAATAACATATCTAATGAACGTTACCCTTGTTTGTCTAAATGGTCAAACCGGATTGAACAATATCTCTAATAACAGATATAAGAATGAATCGTTCGAATGCACAGCACATGGAGCATATAGCACTCAATTCCCTATAACAGCCAATGCAACTGATGATTATAACAACACAGGCACATACTCTTTATATCTTACAACAGCTGATCAATCAGGAAACGGTGGAGGCACGCCAAGCGGAGGTTATAGTCCTGCTGCTAATTGCACGTGTACAGAATGGGAGAACCAGGGATGCGGGACTGGCTCCTGCTCTTCAACGCAGATGTACCAGACAAGGGTCTGCACTCCCTCGGAATGCATGAACGAGTCACAGTGCATAGCGCATGTACTTTGCGTGGAAACTGAGGACTTCAACTTCACAATAAACACAGAAAGCATTGAGATTGTACAGGGAAGGAACGAGACTGTTATAGCTACTGTTCACAATACAGGTGATTTGCCAATCACCCTTAATATAACAATTGAAAAAACATGCTGCGAGGTTTTTGCTGTTTCTGGTTTTGAACTGCTTAAAAAATCCTCCCTCGATTTCCCGATTAGCATTCACTCCTCTCTGACACAGGCAACAGGATTGTATCTGGTTACCATTAACATATCTGGAAGCGTGGTGAAAACAAAAACCCTGAAAGTAGAGGTTCTCGAGAACCCCCTAATACCATTGATAGCGAGCATTGAGGAAAACATGCTTTCACTGGAACAGAAGATAGAAACATACAGATTGGCAGGAGTTAATGTCTATGAGCTGGAAGGAGCTGTAATAAGCATAAAAAACGCCTTATCAGATGCAAAAAACAGCATAGAAGCAGACAAGTTAACAGATCTGGAAAGCTATGTCAATTATGCAAAGGAGAGTGCAAGCGCAATCGAGAACAGGCTTGTTATGCTCGGGATTGAAAAATTCCTTGCTGAAAATAAATGGTATATAATTATTGGCGCTGTTGTTTTATTCTTCCTGTCATACATAATTTCACAAATTCTGATTCCATTCTACAGGCTTGGAAGGGAGATAAAAAACCTCGCAAAAAAAGAGAATTCCCTTGTCAGTGTAAGAAAAGAAACAGAGAAGCAGTATTTCACAAGGAAGATTGACGAGAACACATTCAATGCCATTATGATAGAAGGGCAGGCAAAAATACTGAATGCAAAAGGCTCTATAAAAACAAAAAGGGAAGAAAGAAGCCTTCTTCTGAAGAAAAGACTAAGCCCTGGCGCAGTTCTTAGATGGGTTAAGAGCGGGTTTAGGAGAAAAGACAAATCTTTTAAGAAAGCCAAATAAATATAACATATGGAAAGGGTCTCCACAGGCATTTTCGGTCTTGATGAAAAAATCCAGGGCGGTTTTTTCAAAGGAAGCACAAACCTTGTTGTGGGTAAAACTGGAACCGGCAAAACAGCTTTTTGTTCCTCCTTCTTGCACCATGGCGCATTGATAAACGAGCCTGGTTTTTATGTGACAACAGAGGAAAGGGAACAAGACATAAAGGATGACATTAGCTCAATGTTTGGCTGGAATTTTGAAATGCTTGAGAAAAAGAACATGATAAAATTCCTGTCAATAAAGCCCATATTTCCTGGAAAGGCAATGAGCATGGATGAGATGAACAGGCTGATAAAGTTATACATATTTGATATTGCTGAGAAAATAGCAGAAGGCGTGAAATCAGTGAATGCAAAGAGGGTTGTTATAGATTCTGTATCTATTTTAGAGATGTTCATAAAGGATGAATACCTTGCAAGGGCAGCACTTATGCAGCTGGTGGAGAAGCTGAAAAACCTGAATGTTACAGCGATTCTTGTTGGAACAATACCAGAAACATCTGAAGCACTGTCCGGAGGAGGCATCATAGAATACATAGCTGATTCTGTCATAAAACTGGATTTTGTCCCTGTTGCAGAGGAGTTCAAGAGAACATTAACAATAAGAAAAATGAGAAGAACTGACCACTCTGTTCTCATACACCCTTTTGAGATAACAAAAGAAGGTCTTAAAGTGGTTGAGATAAAATAATAAACCTTTTACGGTTAACAATAGTTTGGTTAGCTATCCCAAAAGGTTTAATCCAAAAATAACTCTTTTTTGGAATATTCCAAAAATATTATGGCTAATTATATATACTGGCCATGGACAATTCTTAAATATGGCTGAATTGTTCGCAGAGAAAAACAAGGACATAAGCAAATCAACACTGCGCGTTTTTAAGGCTATATGCTCCAGATGGCCTTCAAATCCTCTGGAGGTTGCGGATGAGCTTGGAGAGAATGGGAAAACCAAAACCCTTTCTGCAAAATATCTTTACCATTTCAAAAAACTCCATAAACTGGAGTTAATTAACATGAAGAAAATCGGCAATACCTACATTGCATGGCCAATGGATATGGAAAAGCTGAGATTTTTGCATGAGATGCTGAGGGAGGAGTGATTATGTTTCCGTATAAGTTCTTTAAACAGGTATTTCTTGCAAGGAAACTTCAATTTACTAAAGGCCAAATTAAACTCTTTGAGCAACCAATGCTTTTCATTCCTATGGAATATGTTGTTGAGATCACAAAAAACATTTTTTCTAATGGTAAAGACTATATGCTTGAGAGATATTTAGAAGCATGGAAAGCCGGTGTTATTTTCATGAATACTTTAGCTGAAAAATATAGGATGAAGTCCTTTGATGAAAGATACAAAATAGCAATGGAAATAATTGCCATGGCCGGTTTTGGTGATTATGAAACAGTAAAATTCCAAAAACATTTGTCATACTTTAAAATCATCAACAATCCCATTGCCGAGTATTTTAAGAAATCCAAAATACCTGTAGATGTTATACTAAGGGGATTTAACGCTGGTGGTGGAACACCTGTACATGAAATGATAATAAATACAATAGAAACACACTGTAAAGCCGTTACTGGGAGGCACTGTATCCATATAAATGCGAACACCGAGACATTAAAAAAGTATAAGGATCAAAAACTGGTTTCAGAACAATTGGATTTGAATTGGCTTCTCCCAAGACAAAAGAAAATCTTAAATGAGTTAAATATAAACATAAGCGAGTAGCAATGGAACGCTTTTTTTACAGTCTTATAGGACAAAGAAAATTTTTTGCATTTATAGAACTTGGAAGACCATGGAATGGGTTATTGGTTTTTTTAATACTACTAATAGGTTACCTGTTAGCTATAAACACATTAACTGCTATTTCTTTAATGGGTGCTTTGGCTATATTTATAATCTATATGGGAGCAGCATCTTTAAATGATATTTTTGATTTTAATGTGGATAAAATTAATATGCCTTACAGGCCAATAACCCGAAGCCTAATTACTAAACCAGAAGCATTTGTTTTTACTATCATAATGTATTTTCTGGGTTTGTTACTATCTGCATTTTTAAGTATCTATTTTTTAATATCAGTTATTTTTTTATCAATATTATCCTTTTTCTATTCTGCCCCCCCACTAAATTTTAAAAACAAAGGAATTTCTGGAAATCTAATTCTGAGTATCAGCACTATTTTTTTCCCGCTCTATTCTGGATATGTTTTAGCAAATAATTTCCTTATGCCTTCCATAGAATTTTTAGTTCTGGTTTTTTTCCTTACACTCTCTTTTGCGCTTATCAGCATTTCAAAGGACTTAAAGGACATAACAGGGGACAGGGCATTTAATAAAATTACAATTCCAGTCAAAAAAGGAATTAAACCAATAACCAAATATCTTAAAACAGGGTTATTAATCCATCTTATATCTATATTTTCAATTTACTATTTTTTCCTAAAAGATACACTTTTCCTTATTATATCACTCATTTTGCTTTTAGCTTTTGGGATTGTAATAAACCATCTTAACAGATATTCCGGGGAGAGCATATGGACCATAGTCAGGCTTTTGGTTTTTTCATTTTTTATAATATTGTTTATATTTTTGTTTTGAGAAAAAAATCTTTGAAAACTCCTAAATATCAGGCTTCTTTATGACGATTCCTTTGCTTGTTATGTCCAGGGGATACACATCATTCCCATGGTCTGTTCTCCTCATTTTTCTTATTGTCAGCGACCTTGAATATGCCTCCCCAATGCCCAGATAGTTTAGAATAATAACCCCATCCACAATAAATTCCTCAACACCAAACCTGGACAGTATTTTCTCACCCTCAGGGATTTCTGATAAAAGCAGTGATGTACAACCCTCTATTCTTTTGAGTGTGTTTATAATGCTCATCAGCCTTCTCCTTATCTGTGAAGGGTTCTCTATGACAAGGCCCATTACAGATGTGGAGTCTATGACAAGCCTTTTGGCATTAATCTCACCAATCTCATCTATTATAACAGAGCCAATATTGTTAACCTGGGCAGGGTCATGGTATATTATCTTGCACAGGCCTTTTTTCTCAAACTTGTCAAAATCCCAGCCAAAATTTCTAGCATCCCCCTTTATGTCTTCAGGACTCTCTTCCAGGGTTATATAGACACTTGTCTCACCTTTAAGAAGCCCGTACCATATAAACTGGCAGGCAAGCAACGTTTTTCCGGTTCCTGTTTCTCCAGTAACAAGGTTTACAGAATTCTCAATAAAGCCACCCTGAATCAAACCATCCAGGCCAGGAATGCCTGTCTTTATCCGTCTTAACATATAGTTAATAATTGTCTGGATTACTTAAATTAGTTTATTGCCTGTAATTTTTAGACCTTATAAAATAAGCTCCAATTAAAAGGGACCACGCAACAAGCAGGCCAACAGAAAAAATTTCTGTAATAGGTTGTAATCCGAAAATCAAAAATAAAATTGTTATAAGCAATCCTATGATAAATGTTATATATCCGGTTGCGTTTTTTGTTGTCTTAACAATCCCTGCTCCTATAAAAAACAGGGACATTACAGCAGAAATAAAGAATGTTCGTGATATGACAGAATGGATAACACCATAATACTCAGTAACAATCCCCACTCCTATAAGGGATGCAGCTGAAGCAAAAAGCAAAACAGACCCTATTCTGCAGAGTTTCGAACCGAATTCATACACGGCGAAAGATACAATAATCCCCAGCAACCCTGCGATAACAACCCCACTATTAAAGAAAACAGATGATGCTTCACCAACACCCAGATCACTCAGATATGTGGTATAAGGGCTATAAGATGGATAATTATATACTGCAATAATAACAAACAAACCAAAAACAATAGGTATCAAGATTGCGGATAATCCTCCTACCCCAGTCAGGTTTACAGGTATCTTATACATGCTATTATTTTTCAAATAAACTTTTTAAAACCATCACTAACTATAATACGAGTAATATGTCAGAAGATATACTAAAATTTTTGGAAAGCAAGAAGCCTTTCATAGACGATATTATAAGAAAATACATACCAGAGAAGATTGACGAGGGGTATGTAGAATGGGCATTCGGAAAGGCAAGATATGCCTATGATGTTGATGCCTTAAACAAATCTATAGCAGAGCCTTTGTGGGATTTTTTAAATAGAGGCGGGAAGAGATGGAGACCTGCTCTCTTTTTGCTGGTAGCTGAAGCCCTTGGTGCTGATATAGAAAAGATAAAGGATTTTGCTGTAGTGCCTGAGCTTATCCATAATGGTTCAATAATGACAGATGATGTGGAGGATATGGGAGAAATGAGAAGAGGGAAACCATGCACACACAAAATATTTGGAACAGATATAGCCATTAATACAGGCAATATGATGTATTTCCTCCCTTTATTATCCTTTATCAAAAACAAGGATAAATTCGATGCTCAAACATTATTGAGGGCTTATGATGCATATTCAGAGGAGATGATAAACATCTCACTAGGTCAGGCAACAGACATATGGTGGCATAAGGGCAGGAAAGATAACATAACTAAAGAACAGTATTTACAGATGTGTGCCAACAAAACAGGATGTTTGTCCAGATTATCAGCAAGACTGGCAGTGATATTATCCGAAGGCACAAAGGAGCAGGAGGAAAAGCTAGGAAATTTTGCTGAAATCCTTGGAATAGCTTTTCAGATACAGGATGATACGTTAAGTGTTATTGGAGACAAATTTGCGGCAAAGAAGGGCTATGGGGATGACATAACAGAAGGCAAGAGAAGCCTTATAGTTATTCATGCACTTGAGAAAGCATCCAATGAAGACAAGGAAAAACTGATAAGCATATTGGATGAGCATACAAGAGATCCTGAAAAAATATCCAAAGCCATAGAAATCCTGAAAAAATACGGATCTGTAGAGTATGCCAAGGAGCTTGCAAGAAACCTGATGAAAAAGGCATGGGAGGATATAAACCCCCTTTTGCCAGAATCAGATGCAAAGAAGAAGATAAAGGCCTTAGCTGATTTCTCAATAGAAAGGGAGATTTAATAACTTCTCAATATGCATAAAGGCATATTTATAAAAACCCAATCTCAATAATAAACCAAAAGAGAACATGCCCGAAATAAAAGCGACTTTAAGAAGATACATAAGAGTATTGCAGGTAGCCAGAAAACCAAGCAAGACAGAATTTCTTAGCTCTGGCAAGATATGTGCAATAGGAATTTTCATAATAGGGATTATAGGATTTATAATGTTTTTGGTATTTATATTTGCAGGAATTTAATGGATTAGTTATATGATATACACGATCAGAACAACTTCAGGAAGAGAAGACATAGTAATAGACATATTATCTTCGAAAATAAGAGCAGAAGCACTGGACATAAAAGCGCTATTCCATGCTGCAGAGGTAAAGGGTTACATATTTATAGAAGGAGATCTGGGTGCTGTGCATAAGGCAATACACGGCATGATGCATATAAGAGGTCTGATAGAAAAACCAGTGAAGCTGGAAGAGATTCAGCATTTCCTTGAATACAAGAAGGCAAGGCTAAAGGCTGGGATTGAAGATACAGTGGAAATAATTGGAGGTCCTTTCAAAGGAGAGAAAGGAAAGATCAAGAGAATTGACAAGGCAAAGGATGAGGTTACTATAGAACTGTTAGAAGCCACAATCCCCATACCAGTAACAATTGCTACAGAGTTCATAAAGATATTGAAGAGAGCAAAGCCCGAAGAAAAACCAGCAGAAGAACCCAAGGAAAAAGAAGAGGAAAAACCACCTGAAGAAGAGAAACCAGAGGAAAAACCCCTAGGAGAGGAAAGAAGCCAGCTCGAAGAAATAGTAAAAGGATTCAAGGAAGAAAGAGAGACAAAAGAAAAAGAGGCAGCAGAAGAGAAGTCAGCAGAGGAAAAACCACCTGAAGAAAAGCCCGAAAAAGTCCCCAAAGAAGAGAAACCAGAAGAAAAAGAACCTGAAAAAGAAGAGAAATCCGAACTAGAAAAGGTCATGGAAAAGGAAGAAACAGAAGCAAAGAAAAAGAAAAAAGAACATATAGAGGATGAGTGATATGGGCAAGCAGACAATCGAGATTCTAATTGAAGGCGGAAAAGCAACAGCTGGACCCCCCATCGGGACAAGTCTCGGACCAATGGGAGTCAATGTGAAAGTTATAGTGGATGAAATAAACGAAAAAACAAAAGATCTTGCAGGCATAAAAGTTCCTGTAAAAGTGATTGTGGATAGCGAAACAAAAACATTCGAAATTCATGTTGGAACGCCTCCCATATCAGCGCTGATAAAGAAGG
>Ga0114920_10000653_pt1 | contig 15167 bp, 9 predicted proteins | sample ChitaG_FD_88683 | JGI IMG/M metagenome (GOLD analysis project Ga0114920, IMG submission 88683) | Deep subsurface microbial communities from South Pacific Ocean to uncover new lineages of life (NeLLi) - Chile_00310 metaG | ecosystem: Environmental > Aquatic > Marine > Oceanic > Sediment ... | reverse complement strand
GTAGGTTATTCGACTAAAACAACTCAAAAACCACATCGTAAGGAATTGAAAGATATTATTTTTAAGATAAATAAAGAAGAATGAGCCTTAAAATATGGATGATATTTATTATTTAGTGCTTGCAGGTGGAGTAGGAGCAGCTAAATTTATAGAAGGATTGGCGAATGTAATTGATCCCGCGTTATTAAAGATTGTAATAAATACAGGTGACGATATAGAATTATACGGTTTACAAATCTGCCCTGATATAGATATAATAACTTACACTTTGGCTGGAATTGTAGATAATGAAAAAGGATGGGGTTTTCAAGGCGAGTCTTTTAATTGTTTAAAATCTTTAAAACAATTTTACGATTTTGATTGGTTCAATTTAGGAGACAAAGACTTAGCAACACATATATATAGAACCGATCTTTTTAAAAAGGGATTTAATAAAGCAGAAATCACTATGAAAATAGCTAAAAAAATGGGGATAACGTCTCATCTCATACCAATGACTAATGAGAGCGTTCAAACGATAATTACAACCGATTCAGAAGAAATGCATTTTGAAGAATATTTCATCAGATACAACTGTAGACCAAAAATATTAGACATTAAGTTCCAAGGCATTGATAAAGCAAAACCAGTTAAGGGCGTACTCGATTACATAAAGCATGCTGAGAGAGTTATAATTTGTCCTTCAAACCCTGTAGTTTCCATTGGAACTATACTAACGATCCCCGGAATTAGGGAAACTTTGAAAGACATCAAGCAAAAAGTAATTGCGATAAGCCCTATTATAGAAGGGACAACAGTAAAAGGTCCAGCAGATAAAATGATGAAATATTTGGGGCTTGAAGTTTCATGTGTTGGAGTGGCGCATTATTATAGAGATATAATAGGCCATTTCATTATTGATAATAAAGATTGTGCATTAAAACCAAATATAAAAGGAATGGATATAAACACTTATTGTTTTGATACATTAATGGTTTCAAAAGAAAAAAAGAAAGAATTGGCAAGGTTTACAATTAATTTAGAAATATAAAATATATCTAAGCCTTCACGCTGTGGTTTCTTGAATTTCAATATCTTTATCTTCTATTATTTCTTCTTTCTTCACATAATCTCCTACTGATGCTAGTATCTCTTTTATCCTACCTTCTTGTTGGAGCCGAATAATTAAATTCCTATGTTTTATTGAAGAAATAATTTTTGAAATCACAGGAAATATTAGCATCAATGGAATTAATAGTATAATTATAACTTCTGGTGAAAACATTGCAACACTTTCTATTATAGCAGGTGGTAAATTAAAAATGTTTTCCATGAACCATTTTGGATGGATGATAATAAAGCTAATGATGATCAGTAAGCCAACTCGGAATACAAAATTGATAATTGTTGAAACTATTAGGCTTTTAGGTTTAGGAGCTGATGATCTGGCTGTTAGCGTATCACGGGCTTCAATGTCTTCTTGAAAAAGTCGGTGTATGTATCTTCCAAGTCTTCTCGTCTTAGAAGCAGCAGTAATTAATTTTTTTTCTTCGTCTTCTAATTTCCTTCTTTCTATCATTTCCTTAACATAAGAAAATGTATCTCCTGTCTTAGCGAAAAATTTTCCGATAGTTGCTTTTTCATCAATTTTTAATTCCTGTTTCCTTTTTTTAGCTTCTTCTTTGATTTTGTCAACATTTGCAGTTATATAATAGGATTCACTTTGTAACACGCTTAACTGAGCTTCTAATCTATGACTTCGTTCTAAGGATGGTTTGGTAACAGTGAATGTATAGTTTATTTGAAAAGCCATTTCTAAATATATATACGAAGCGATTGCAAGAAGAATTACAGGACTTGCAAAAAATTGAAATATATTATCAATAGGAATCACTTCTAATGATGGATCTAGAGGATAGGGGAGATCTTCTAAATACGGAATTGTCATATTGAATAATTCTAACATATCTTTAAAGCCAAAAACCATAAGTGGAACTACCAACATGAGAACGATTGATCCTATAACTCGCAGATCGTTTTTAGGATCTGTTTTCAGAAAAGCCTTGATAGAATAATAGATAGCGATGATGAATAATATTTGAAATGCAATTAAATAGATATTTTCACTAAATACTGCGAATTCCTGACCTATTAGATCTGGAATTTCACTAAATTCCGGTGTAGTACCATTCGGAAAGGTAAACCAGAGACTTAACAATCCTCGAAAAAATTGCTCTAATAAAGTAAACATGGATGGTTGAACTGTTAAAAAAAGAAATGAGGCCACCATAACACAAACAAACGCAATTCCATATGCTACTGTAAAAATAACATATGTCGAAATATTTCTTAAACTAGTCAGAAATGAAGATAAAACAAGTTCTCCTTCACTGGTTGTGATTACTTCATCAAATTGAAAAATAGATAAAAAAATAACCAAAATCCACAGGAACACAAGTGCATTAATAACTTTTAAAATCAAAAGGTAATATCTCGCCATCTTTTAATACGCACTCCCTTTTTTCTTTGCTTCCATATAAGTCCCTAAGACTTGGTTCATCATATCATCAGGTCCAACTGTTATGATGTTTACTCCTAAATTTCGTACTTCTTGCTTTAATGCTAATATATGCTCCATCATTTCTTCACTAATAGCTTCTGCAAGAGCCTTATCTGTGGTTGATAAATCAATTTCATGAATTTCAAACCATGGACTGAATGGATTGATTAAAATAATAGTATGATTGAAAGGTGCTAATTTTCTGATTGCTTGTCCTATTTCTTTAACATTTGCTTCTAAATCTGATATTATGAAGACCAAACTACGTTTTTGAAAGCGCTGGTTTAAAAAACCCATCGCTTCAACAAATCTCGACTTACCTTGTGGTTTTACTCTAGCAATAAAATCTAACACCTGGTAAAAATGATCATCTCCGCTCCCAGGTTTTAAAAATTTGAAATTTTTCCTATCTGAAAATGTATAAACACCCACATTATCTTTACGAGACAACGCGACTTTAGTTAAAAGCATGCAGGCTCTAACTGCGTACTCAAATTTTGTGTTTTCAATAGCACCACCTGCCATAGAATTTGACGAATCTACCAAAATCATAACGGTAACATCTCTTTCACTTTCGTATTCTTTAACAATTAATTTTTGAGTCCGAGCACTTGCTTTCCAGTCAATCAATCTAAATTGATCTCCAAACACATATTTTCTCATACCAAAGAATTCAGATCCAAGTCCTTTTAGCTTAGATCGTTGTATTCCGTAATTTAAGTTTAAAGAGCGTTTAGAACCTAAAATTTCAATTCTTTTGATATCATCGTAGGGTGGATAAACTAAAATATCAGATACGCTATTCGGAACGACTCTTTCTACAGAGTTAAATCCTAACCTATCTTTGACTATTAGAGAAAGGGGACCCAAAGGATACTCGCCTCTTACTTTTGGCTCGAGAATGTAGCTGAACTTTACTTCTTTCTTTGGACCAATTCTAGTTGAAATAAAATTTTCTCCTAAGACTAACCTAAAGAGTTGAGGGTTGTAATAATCTTTAATTTCAAGAAAATCAAAACCACTTTTACCAGTGTTTTCAATGATCACCTTAACATGAACGAAATCGTCTTTGAACACTTTCTCTTTTTCAAGTTCTCTATATACTCTTAATTCTTCGATGTTCATCTGGTAATAAAATAAGGGTAAACTTATAACTGTGCTAAATAATAAAAGTATGGCGAAATAAATCAAGAAATAGTTTTCAAACGCAAAACCTGCTGTTAGAAAAAAAACTGAAAATAATACTAAGCTTCTTCCCTTTCCTCCTAACATCTTATTCCTCCTTACCTAAACTCCTAAGATCTTTTTTCTTATAAATTTAACTCTATTTTTAATGCAAATAAAAACTTTAAATAGGGATTGGGATATCTTCGATAATGTTTTTAATTACTATCTTAACATCTAAACCCTCTAATTCGGCTTCTGGTTTTAGTAGTATTCGATGATTTAACGCTGGAACAACTAACGCTCTCACATCATCAGGTGTAACATATACTCTCCCTAAGATAGCAGCTCTAGCTTTAGAACACTTCATTAAGACAAGTGATGCCCGTGGACCGCAACCAAGAGCGATCTGAGGGTGACTTCGAGTTTTTATTACAATATCTCTAATGTACTTCAATATCCTATCGTCAATGTATACCATGTTCATTAGGTTTTGAGCTGCGAGTATTTCTTCCCCATTCGTAATAGCCTCGACTGATGGAGATTCTCCTGATATCTGTCTCCTCATTATATCAACTTCTTCTTCTTTTTCGGGATACTCTAACCAGAGTTTCATGATAAATCGATCAAGTTGCGCTTCGGGCAATGGGTAAGTCCCCTCCATTTCGACAGGGTTCTCTGTAGCGACAACCATAAATGGTTTATCAAGAGGAAGAGTGTCTCCTTCAATAGTTATTTGTCTTTCTGCCATAGCTTCAAGGAGCGCAGCTTGAGTTTTGGGAGCGCTTCGATTGATTTCGTCTGCTAATACAATATTTGCAAATAAGGGTCCCTTTTGAAGTACAAACGCTCCTTCGTTTTGATCAAATATTTTTGTTCCTGTAATATCTGATGGTAGTAAATCAGGAGTAAATTGAACTCTTCTAAATGATATGCCTAGCGTTTTTGCGAATGTTTTTGCCATAACGGTTTTTCCTAAACCAGGTACTCCTTCAAGGAGGACATGGCCATTAACAAGTAGTGCTATGAAAAGTTGCTGCAAAATATCGCCGTAACCTACAATAACTCGACTAACCTCCGATAATACTTCTTGTGCTATATCTCTAATTGGTTCTACATCTAATTCTTCCCTATTATAATACTTTGCTTTATTATGGGATTCCATTTATTATCACATCTTTCATTTTCTTTTTTTTTTAATTTGTATTTGATTTTTTGTTATTATTTTTTATTAAATTTGATTACTATGATTTATTCTTACAAATTATTTACAACCCACTCCATCTCGAAGTATAAGTTTTCAAATTCTTGTTCATTTTTCACTTTGCTTTTCCCTTCTTTAATAGATAAAATTGTATCCATAAACTTAGCGATCCTTCTGATTTTAATTTTGGTTGTCTTTGGTTCTTTAGATATTACCAAATCTATTACATTTTTGGTTGTAATTTTTTGACCTCGTAAAAGAGCATTTAATTTTCGCTCTAATCTCCTATAAAGCAAAGTTAATGCTTTACCGTACCTACCTTTCTCTCGATACCATCCTATTTTTTCAGCGAAAAATGAAGAAGTTCTAAATTTTTCTCTCTCTTCTTTTTTTTCTTGTTCATCTGCTTTCTTTTTTTCCGATTTTTCGTCTTTTTTAGGTAGATATTTTTTCAAGGAATAAATTGCTAAAATAGGATAAATCCAAGCTGTAATTGGATTAGTGCTTAAATGAATAATATACTGCGTAATAAACCCAAAGATACCTGCCGATGTCATATCCCGATTATATTCGGGTCGAATGTGAGCTTCATCGAAAACAATAATCCAATCCTCTTTAGGTTCACCATAAGTTAACCAATTTATTATATTTAGTCCGAATTGAAGGTTATCATACCCCGGTTCTGATATAAGTTCGTTATTAAACAGACTCGCATCAGCTGATACGAAAACTCTTGAAGTAATAGCATCTTTAGCCATAAAAACACTTTGAGAATAACCGCCTAAAGGCCATTTATCTGGAAAACCAGGAAGCATGGCGCCCATTAAACTTAAATCAACAAAATCGTCATCAAAATTGTACATATGATCGTCATTTTTATCAACATACCCATAAGAAGTACTTGATCCTACTATATCCCATCCGAAATACGTTAGGAAGGGGCCCCCTACTGCTGCGGATGCTTCAGATAAAATAACATCACTAATCCCCACAGTGGTTGGATGAGCGGAAAACGATTGAATCACAGGAAAATCTGGAGCAACGTGATATGAACCGTTATCCCGCAATATTCCATTAGCAAAAATAGTAACTGGTATTGCTCCTTGAAGGTGGGGGTCTAAAGCACTTGCGATAAAAATCTCCCATAATAAAGTACTCGTGCTTCCATGGTCATGGCATATAAATAATGAATTTTTTGTGGTGTTATCGAAAAAATCCATGAAATATGGTATTTCAAATATAGGATTGTAAAACAAATTAGGACCTAGCAAGACTAGTAATATAGATTTATCTAATCGCTCCGTGGCACTCAAACTTGATTGAATCGTCATTACATTATATCCTTCGCCTTCAATTGCGTTCTTAAAATCAGATGCACCATTCCAAGCCTCGTTATAAATGGAAAAATTCTGATCGTTCTTTCCTTGATCAAAAATTGGTCCAAATAATGGTATAAATGTGAAAAGAAAAATCACTAAAAAGAGCGCTTCTCTATAGGCAGAACCTGTTTTTGATTTTTTACGAGATTGTAGTTCTCTTGATTTTTGAATAGTAGTGTTTCTAATAAAAATTAACAAAGCAAAACCTAAAAATACAGCCCCAATATAACAAACAAGAGGAATATAATTCATAAAAATTGGAAGAAATTCCCCCATATTATACTTGGGGTAATCCTCAATGAAGCTGCTTATAAAAACCCCATAAATTATGAGAAAAACCGTGAAAAATCCTATGATTAAGCCCTTTGAAAATGGGACATTTTTTCCGTTTGTTTTTCCAACGTTTGACATTTTTTTTTATACTGAAGCTCGATTTTTGGTGATATTAGATTAGCGTTATCTAACTAAAAGCTTACTGTTGGTAACACTTTTCCTGTTATATCATTGTATAAATTTGAGAATAACTGAACAGCGAAGTTTAATTCCTTTCCTGTTGGTTCAATGCCTCCGTAGATGATATCCTCGATTTTCTTAATGAATGGATAGATAGACTCTGGTTTTTGACCTAACTCATTAACGCATGTTATAGCGTATTCCCGTATAGTTTGGTAAGCGAGTCTTGGTTTCTTGAACTTATTCGTTATTACATCGTTGTAAATAAGATAAATATACGCTATTGCCTCTTTAGCCCTATTCGAGCTAACTAGTACTTTTACATTTTCTAATTTTTGGCTAATATCGATTTCAGTTTCTTGTCCTTTTTTTGATTTTTTCTTTTTTGCCATTTTCTTTACCTACTTCCTTTTTTTTACATCGTTTTAATAATAATTTCTTTTAACCTTAAAACTTTAACACAAAATTATAGCCTGTTAATTCGAAATAAATTGGAGAAAATAAATCAATCGTACTGTAAAACTCCTTGTCTGTAATTTGAAACGGTTTAGCATAAATAATTTCCTCTACTTTTTGTATAAATGGATAAATTCTAGCAGGAGTTAAGTTTAATTCTTTGACAGATATAATAGCAAAATCTCTGATTGTCTCGTTAATGTTTCGAGTTCTTCCAAATTTTGCATTGATCAAATCCATATAAATTGCGTTGAAAAGATAAGATAACGATTCTTCTAACCTTCCTGTTTCTTTTAGAATTTTAAGATTCGTTATTCGGTCCTCAAGTGGTAAATTAACTACTTTCGAAAGTTTATCTTGTTTTTTATAATACCGATAACCATAAAATGCTAATCCTCCAACAACAACACCCAAAATTGGAAGAAAAATTGAAAAGAACAATAGGAAAGGAGGAATTTGATCCCCCGGACCAGGTGGAGTAGATTGTTGTTGAACTGTAACGAAATATCGAGTGACTATATTCTTTCCTAGAGGATTTAGTAGTCGGATAGAGATAAATGTTTGACCTATCCACTGAGGAAGTGGGTGTACAACGGAAAAATCTCCGTTTGAATCTGTTTGAACATTTTCTACGAAAGTTCCGTTATAAAAAATATTGATAAATCTATCATTAATAGATACAGTTGGATCAGTCCTCGAAACAACTTGTCCAGCAATAGTTATATTGGTCGATGCTCTTATCGTTGAAGGGAGGTTCCAAATGCACGAAATGTTCGAGAATAATTTAGTATCTACAAATAATGTTTCGGAATATCCAATTTCGGGAGTTGATTGAAATGTGAGTTTTAAATCTAAATCTGCTATTCCAATATCTGGAATAAAAATAGGTTGAATTAAACCTGTAAAATCAGTTAAAACGATGTTGTTGTCTACGACAACAGCCCCATCATACCAAAAATAATTAATTGATGAAGAGGGTATCCCTGTACCATCTAAATATCTTAAATAATCATCAGCATCAAAATCAAAGAATTCACCAATTAATTTAGCATCAGATGGCGCGTTTACATCAAAATAAGAAGTAGTATTTACATATATTATATAATGAGTGCGATATTCAACATTATCGGGTGGAGAAATTACAAGGGCTTCAATTTTATGTGAAGAATATATATCGAGAGATGGATCAATGGTGTAATCAATTTGAAAGTCTCCATTCGAATTAGTAACACCGGTGATACTCGAGTGTACGATATCGTCAATTTCTATAGCTATGGTAAATCCTTCTTTACCAGTATCGAAAATTCTATTAAAAAGTCTTCCCTGAATGTATATTATACTATTATGAGTAAAGCGAGAGTTATTAATATCAATTGGATTTGTTAAGTCTAATGTCGCCCAGATGCCTGAACTTTTAACTCTGTCGTCTTGAATACTAGATGAATAATAGCTTAACATGTTTAAATTTATCAGGGTCGGGGATATGATGAAAATTGAAATTACTATAAGAATTCCCTTAATTTTTTTATTATTATTATGCGAGTTATATTTTTTTTTCAATTTCCTCACTCGAATCTTCATTTATTAATTATGGAGCTCTAAATAATTCTATTTCATAAAATTCTATGTAATAATAACCGGGAGAACTAAAGTTATCTTCTGGATAGAAAGTCACCCATATCTCAGCATTAGCGGGCCAACTTCCGATCACTATCGTAACATTAAAGAATCCAGAGCCATCGGTGACCCCTATTGCTGTTCCTAAGACATTTCCAATGCTATCTCGCACTGTAACATTTATTTCCATAGAAGACATTGCAGTTCCGTTGTCCCAAGTCAAGAATCCATAGACATATAAGTCATCACCTTCATAAAAATCGTCCTTAACAATATTTGTATCGTATTCTCCACTTATAACCGTGCCAGCTGTAATATTAATCGGGATAATCATACTCCTTGATGAATTCATATAATTCGTTAAAGAGATTCCATTTTCATTTATATTTCCAGTAAAAACAATCAAAATGTAATATAATCCTTGAGGACAATTTAAGAATATGGAATTACTGTCGTATAAGTATGACCCACTGGAAACCATACGGAATTGAGGACCGTTCAGATTCAAATAACTTGAAACATCTTGAAACGATTCGTTAACTAGAAATAAACCTATAACTAAACCATCTAAATTTATACCATTTTGTTGAAGAATTCCGTTTACATTAAACTGATGGAAATTCCTCTGAACTACATTTCGATTTAAATTTATTGAAATAGGTATTGTTTCATTGATTACTATATATGTCGTGTTGAATGTGCTGTATATATCATAATTCACTCTAAACCTAATCAAACCAGCATGTAAAGTATTTGTTGAAATATTAAACTCTATAAATCCTGACTCGTCAGCAAAAACCAATGAAGTGATGAGATTATTAGTAAAATCATCGTAGAGATATACGGTATTTCCTGTTTTTGCTAGCGCATGAATGATCTGAACTTGAATGTGAGCAATTTGTCCAAATTTAAATGTTTCAGGAGGATTTACATCATTATAAAATGGACGAGTTGGTTTTCCTTCTACTGAAAGAAGAATGTTCAGTTGGTCAGGATCAATGACTTTAAGTTCATAAGATGCAATAACAACATCAGTAAAATTACTATAACCGCCTAAGTAAAAATCATGCTCATTAAACTGATTATTAGGCCATGAATACAAAAACACACCAGAGAATTCGACTTGGATTGTATAATTTTTTTCCGGTGTCGAACTCAAAACCATATAGTCTAAATTAAATTCTCCAGTCTCATCCAGACTTACGGTGCCACTTTGAAGCACTAAGTAAAATGAAACATCGATTAGACCATCATACATATATACATTTATTTGTGCATATTTTATTGTAGCCCCGTTGTTAGAATCGTTAACAAAGCCGTGAATGTTAAAAATTCTAACCCCTGGATCGCTTCTTACTATTTCTCGTGGTTCAGGGCCATCTGTAAGGTCAATTGTGATGTTTTTATTGTAAATATAATAGGAATAATTGTAGTTGGAACCCCATTGTGCATAAATGAGATGGGGGCCTGCAACAATAGCAGCTGAAGTAGAATAAACCAGATGAGTATAACCATTCATAGTTTGAGCAGACCCTAAAGCTACATCTTGCGTAACATCGTAGAAATCTATCCATTCTCCATCTCCAATCGGGTTCGCACCCCATTCAAGGTAAACAGATAAATTAAGATCTTCATTTTTTGAAAGCACAGGTTGATTGTAGTCGTCAATAACTGTGTCGTTTATCCAAAAATTAAATAATAACGTTGCGGGGGTGAATATTTTCAACTCGCTTGTAAAAACTGAAGAAGTATTAATATATGGAAGTATAAAAAATGCGGGGTATTCGGGATGTCCTAGCCTATTAATTGTACCGTTGAAATCTAATCTTAAAGTGTAATTTCCTGTAGGCGTATTAGGATCAACTTCAAAATTCAAATTAAAATACCCATTAAAATCTGTCAAAAAAGGTCCACTTGGAAGTAAATAGGCAGAATAATCCATAATACCCTTCAGAAGTTTAAGACTCAATCTTGAGCGTCCAATCGGGTTATTATTGATGGTATCAATAATTCGTCCTTCAATGTTAAACAGAGTATTACTTGCTCCGATAGCGGTCCTATTTATTTCTCTTGGCGAAGGTCCTGATATGATGTTGATAGTAGGTTCCTCATTTAAAATAAAATAAGTAAAATTTTCGTTAATTCCAAGCTTACCATACAATAAGTTAGGTCCTGCTGTAACAAAATTACCTACAAAGTAATTGAGAGTTGCTATTCCATTAGAATTTGTTATATTTGAGCCGATGTGAACTCCTCTTGTGTAATCGTAGAAATCTACATTTTGATTGGATAAGGGAGCGTTGATTTCATCTAACACTATAGCCTTTAAAATAATATTGGAATTTCTCTTAACAATTGGGGCATCTGATACATCTGATGGAATTTCATCTATATAAAACCACAGTTTTTTAACTATTCCTTTTGTTACATTAAAATCCATTTTATTACTTGAATCATTAACAAAACCTAAAGCGTAGGGATTAAAATACCAGCTTCCATTCGTATCTATTCGTAATTCATAACTACCTACCGGAACTGATGCATCAATATTTGCATCTACATTAAAATCACCATTTAAATCGGTGTTACCATATGGTATATCAAACGGTGGAGTTCCAACTCTCGTGTTTGTACCCTTTTGAAAGATTACAAATTCTACTGTTACCCCACTAACTCTTTGATTATTAACAGGATCGATTACATAGCCTTGAATGTTTGTAGAAGTATCAAGTGATATATTTACTTCTTGAGGATTAATATTCTGGAGATTTACCTGAATATCTCCATATACTGTGTACGTAGTCGTGTCGTTGACATCAGGATTGAATTGTGCAAAAATGTAATGTGGCCCGACGACTTGTAAATCATCAATATCTATTATGATTGAAGAATTGCCAATTAGATTTGTATCAGATTGACCAAGAGTCTGTAAAGAGGTTAAATCATAAAAAGTAATCGTCGCACCCTCTACAGGAGCGCCATCAAGTGTTAATGAAGCCGTGAGATTTGCAGTAGTTCCTCTATATCCTGCGGTAAAGTTTGAATTTAAGATGAGAGAATAATTGGCTAAGCTAGGAGGGACGCTTCCATAATTATCGTAATAGATATCCATTTGAATCCAAATGCCATCACCACTTACATCTGTTGGGACATATATTTCCGCCCAATTATACATATTTTTATATTTTATTGCAATAGCATTTCTGCCTTCAAAATTGTCAAATTGCTCTTCAGCAAAAAAACTATTAAATCCATCAACAAAACGGCTTGCTATGCCAAAGGCTCTTGAAAAAGCACAAAAAGCTGAAGTAAAATCAGACCAATAACCAATTCCTTCTTCGAGAAACCATTCCACTTGATCATATCCGTCTGGAGCTGGATTGTATTGACTTGGGTCAGAAATTCTAATGAAATTATATTGTAAATAATTTCTAATTTTATCAGCAACAATGAAAGTATTGTCAGAACTTAATATTGTCGCATTAATTTGATTGAGATGGTACGCAAAATCATCGTTATTGATTATATACGCGTTTATTGTATCCCCTTTTAATTGTAAATATTTACTTTTTATAGGAACAGGAGTATAGAGAGGTTCTATTGCCACTGCGTCTATTTCTGAACTAGTTGGTAAATCTAATCCAAATATTTCGTATGTCATATTAACATCCTCTTCCATGCTAAAGTCTATATCGAGGGTTGTACAATTAAATTCATCTACATATAAATTGGGTGTTCCTTGCATATTATTAGCTTGAATACTATTTTCCATTAAAAAAGGAGTGTGAAATAAAGTAGGTATAACCATAGAATTTATACCAATACTGGGAGTAAGTGGTATTTTTAAAGAAAGGAGATCCTTATCCCAATGTCGGGAAAAATAATCTCCATAGGTATAATAAGAATAAGGTGTTGTAGCAGCAGAGGAGTGCCATCCATCTCCCGTATATTCGTCAAAACTTTCATATTTCCAGAATTTCGTTAAAATCTCATTGTAATCGTCGTAGTCATATATTCTAAAAACTTCATCTTCAGAGAACATAAGAGCTGCAAGGGCTTGTCCGTAATCGCTTAAGTCTAAATCGTCAATATCACCATCGAACATATTTGTTAACGCATCTAAAAGATCAGATAATTGGTCTGTTGTTAAATTGAGATCAGAAAATAAATCTTGAAAATCTGATATATTATAAGGGAAAGGGATTTCTGTAGGTATGCCCACCTCTTCTTCCGCTTCAGATAATTGGTCACTCGGAAAGGGTCTTTGAGTATCCCAAAGTAAACTAAAGAAGACTGTTGAAAAAGCAAAAGCAAATACCAATAGCACTGCTGTAAGAATGATTTTAATCACTCTCTTTTTGTTCATTGCAGTAACTAATAAATCTTCACGAAATTCTGACATTTCTACTCTATTGTACCCTTAACTTTTCCTTCCTAAGTTTGCAATATTAATTAAAATTATAGTATAAATAATTTTCCTAATATTTCTGATTCATATGAAATATTCCTTAAAATGAATAGAATAAGTAGAAAATGATGTGGTTTTTCAATAAAAAAAGTCAAAAAAAGGGGGGATAATAAAAAAAACTAAAATTCAAAACCACATTTCGTGCATACGCTCTTCTTAGCATATTGTGGTTTAGGAATATAACTTAATATTTTTGATTTATCTTCAACTTCCTTAATAGCAAATCCTGTCGCTCCACAATTTGGGCAAATTCGTCTTCCTGAACCGAATCCAGCATCGTTACTAGGTGTAACTGTTGATGGAGTAGAAGTTGTTGGAATGGTTGGACTACTCCCAAATGTTGGACTTTGTGAGGTTATTCCTTGAGCTAAACTTGATGGCATAACTGCCTTTGGTTCTTTCAGTTCTTGAATTCGTTTCTCTTTGTAGGATACTTCTTCCTGTAGTTTGCTAATCTGAGCTTGTAGCGGTCCAATTTGTTGTTGAAGGTTCATATTTTCTTGTTGAACTTGTTGTAGTTGATTTTGTAATTGAGGTAATTGTGCTAGTAATTGAGCTTTCTCATTATTAATTTGCGTAATTTGATTTTGGAACCCTTCAATAGTTGTCTGAAGACTGTTGATTTGACTACTCAATTGAGCTAGTTGGTTATCTTTACCTAGGAGTTGTGAATTTAGATTTGCACATTGAGAATTTGCTTCATTTATCTGATTCTGTAATTGCCCTATAACATTATCCTTCTCTTGAGCTTGAGATATAACAGCATTATATTCTGCTTGTGAGGGACCACTTGGTATAGTTGGTTCGGGCTGAGATACTGGAGGTTCAAACGAATTGGCCAGCGGAGGTGGTATTGAAGGTGGTGGCATTGAAGGTGGTGGCATTGAAGGTGGTGGACCACGAGGTTTGTATTCTTCTTCCTCGTCTTTTTCATATTCGTCCGACATAATAATCTTCTCTTATGTTATGCTTAATAATATCAATAATTGTAACTTTAATAGTGAATTTAGTTTATAAACTATAGCACAAATGGGCAATATCTTAAAGTTCTTTTAAAAAAATTAAAAGCAATTCCAATGAGGGTTAAGATGTTCTTTTAATTTAGGGATAACTTTTTTACTTACATAATTTAAAACATCATTATTGGATTCTCTAGCATTTTCTTCTATTAGTTCGTTCTCACTGTCATCGAGAACTTGCAGGCAATTATATACAGCCCTAGCTTGCTTATCAATTTCGTATCCCCCTTCTAAAGTAATTATAATTCGATCATTAGCGTATTCTCTAGCTATTTCTTTGATTTTCTTCAAATAGTTTGCAGGTCCTTGATATGTCCAACCCATATTAGTAAGTCTGTCTGTCCAGTGAGTATCAAATCCAGCAGATATTAGGAAAAATTCTGGTTTAAATTCCCGGCAAATGGGAGCTAGTATTTCATCAAAAAATATTATATTAACATCATCAGAAGCTCTCGGAGGCATTGGAAAATTGATTATTTTTCCTTTCCCCCCCTCGTTTCCGATATCATTAATAAAACCAGTGCCAGGATAAAGTGTTCTACCATCCTGATGTGAATCAAAAAAAACTACTTCACCGTTTTTGGAGCCATTATAGAAAATATCCGAAGTCCCATTTCCCGCATGACAATCCCAATCTATTATCGCAACTCTTTTTAGCCCCTTTTCTTTAAGAAGATATTCAGCAGCAATCGCCACATTGTTAAAAATGCAAAAACCCGCACATTTGTAAGAGTTTGAATGATGACCAGGAGGTCTTACTGAAGCAAAAGCATTCTTAACCTTTCCAGCAATAATTTCGTCAATACCATTTAGATTTCCACCAACGCTATAAAGTGATGCTTCATATGTCTTAGCTGATACAGCTGTG
>Ga0114920_10000649_pt1 | contig 15233 bp, 14 predicted proteins | sample ChitaG_FD_88683 | JGI IMG/M metagenome (GOLD analysis project Ga0114920, IMG submission 88683) | Deep subsurface microbial communities from South Pacific Ocean to uncover new lineages of life (NeLLi) - Chile_00310 metaG | ecosystem: Environmental > Aquatic > Marine > Oceanic > Sediment ... | reverse complement strand
CAGTATGAGTATCTTTAACAAGAACCACAGAGTTCGATTTAACATGTTTCACACATTTAACCGCGAAATCCATTGACATGAGTTCTTTTTCCGTTGGTTTTTTCTTTGTAACAATCTTCCAATCTTGTTTAGGAGTAAGTTTTACATCTCTCTCCTGAGATAAAAAACCACCTACAACACTTCTAAATATCATTCCTTCCCGATTAATTTTTTTATCCAAGCCTTCCAGTTCCAAAAGTCTAAGGTTTTTCTTTTTACCAAAAATCTCTAATGCTTCTTTACCAAAACCAGGTGCAATTATCACTTCTAAAAACAGATTAGATAGTTCTTCTGCAACATTTTTTCCAACTTCTCTATTAAAAGAGACAATTCCGCCAAATGGTGAATAGGTATCAGTAGCATATGCGTCTTTCCATGTTTTTAGTAATGTATCTGCGCTTGCTATTCCGCAGGGCGTTGCGTGTTTTATGATTACACAGGTAGGATCCATAAATTCTTTTATACATTCAATTGCACAGTCTCCATCAAGTATGTTGTTATAAGATAGTTCTTTTCCTTGAAGTTTTAATGCATTAACAATACAAGGTTCTGTAATTTCAGGTAAAGATCTGTAAAAAGCACCTTTGAGATGCGGATTTTCTCCATATCTCATATCCTGAATTTTTCTTAATGTTATGTTGTTGTTATCAGGAAGTATCTCATTTGTCCATTTATTGCGTAAGTATCGTGAAATAATTGTATCATATTGTGCGGTATGTGTATATGCTTCAAGTGCAAGTTTTTCTCTTTTGTTAATGCTAAGGTCTCCATTTTTTTTCAGGGAACTTAAAACACAGTCAAATTGATCTTTGTTTGTCACAACAATTACGTCTTTGTAGTTTTTAGCAGCAGATCGTATAAGAGTTGGACCACCGATGTCTATGTTTTCAATTACTTCTTCAATACCTACTTTTTGTTTTTTAATTGTTTTTTCAAAAGGATAGAGGTTGCAGACGAGTAAATCTATAGTTTCAATTTTATGTTTTTCAAGTGTTTTAATATGTTCTTTTTCATCTCGTCTTGCAAGAATTCCTGCATGAATTATTGGATGTAGTGTTTTTACTCGTCCATCAAGCATCTCTGGAAAACCAGTTACATCAGATACTTCTTTTATCTTGATGCCTGCTTTACTTAAAACTGCTGCTGTTCCACCGGTTGATAAAATCTCTATTCTGAGTTTAGATAGTTCTTTTGCAAAATCAGTTATGCCTTCTTTGTCTGAAACGCTGATGAGCGCTCTTTTGACTTTCATCACTCTTACCTAGTCAGCATATGAAAGGGGGTCATAAACGTTTGGGTTTTTTATGGTTTTTCTCCAGTTCCACTGCTTCTTGTAAACTTATTTTTCCCTTCAACACTTCCAGAGCAGTTTCCTCTGAGATTGTAAAACGTCCATTTGTAAGTTTTCTACTACGTTCCTGTATATTTCTAATATCTCCTTTTGTTGGCTCTAACGGTAAATGTCTTTGTACTTTCCCTCCAGTTAACATAGCAATTGCAGCAGCTGCTTTACTATCTCTGTCAGGTCTCTTTGTTTGCTGTGTAACTGTGGTCTTACTTTCATCTACAATCTCTATTGGAACTTCAATTGGGATTAAAGAATTAATTATCCTATTCCGTGTAATAATTGATCCGTGTCCAATACGTATCAATGTTTCAGTTGCAGGATATTCTTTTAACAACCGTTTTACAATGGTTACAACTTTTTCAGGTGTTTCAACATTCATTTTTTGCAGTAGTACGTCATCACCAACAACTGCTATACCTGGTTTTTCACCGGGGTCTATACCAATATAAATCTTTGAATACAGTTCTTTTCCAATAAGCATTTGTAAAGCCAGATCCACAGCATGATCGATAGTATCGTAGGCGTCAGCTGCTATTATTTTTTGAGATTTTATATCATGTAATTCGTTATGAGATGTTAGAATCACTCCAATCTTGCTGGGGATGTGATGTATCGACGAAAGCGAAACATAAGGTATTTTTCTTTTTTTTAGAACCTTCAAAAGATCATGATAAAGCGAAAAATTTTTTGTATAAATTCCTAATGTTTTCATCACTGCCGCTCCCAAGGCATTTTCTTATCCAAGTATTCTGTCCAAAAAACTCTAAAATTATTTTTTAAAAAATCATTAAGTTCAACAATTTTGTATTTATTTTTTACTATATCATCAAGATGCTTTCCCATACTAAGATTTTTGACCTTTTCCTTTAAAAATTCTTCTATCTGTATATATTCTCGTTCTATTTCAACGTACAATCTACCATTTTTTTCATAGGGTTTTTTTGTAACTCTTGAATCTCCCTTCCATTTATGAATAAAGCCATCTGTATATTTTTTCAATCTCGTTGGTGGACCCATGTGAACAAGTGTTTTTGACAATGGTTCAATTTCTGTTTTAATAACTATAAATATACTATTTTTGTCAACATGAAACACAGCATCATATATAGTAAAATCATTTCTTTCACATGTATCCCATATTGAACGAACACCCTTTCTCACCTGAGGAAATAGATTCTCAGGTATTATGTCCGGTTTATCGAATTTTACTCCCACATAAAGACATTTTTGTTTTTCTATTTCTACACGTATTTTATCAATAGGCCATGGTTTCACAGTGTTTGGAAAAAAGAATGTAATACGTGGATTTTGTATGTATTCCTCACATGCTTTTACAAACAAGTCAAATTTTTCTTTAGAAAGAGCTGATGAAACATTTCTATCACTGTCAACTGGGTCAATAAATACCAATGGTGTGTCAAAATCAGGGTATTTACCCTCAGACAACACTAGTTTTATTCCATGTTTCCATTTTTGTGCATTTTTTATGAGGTTACTAAAATCGCGATACTTGATGACCAGGATTTCACATAGGTATCCTGAAAAGCCTTCTATTTCTGCTTCAGCACCATAACATCCAATGCCTTTTAGAAACTGTTTAAACAACCTTATTTCTTGTTTCTGCTGTTCTTTTAGATGTTTTTTAACAAATTGTGTGTGCAGCGGAGTACGATCAACAGCTGAAAGTTTCTGTGAAGCATTTTCAATCTTGTAACAGGGGACAATTTCGATTTTAAAATCTTTGAAAAATCCTCTTAGATACGGATGTTCTGCATATGATTCCTCGGTATCAGTTAGTAATTTTTTTCCTATTGAAAGTGCTTGTTTTCCGATATCTTCTTTAGAAAAATTTGTTGGAAAAAGCAGGAATAAATCAATATCTAAATTATCTTTTAGATAGGTGTCTTTTGCTGTTGATCCAACAAGTTCAATAGTAACTGGTAATTTTCTTTTTACGATTTCTTGTTGTAGTTTTTCTTTTATTTCTTGAATAATTTCCTTGATCTTTTTTCTGTATTCCGGGGTTGGAGTAACCCTGTTTAAAACCTGTTTTTCTACTTCGTTTTTAACCATTCTTTTCTTTTTCCCCAATGTATCGATTCAATATGAAGATTACTGCAGCTGCTAGTAATACTCCGCATATTACATCAGTAATCCAATGTATTGATAAATATATAACCGCGATAATTACTGAAATCATTGTGAAATATGCGAAATATGAGAGTTTTTTGTTTCCGGTTAAATAAATGGACCATGCAACTAAAATGGTCATAGCGGTATGAAGTGATGGAAAGCAGTTGTTTTGTGTTGTAGTTGAATAAAAAAACTGTTCAACTGATGGTATAACAGTTTCCAGTGCAGATCCTACATTATAAAAAGTGTAGACATTTGTTATTGGTACAAAAAGATAAAATGGGAGAGCAATGACATAAATTAATAGTAAGCCATATGCAAGTGTTTTCATTGATTTTTTTTCATCAACCGTTAGAAAATATGCTATTGAAAACCATAATGTGAACGGGTAAACCGCTATGTACATAATTACAAAGAAATAAACAAGGGCGGGTGTCCAGTGTTGTGAAAACCAAAATACTGTGTCTCCTTCAAAGTTTTTTATAACATTGGCATAGTCATATCCAATTTGTTCTGTAACCGGTGGATCTATTATGTTTACTTCGATAAGATGGAAACATACAACTCCAAGGATTATTAGGATGTAGGGGAGATGTTTTTTAAAAATATTATAAAACTCTGTGATGTTTGTTTTGTATACTTTTTTCGGGATGAAAAAAACTAAACCAATAGCGAATAATAAGAGATTAATCAATCCTAGAAATATTATCCATGTTTCTATTTATTTCACCACCATAGCTGTTATAATTTTATTTCTTTTAGAGTTGTGTAAATAGGTCCTTTTGGTGTTAACTCACTTTTTATTAATTTTAAAAATTCAATTTTTAAATCAGCAAATTGTACATCTCTATATTTTTCAATTATTTGTATAAGTTTGTCTTTGTTTTTTGCAGATTTAACACGCCCAATGGTTAGATGAGGTGAAAATCCTCTTTTTTCTTTTTTAAAACCTAGTTTTGAAATTTTTTCATCGATTTTGTGTGCTATTGGGATTATTTGTTCTCCATTTTGTATTCCTATCCAGACAACTTTTATATAATTTTGATTAGGAAAAACGCCTGTTCCCTTTAACTGAACATTAAAAGGATTAACTCCTTCCACAGATTCTTTCATTATTTTTTCTATTTCATCTACCAGTTCATTGTCAGTATCCCCTAGAAACTTTAATGTAAGATGCATGTTTCCAGGTTCAACTAGTTTTACATTTGCCCCTGTTTTTCTGATTTCGTTTTCAATCTCCACAACTTTATGTGGAACATCTATATCTATAGCTATAAATCCTCTAAACTTTGACATTTAATCCTCCTAAACATTGCAGTCTCTGAATATTTTGAATCTAATAAAACCTATCCCTCTGAATATTTTGTTTAATTCCGGTAACACATGTCAAACAACCTTTATATTATAATATTTATAGAATTAGAATAGCAGGAGAATAGTAAATGACAAAATTCAACTTAAAACAAAGAATCCGTGGCTATATTGAATTAATCCGTCCTTTTACTTTACTCGCACCAATCATTGTGTCAAGCTGTATAATGATAGCAAGTTTTTTTTATAATGGAGGATCTAGTGATCTATTTAATATCTGCTGGAATACAATCATTCCTGCTAGTTTTGCCCTAGCAGTTTTAAACGGGGCATCAAATGCATTAAATCAGGTAACAGATTTAAAAACTGATAAAATATCAAAACCATACAGACCGATACCACAAAGTGTTGTATCAACAGGTGAAGCAAAAGCAATATCAGTTATGATGTACCTTTTCGCATTTACTCTTTCAATCTTTGTAAATATAATATTTGCCTTTTTTGTAGTTCTAATAATAACCTTTTCAGTAACCTACTCACTTCCACCAAGATTAAAAGATTATTTATTTTTTAATCAGATATGGGTTGGAATACCACGAGGTCTTCTTGGTGTATTAGCCTCCTGGAGTGTTTTTGGAAATGTAATGCAACCGTTACCATTAACTATTGGTTTGATTGCTATGTTTTTCTTAATCGGAGGATCAATTACTAAGGATATAACTGATAGCGACGCTGATAAAAAAACAGGTACCAATACTCTAATAAATATATATGGAGTAAAAAAAGCAGCAATTATGGTACTACCATTCATGCTTTTCCCTTTTGCTTTTATACCTATTTTAATTGATAGTGGTATTTTAGAAGCATACTTATGGTCACTAACATTATTAGTAATACCTGCTTATCTCATATTTCATTTAATGGTACGAGATAAAACAAAAAGCCGACTACTTGAAAACACATCCTCTTGGACTCTTATGTATATTACTTATTTTGTTTTTGCTATTGGTTTTTCAATTTTAACTATACATGGCTCAATAGCTGCCTAATTATAATTCATATTTTTTTCATCCACCACTAATCATATGAATAACGGCAACTTTTGAATCATCTGGAATTATTGTTTTTGAAAAATCTTTTCGTGGTACAACCTTAGCATTGATTTTTACTACAACCAATGGGAACGTGTATTTCATACGTTTAAGCAATTGAACAATAGTTTCATTTTCTACCCATTCAACTTTTCTACTATTAACTTCAATCACTTATCTTCACCCAGTAAAATCTCAATTGCTAGATTTGCCTCCCAGTTAGCCATAAGGCAAACCCGTGGAGCCATGAGTACATCATCGTCACTGGAACGAGCATGTTCATCATAACACATATAAAGATTACCTGATTTTATTGTTTGAACTCTATCTGAATGACCATAGCCTGCAACACCAGATGCTCCAACTATTGGTTTATCTGGATGTTTTAACATTATTTCTTCAATAAACGCTGTTTTTATCTCTGCATTATCTAATGCTTCAATTACGACATCTACATCCTTAAAAAATCCATCCATAGCGCCTTTTATTAGTTTTAAATCATGAGTTTCCACTATAACATCAGGGTTAATCCTAGTAATATTTTCTTTAAGAGCATCTGTTTTTTTCATCCCAACCTGATCTAAAAAATAGTATTGTCTGTTAAGATTACTTTTTTCAACAACATCATAATCTACTAATACAAGACGTCCTAATCCAGTACGAGCAAGAGTAACAGCGGCATTGGAACCCAGGCCACCAAGGCCGGCTATACCTATACTTGAATTCCGAAGTTTTTCCTTTATTTTTTCAATTTTTTGTTTATTCATTTTTCCCAATAATGCTTTTCTATAGTTGGTGGTTTTTCTCCATGGCCGTATTTTCCACCCCAAATGCTTAGACCTGCTTTCTCATCTTCATCTATTTTCTCCTGGAGCATTTTTAGCATTTTAGGGTCATCCATTCTTAGTTGTTTCATTTTTTGTGGTGTTGGAACACCGTTTGGTGTCCATCCTCGTCTGTAATAAACTGCATCTGCTAGTTTCTGATATTGATCCTGCCTGTAATCATAGAGTTTTTGTATTTTTTCTTTTGTATCCATTTTTTCTATTTGTTTTTCAGATAACCCTAGTTTTTCTACTAGTTGCTTATCATACCTTTCTTTTCTGGAGTTGTATTCCATTTCTGTTACAGGCCCCATTGATCTGTAAGGTATCCAGTCATCCTTCCGTCGTCCTCGTCCCATCCATACATTCATAGCTCTTTGCCAGTTGTAGCATCTTTCACTTTGAAGTATGAGTTCTTCTTTGTCAACATTCCAGCCTGTTACAGCGTTTTGGTAGTCTACATAGTTTTGAACATGTTCAGGTACCTTTGAGGGTTCATCTGTTTCTGCATTGTTTGCTGGTTCTACATCGTTCCATGGTAGTTTACATAGTCCATTGAGCCCGAACCATGTCCTCCACATGGGGAAGTAATGTAATGCTTCTGCTTTATCCTCAAATGTTGGTATAGCATTGTTAACCATATCCATGAAAATAAGCCATGCTTCATCATGCTGAGGACCTTTCAGAGTAAGACCGTATCCTCCTTGCATAGCAAGTGATTCTTTTGTTACATACTCTGAGTATTCAAGGCCTTTACTTTCCATGCCACAGTCATTAATAAGTTGTGGATCACCCCAGCCTTTTTTTATTAACCAGTCTTTTACTCGTCTTATACCCTTACCAGCAATTTGTATGAATTCAGCTTTATCTCCTTTTGCAATACGATGCATTAATTCAAGTGTTGCATCAGCGTTTCCAAAGCAGAGTTCAAGACCATCACATCGTTTCTTATTTAGTATTCCATATTCATACATCTCCATATAGAATGCGATTGCTGTACCTGTTGATATTGTGTCAAGACCATATGTGTCACAATAAAAGTTAAACTCTAGAATCCAAAATGGATCCCAAAGGCTCATATTTGATCCACATCCACATGTTTCATATTCTGGTCCATCAACTGTTACCTTTTGACCCTTATATGGTCCTGTTTTAACAGTGAAACCATCTACTGTTTTAGCACATGCCATAGTGCATCCATGCCAGCATCCATCAGGTATAATTTTTGTAAACTGTTTGAAAAACTCAGGTGAATATATTTTTGATGCCTTGGGAAAACTACCAAAACGATAATTCTCAGTTGGCAGAAGATCATATTCATCCATTATTTCAACAAGATGCACAGTTCCAACAGCACGCATGTTGCATTGATACCGATCAAGATCTCTTATCTCCCGGTGTAATTTAGTTCCCACTTTTGCTAAAGTAACAGGATCTGCAGGGTTATTAGATACACCATCAAATTGTTCGACTTTTGCAACTATTGCTTTAATATTTTTGTTACGTAAAACAGTTCCAAGTCCTCCGCGGCCTGCTTGTTTTAAACGTGGAACATTACGGCGTATATCATAAAAACTAAAATTTAGACAACCCCAATAACTATGCTCAGCACCTTTCCCTGCTGATACAACAGAGATTTTCTGCCTTGATTTATCAGTATCCTCAGAAGCATACATGTGTGTAAGTTGCTCTGCAAGAAGATGAGAATTAGTCTCCTCCAGTGGTGCTGTTTCAACACGTATTTCCCCTTTTTCACCATCAACAATTATTACTACATCATGTTTTGCTTTTCCCTGAATTTCTATTGCATCAAAACCTGCGAATTTTAGATAGGGTCCAAAAAATCCACCAACATTACTATCACAAATAATATCTGTAGATGGTGAAATAGTTAGACAAAGGGATTTACCAGAACCAGGATACTGAGTGGTACCACAAAGAGGACCAGTTGTAATTATTAACTCGTTTTCAATGCTATCCCAACGTGTTGTAGGTTTTATTGAATCCCATAGTAGTTTAAGGCCAAATCCACGTCCACCTGTGAATTTCTTCTTCATGTCCTCTGTTACTTTTTTTTCTTTGATTTCATTGGTGCTAAGATTAATGTAAAGAGTACGATTTGCGTATCCTTTCTCTACTTTGCCTTTTTTATATTCATATTTTTTTACTATATGATGTGCTGTTTTGATTTTTTTGAGATCCCATCTGTGTTTTGTATTACCTGTTTCATATTCCTCTATTGGTATTTGTCCTTCTACCATGTTATTCAGCTCCTTGTTTATGATAAACTACTTCAGGGATTTCATCTAATTTTACTTCAGTGAGTTCTAGAGCACTTTTTGGACATGCACGAACACATGCTCCACATGATATGCATTTAAAAGGCTCAATACGGGCTTCTGATTTTCTCATAGCCCCTATTGGGCAAAACCCTACACATGCCTGACATCCTATACATGTTTTTTTATCAAGCCAAACTACTCCATTTTTTTTACGAGTCAGAGCACCAACTGGGCACATATCAAGACAAAGCCCTCGTTGGTCACAAACATGCATTTTATAGGAGTCTCCCTGTTTAATTATTTTTATTGCTGATTTATCTCCGCCTTCCTCTGTTTTAAAATGAACCTGTGAACAAGCCTGTTCACAAGTAAGACATCCATCACATTTCTCAGGGTGGAACTTTAGGATTTTAACGGTTTTAGGTTTATCCATGGATACAACCCCCCCCCCTGTTAACTTAATAAAAACCAGTTTCCAATAACAAAAACCCAGCAGAAAATAGAAATCCCAGCTGTAATGGGATAATAATACCGATCCTTTAAACTGATATTTATATCAAGGTTTTTTGCTAGTAAAATAATTGGTAGTATAAATCCTCCAACTAATGCAGGTAGCAGTCCACTAGAAAGAATTCTTGGCATAAATACAATTAGATTTTCAAGATAGAAACCGGATCCTGCAATTATTGGTGTTAAAACCTGAGTTACAACATATCCTCCTACAAATACACAATAAGCTGATATGATACCCATGCTACCTTGCATAGTAAGTGTTTTCATCCCTTTAAAATCAAAAGATAGTTTATACCATATAAGCTCAAATATAGCTCCTTCAGCCATTATAGCAAGTGCTGAGCAAATATGACAGGCAACAAATGGGTTAAAAAGCCGAAGTCCTCCAGCGACGATACCCATACCAAGTTGCATACCTGGCTGACGATAAAACATTCTACTCATTACTAAAAATGTTAATGCAAAAAAACCTGTCATAATAGCACCAGTAGGTAAACCTGCGTCTGCTAAACTGGAACCAATTATACATTCAGAAAAGCCCCAAAGAGAACCAAATACTATTATTCCTGCGAAAAGTTTCATTTTATTCATTTTTATTTCACCTCTATTTCTACAATATCATGAACCCATAAAGCATGAGCGGTATCTGGGAAGTAAATCTTACGATTTTCAGTTAAAACACCTTTCTGCATTAGATCCCAGGAAATTGTCTGCTGATAGCCATCACCGCCCTTGAAAACATAATTATGACAAGAAGTACAACCAAAACCTATTTTTTTTATGAGATCATCAAGTGCGACACCAGTTTTTTCCCCTTCATCAGTTTTAATCGTTCTTATTTGGGCTATTGAAAAGACTTGGTCTATTGTGTATTCTTCTCCTTGTATTGTAATGGTATCTTTGTTTACCATTGTTGCATGAACATAAATCGCTGATGATATTCCAATTATTAGAACTATCATTGCAAAAATTGGTATTAGTTTGTCCTTCCCCATAATCATCGGCTCTGAGATGTAATCTTATCTATTTAAAAATTATGACTTATTACCTAATTTTTTTTAAATTTAAAAGTGTTTAAAAAGCTTTGATTATTTGTCGTTTTTGGTCTGATATTTATGGAGATAAAATGTGATAAATGCGGAAAAAAATTTCGTGATATGTTTGATACAGTTGTTCGTTGTGATTATGTTGAACCAGGTAAAGGAAAACCATATGAATGGCATCTATGTGTTGAATGTAGAAAAAAACTAGTTAATTGGTTTGAGTAATATTGCTTAAATAAGCCTGACCATAACAAATACCACCATCTCCACAAGGTATCTCCCTATTAACAAATACATCATTATTTAACATAAACTCTGAGATCATCTTATTATATGCAACACCCCCAGAAAACACTATAGGTTTATCACTTTTACATATAGCTTTTTTACTAATCATAAGTAACCCCTGTGCTATATACATCTGAGCAGTCGCCGCAAGCGCTCCTTTATCCTCATCCATGTTGTCTAAAAGAAATTCAAACAAAGGAGTAGTCAAAAGAATTGTTTTCCCATTTTCTCTTGAAAAAACTGGTTCAAACTTTAAAGGCTTAGTAGCAACACTTTCAAGTAACATAGCTGGTCTTCCATCATAGGTTCTTTTATCACAAAGCCCTAACAGAGCTGAAACAGCATCAAGTATTCTACCAGCACTACTAGTAAATGGTACATTGGTTTTATTTTGCAAAATTTTAATATAAATCTTACTTTCTTTTTCATTTAAAACTCCAAATTTAACAAGTTCTTCTTCATCTAATATTTTTGAAAGTATTCCAAATAACATTTTCTTAGGATAAATTGTTGCAGTGTCTCCTCCAAGTTGAGGTTGTTCCTCTAAATAACCAATTCTTGAAAACATATTGCTGTTTCTAATTTTAAAAACCTCTCCGCCCCATATTTTACCATCATCACCATAACCCAAGCCATCTGTTGAGATTCCTATATAATCTGTAAGATTATGCTCAGCAGCAACACTTGCAACATGGGCTTTATGATGCTGTATTTGAACTAATTCAGCGTTATATTCATCAGCTAGTTCTTTTGCATAAACCGTTGAATTATACACAGGGTGAAGATCACATGCTATTATTTCTGGTTTTAACCTTGTTAGTTTAATAAATTTATTTACACTATTTTTTAGAAAATTAAATGTTTCATATTTTGAAGTATTACCAATGTATTGAGACAAGTAGCATTTATTTTTTTTAACAGTACATATCACATTATTTAACTCTGCGCCAACCGCTATTGTATCTTGACAGTTTATTGGAAGTTTAACTGGGATAGGAGTATATCCACGTGAACGCCGTAAAAAAAAGGTTTTACCCTGTATTACTTTCAACACTGAGTCATCACATCGATTGATAATATTACGCTCATTAGTCAGGAAATATTTACCAATTTTTTCAGTGGTAGAAACAGGTTCACCAGGAATATTACAAGAGGTCATCAAAAGAGGTATATTGATAAAATCAAACATCAGATAATGCAACGCCGTATAAGGAAGCATAACTCCAACGCTGTCTAACTCTGAAACTTTTTTGTAATCATTATTATTCTTTTTCTTAAGGACAACAATTGGCCGTTGAGGACTACAAAGCAATTCTTTTTCTTCAGAGGGTACATAAGCGAAATTTTCGACCATGCCTATGTCTTTAACCATTATCGCAAATGGTTTATGTGGACGATTCAGTACTTTTCTAACATTCCCCACGCTATCATCATTACATAATGAGCATATATGAAAACCTCCAACTCCTTTAATTGAAACTGCTTTTTTAGATTTAATTAGATCAACTGTTTTTTTTATTGTCTCCCGGTCAGAACTACTACTTATATCCTTTTTACCATCTAACAATCTTAGCTTTGGACCACAGTCCTTGCATGCAATAGTTTGAGCATGATATCTTCTATCAAGTGGATTTGTATACTCTACCTTGCATTGAAGGCACATTTTGAACTCATTCATTGATGTCAAAGGCCTATCATATGGATAATCATCGATCATTGAAAAACGGGGACCACAGTTAGTACAAGTAATAAAATAGTAATTACTCCTCCTGTTTTTACTATCCTTTAATTCCTTTAAGCAATCATCACACATGAAAATATCAGCAGGAAGCTCAGTTTCACCTTCTGAAATAGAGCTTTTAAGAATAAAAAAATCAGAAAACAGTTTTTCTGATTTTAGTTCCTCAACAGTATAATCTGTAATTTTTGCAAGCGGTGGCAGATCAGTTAATTTTTTTATGAAGTCTTCATCATTGATTATTATCTCAACACCATTACCCGTGTTTTTCACAGAACCAATAAGATTATACTCCTTGGCTTTTCTATAGATATATGGTCTAAAACCTACACCTTGAACAATACCTTGAACAAATATTTTATAAAACCTGTTTCCAACCATGATGTATCTGCATAAAACATTCTGATTATAAATCTATTTATTTTATTATAAACCCTATTAGATCTATAAAAACTATTTATTTTATTTCCCTATTGATAATATCACGCCCGCATCGGGATTCAAGCTCCTATTTACCGGCATTTTATTAGTTTTTACATCTGTTGACAGTGTATTCTTTTTAGTTTCTTCGAATCACTGAAAAATCAAAGATATTTTGAGTTTATTAAATAAAAACCTAGATAAGGTAGAAAGTATTTATTCTAAATATTGGTTCTCTAAAAGGAATTTAACTATGCCAAAAACTGTAATTAAAAAGGATGGAAGAAAAGAGCCTTTTATAAAAGAAAAAATTGTTATTAGCGCAGTAAAAGCTGGTGCACCAGTACAAATAGCTAGGAAAATAGCAGATAAAATAGAGAAACACCCTGAGGAATCCATAAAAACAAAATGGGTTCGAAAACAAGTATTGGATGAATTAGAATACCATAATCCGGGATGGCCTAAACGCTGGCTTAACTTTGATAAAAGGATTAAAAGAATTCATAAATATAAAGGCTAACAAATATACATTCAAATTAACCCAGCTTTTTTCAGATTCCCCTTATGAAGTTGTCAACACATTTTTAGCTAATTTTTTCTTCCGTAAAACCTTCAGAAATTCAAAAACAAACAGAAATATCAAAGTAGCTAAGCCTACAAGTCCCCAATCGGAAATTCTTAAATCACTAAAAACCAGGAAATCACTAATGAATGGAGCATAGATTGCCATTAGAACTAAACCAATAGAAATCACAATAGAACCTAGTAAAATTTTATTGGTTAAGATATTACGGTTGAATATCGAAGTGTGGTCATATCTCCATTGTAGGATATTGATGTATTGACAAAAAACAATTGTAGCATAAGCTAATGCAGTAACCTGGAAATAAGGCAATATGTTTGTATCATTAACAGTTAGTGTTATTCCCTCCCGCTGCATAAAGAAGAGGAAATTCGAAAAAGCTAATCCTCCTATCATGATACCCAGAAATATAAATTCAGTTGCAGAACGACGGTTTACTATATGCTCCTTAGGATCTCGTGGGGGAGAAGTCATTACTCCTTCTGCGGGAGGATCAAATGTTAAAAAAGTGAGAGGCATGATTTCTCCTATTAGATCGATAGCTAGAACCTGCACAGCAAGTATTGGTATAGGATAATTCCATAATGCAACACCCAGCAACCCAAATAAAACCAAGACCAACTCTGCAACATTGGTAGTTAAAGAGGAATACACTGTCTTTTTCAAATTAGTATAAATTGTACGCCCCTCCTCAATAGCATTTACTAGTGTTGGAAAACTATCATCAAGCAAGACAAGTCTTGAAGCTTCCTTGGCTACATCAGTTCCTCTCTTACCCATAGACACACCGATATGTGCTCTCCTAAGAGCCGGAGCATCATTTACTCCATCTCCAGTGACAGCTACAATTTCACCTTCTTCTTCTAGAATTTTAACTATACGTAGTTTATCCGCGGGATCCACCCTGGAAAAAATAATGCTTCGTTTTCCCTTGAGAACTTTTTTAAGTTTATTGTCATCCATTTCATTTAATTCAACTCCAGTAAAAATGTCTTTTTCCCATTCCACTGATAACCCTATGTCTTTTCCTATTGCCCGAGCAGTAATAGCATGATCCCCAGTAATCATAATGATGCGGATTCCTGCTTCACAAGCCTCTTTTATAGCCTCCTTCACTCCCTCCTTAGCAGGGTCAATCATTGCAACTAAACCAAGAAAGATCAAATCTTTTTCTACTTCTTCCATTTTATAATCGCTCTTTTGTGGTTTCAAATCACGCCGAGCGATAGCTAAAACTCTAAGACCATTCTCTGAATATTTTTCATTAACTGTGTTTATTTGCTTCGTATCATCTTCAGTTAATGATTCCTCTTTTCCATTTTTATAAATATATTTGCTAACTGAGAGTACTCCATCTGTAGATCCTTTAACAGTAAGAGCTACTTGTTCACCAAATTTTCTAACAGAACTCATCCTTTTTCTTTTAGAATCAAAAGGAAATTCCTGTATCTCAGGGTTTTCCTCATCTTCAATAGGTGACCTAGTTCCAAGTTTGGTAGACATGGTGACCAATTCAGCCTCTGTAGGATCACCTATAGGATACCATATATCATGTTGGTAATCTGGTTTATGTATATCTGCATTAGACGCCTTAGTGGCGATATCCATCAATACCTCTAT
>Ga0114920_10000648_pt1 | contig 15234 bp, 13 predicted proteins | sample ChitaG_FD_88683 | JGI IMG/M metagenome (GOLD analysis project Ga0114920, IMG submission 88683) | Deep subsurface microbial communities from South Pacific Ocean to uncover new lineages of life (NeLLi) - Chile_00310 metaG | ecosystem: Environmental > Aquatic > Marine > Oceanic > Sediment ... | reverse complement strand
GGCGGCCATTTGCTCCGGATAATACAGTAAGATAAATCTAGAGGAGCTTCCGAGTAGTTTCAATTCCTTTTTTTGCTGCTGTGTCCGGGTCAGGCAGGGGCAAAACTTCCAGGGACAAATAACCTTGATAACCTACTCTTTTAAGTGCAGACAAAACTTCCTTAAAGTCGATATGCCCATATCCAGGAGCCCACCGGTTACTGTCCACAAGATGAACGTATCCTATTAAGCTGCCAGCTTCCAGGATACTATCCCCAAAAGAGACCTCTTCTATATTCATGTGATAGGTATCTATATGCAAAAGAATATTATCTCTATTTAACTTTTCAAGAAAACCTTTTCCTTCCAGGATCGTATTTAGCCAGTTCGCCTCGTATCTATTGATCGCCTCAATGAAGATATCCATTCCTTTTTCCTTTGCAAAATCAGCACACCTCCTAGAGGCATCAATAACCCACTCAATAGCCTTATTCTTTTCTGGTTCCTCTGGTAGGTTTCCTTTCACCAGGCCAATGATTACAGGAGCAGAAAACTCAGCCGCAAAATCTATCTGTTCCATAATTCTTTTCACCGCTGCCTCCCTTACCTTTTCGTCCTGATTTGTGAAGGTAAGAGAGTCCATTAAGGCAGCCTGCCCGGTAGCTATCGAGGATAAAGAAATACCACTCTCTTTTAGCACTTCTCTCAGCTTATTTTTATCTATCTGCCCCGGATCTCTTGAGGCTATTTCTACTCCATCATAACCTAACTTTGCTAATTTCTTGATATTTTCCTCAAGGTCTCCTCTGTAAATAACCGGTCCGAACTTGGCCTCCTTGGTAGAGATTACTGCTGCTACTTTCACTTTACTCCTCCTTTCTTCCGGGATTCTCGGTAGATAAAGTTCTTTTTTTCTACCACAAAAACCACTCAAGATCAACTATCATTTCTGGAGTTAGATTAGGCAAGCCGTGTTTGCTGCGTCACAAATTCATCCTATCAAACGTCGAAGCTCAACGCAATCCCCTGGGTGAATATCTGGGGACCTTTGACCTCTTTCCTAACTGACCTTTTTTGCCAAAAAAGCATAACGTAAGTACACCAAGACAATTGCTAATCCGGCACTGAGCAAAGGAATCATGAGAACGCCTCTTGTCAGGCCTAACATTTGAGAAATGGGACCAATCAACCACGGGAAAAACATATGACCTGCGAATGCGCCACTAATCAAAGCTCCCGTCGCAAATCCGATGTACTTCGGAAAAAGATTTCCTCCTAGAGCAAGGAAACTCGGATAAACAAAGGAAAGAAGCAATCCTGAACAGGCCAAAAATAGTACTATCGAAGCTACTCCCTTGGTTAAGAAGGTAAGAGCAATAAAGAAAGCTGCTCCACCTGTTCCCACAGCCAAAGAACGAGACAAATCGGTGTGGTGTAGAAAACGACCAAACAGGGCTCGCCCCGCAATCACTGTGAGCCAAAAAATAGATACGCTATAGCTTGCTACCACAGGAGACACACTTCTCGTCTTCGTCAAAAACATCGGTATCCATGAGACGAAAGAACCTTCAACTCCCGCATAGAGAAACATAGCAAAAACAACGAACCAGAAAAGAGCTGAACTCAGCGGTTCCTTCACCCAGCAATTCTCACCAGATTCCCGTTTCTCAGAAAAAACAGCACATTTGCTTGGTTTTACCCTCCAGAAAAATATGGAGAGAGGAAAATTGAGCAGTCCTATGAATAAGTAAACCAAGTACCACACGGCATACCTGAGAACAGTCCCAACCAACAAGGGACCGATAAAAGCCCCTAAGCTGAAAAACACATGCAAGATGTTTAGATATTTTGCCCTATTCTCTCCGTGAACTTCGGAAAACAGCGAGGCAAGACTGGCGTTCAGTGTACCTGCGCTCAAGCCCACAAAAAACAATAAAGCTAGAACAACTCCTATGCTGATATGCAAAAAGACAATGCCTACTGAACTCAACAACAAGGACAGGGAGGAAAAAGTCAATAATAGACGGCCTCTATCAATCCGCCAGATCAAAGACATTAGGACGGTCGCCAAGAGGAATCCCATCGAAACAAATACCACGGGATATCCCACTTGGGATAATCGCAGCTGGAAAAAACCTGAAATAGGAACCAGAAGTGGACCTGAGGAACCAAATACCATACCTACATTGAGCATCCCCAGATAGGAAATGATATTCAGTCTCCAGTCATATGAGTCAGGATCTTTTGGCATGTCGAAAAAGAAGATTGCCCCCGAGAATTCCGAGCTCTTATTTGGATTGAGTGGTGGTTAGGTTAGCTCTTTTTGAAAAACTCATCTCAATACAAAAATAGCTTCTTATTAGCAGCAGGAAGGTCCGAATAGAGCAATAGGCACTAAATTATCGGGCCAATTCGGGAGTTAGCACAACTAATTCGTCCGCCGTTCTTGGCACTTACTTGGTATTTCAGCTGATCAGCCTCAACAGTATTAGGTCTCTTCTTGTTTTGATTCCCGTTTTGCATCGGGTAATACTCTCTTATCTCATTCTCATACTATCTATCTTGTTGTATTTCATTCTTAAATTGGATCAGTCCTTCATCAACCCCAAGGTTTTTTCTGCCTAGCTTTTCTTCCGTCCCGGTTGTATCTAAACATGTCTCTTTTGGCAAAAGCAGATCTTCTCCTAGCCACTCACCAATGTCGGCCCTGTCTTTAAAGGAAACACCTATCAGTCCTTCATCAAAACCAAATATCTTGGCCACCTTCTTTGCCAGCTCTATTCTGGTAATGCACTCGCACCCAGAGCAGTGAAATACACCTTTTTGGCTCCTGGTATATATGGCCATGAATGCATCCGCCGCATCTGAAGCCAAAGTAGGATTAGCTTTGATATTGATATGGTCTGTCCACTCAACAACCTTCCTCCCGGCCTGGAATTTATCTAAGAAGTAGTTAGGGAGAGAACCGAAACCGTAAGGCTTGTCCGGAATCTGTGTGGGAATTGCCATATTCACTCCATAAACGCCGGAGATCCTGGCTATTGCATAGTCATCACAAATTGATCGAACGGTTGTCTCTCCTACTACCTTTAGCATGCCATAGTAGTTTATAGGACAGGGAAAACTATCTTCCTTATAAGGCGGGTTCAGACCATCAAATATCCAATCAGTAGATATGAAAATCAATTTTGTGCTGGTTTGCTGGCAGGCAAGAGCAATATTTTCTGTCCCCTCAACAAAGATCTTCCAGCCTATGCCGTGGTTCTTCTCCAAGAATTCTGCATCTACAAGAGCAGCAGAATGTACCACCACATCAGGATTATGTTTTCTTATGATTTGGAAAACTGCTTGCCTGTCTACCACATCAACAGGTTCTGTAATACAAGGTAGAGGTTCTACAGGGCTGGTTCGATGAATTGTCGCTACGACTTCAGCATCATGCTTTTCTGCTGCGACCTTAACTACGTTACTACCTACAAGTCCCGTGGCCCCAGTTACGAATACTCTCACCCTATGACTCCTTACCTACCACTGCCCTTGACTGTCAACTATCTCATCTGGTGGCAACTCATTCATACGACCTCCCCCATAATAGTCCTTGGGTTGGAGTTGATCTTTCCAAACCCTAATTTACGGGGCCTCTTCAATAATTTCTACACTCTTCTAATCCGATCTGAAAGTATTCACCAAAAAGTTCATCTTGAGAATTTAAGCTACAGATGTCTTCTTTTATCCCTCTAAAACCCGATCTTTGGTAGAGAATAAACTGACCTCCAGCCGTCACTCTGCGGTTCCTTGAGATAAGGCTCCATCTCTGAGGCGCTTCTTAGTGTTACCTTCCCCGCCGCTGGAACCTTGCCTGGAGGGTATGCCTCAAGGATCTGATCAATAACTAAAGTAAGGTATTTCAGAGTGGCTGCAACGGGTCTTCTAGCCTTTTTTGCACTGGCAAGGTTTGGTTTTCCCACCACACCCTCAGGAGTTGCCACTATCTCAATAGCAGAATGCCCTCCTCCTTCTGACCAGCGGTGGGGTCGGTGAAAGGAATCAACTGAGTTGTCAAAGTGGCCGGGAGGAAGAAGTCCTTCTCCTTGTGTTTCCTGGGCAAGTTCCATGTCAACCATTCCTTCAGGGAACATCAAGAGAGCAACCGATGTCTCTGCCTCATCGGCATGGATAAAGGGTGTTTCAATGAGATCGCTCTTTCCTTTTGGATAGAAAAACTCCCTAACTGCCCTGTGCCAGTCAAGGACCTGAAAGATGCCTGGTAGCTGGTAGCGATACATAAACTCATGCAGTGCTGTTTCAAGGACCCAGAGTTGACCATGATTGTTTACAATAATCTGCTTTCTAAAACCATCGTTCCAGAGGCCAAGCATTACATAAATTAGAGTTTCTTTGATAATATCCTGGGGCATAATTACTGTACCTGGCATTCCTATATGATGATAAGGATGTGCTCCATAGTTTAAGGGATTGAAGGCAAGGTTAACAGGCTTTCCCTTCTTAGCGGTATATCTTCTAACTGCCTCCACTATCTGGGTAACCATAAAGCTATCCAGTCCTGATACAGTATGTCTCCCATGATTTTCTGTACATCCCACCGGGATAAGAACGATATCGTTTTTACGGCGATTTTCCACAAGCTCCTTACGAGGTGTTGTCTGGATGTAACTCCCGGGCTTTCCCAGCTCTGGAGGTGAGGGAACCTCGTACTCTTTCAAGATGGCATCTATCTTCTCATTTTTTGCATCCCATACTTCTTTTTTCAACCTCCCAATTTCACTATTTTCAAAGATAATAGCAGGCTTTTCTGTGGTTATCCACATATCAGTTTTCTCTTTACAAGACACTTCTTTCCTCCTTGGAATTCATAATTTACTTCTCGGGTGAAGGTTGACTCAATACAACATAATGATCAGCCTCATGATTTTCCATAAGAAGTTGTCGGGGCTTTGAGAGCTACACCGTCAACATGACCTTAACAGCTTCCTCCTTTTCCTTTACCGCTAGGTCAAATGCATCCTGGATTTTTTCCAGGGAGAACCGATGGGTAATAACCTGGGAAAAATCTATCCTTTGTCTGGCTTGAGTCATGAATTTGATTGTTCTAGGGAAAAAATAGGGGGCGCCTGCCTGTCCGTGAACGAAAAGTCCCTTCCATATGGTCAGTCCAATCTCGACTGGAACTTTCCGCCCTATCGAATGTCCAATGAGCCTTATCCTTGCACCATGGCTAGCAACGTCGAAACAGGCCGCAATCGCCTCATCATTGCCTGAGGCTTCCACAACTAAATTAGCTCCTCGTCCTTCAGTCAGGTCTGACACCGCTTCCTTGACATTTTGGGTTTTTGGACTCAATACTTGATCTGCTCCTAATTTGCCAGCTATTCTTCTTCTAAATTCAATCGGTTCCACCACGATCACCTTCGCACCAGCAACCTTAGCCACTACAAGAGCAAGCAATCCGATAGGACCTGCCCCAAACACGGCTACATCATCGCTGGCGTCTACATGGCCGCCCTCCCCCCAGATACCAAAGCAAGAGACGGAAAGCGGTTCTATCAGTGCTCCTTCTTCCCAGGTAAAATCTTCGGGGATCTTGTGCAGAAATCTTTCCTCAAGAGCCAAGAATTCTCCCATCCCTCCTGGCGAATCCGGCCTGAAGCCAACTTCTCTCATATTCTCACAGGATGCTGTGCTCAAATGTGCTTTACAATTGTAACACTTACCACACGGCAAGACACAATCGCTGGTAACCTTGTCTCCTTTTCCTAGTGTGGTGACATCTTTCCCCACATCAACAACCTCACCCGACCACTCATGTCCAGGGACATAAGGCGCGATGTCATATCGCCCTTCTTTTGATTTTCCGGTGTAACATTCAACATCTGATCCACATATCCCCGCTGCTTTAACCTTGACAAGTGCTTGATCTTTCTCAATTTTGGGTAGATCAACCTCCTTTAATTTCAAATCATAAGATCCTGAAAGGTACGCCGATTTGTACGTTGAGTTCATCTGATCCTCCTATCCATATCTAGAAAAGTTATCGGGCACGCATCTTCTGAGTGACAAAGTAGCCTTTCTCTGAAGATTTGAGCACGTCCAGGCGCCCAAGGAGTGCCAAACTGAAACATCTCCCCCTCACTGGCATCATGTTGTCATGGATGGTCTGGGTTCATATTCCCAATGCTACACTTTCACCCTCGTACAGAGCTTCTCTCGCCTCCCTCGGTTCCTTAGCATCTCCTATGGTGTGCACTTCCAGATTCTTTGCCCTCAGCTGCCTGGTGATTTCATCGTCAGATAGTGCCCCTAGTGCCATTACGATGGAATCAAATCCCTCGAAGGTCCTTGTCGTCCCCTGAGCATCGTCTACAGCTACGGACCCTGGTTGAAAGCCAATCACTTTGGTGGAAGTAAGAACTTTGACGTTCTTTTCCCTTAGTCTCAGGGTAAGGTGGTACTGTAGATGAACAGGCAGGTCCAATGCTATTCCTTCTTTCATTTCGATTAGAGTAACTTGTTTTGCTTTCTCAGATAAGTAATCAGCAACCTCAGCACCGATCCCTCCACCACCCACGATAGCCACCTTATCACCCGTTTCTACCGCTCCCGACAAGACCTCTTCGACTGTCAGTACTCCACTTTCCTGGACACCTTTGATGCCCGGAAAGTAGGATTTAGCCCCTGTAGCAACTATGATCACATCGGGTCTGATCTCATCAACCATCCCGACTGAGAATTGCTCCTTCATCTTCAAGGTAACCGGAAGCCTACGTAATTGCCTTTCTAAATAATCAACCATATCCAAAAGAACTTCTTTTCTGGGAGGAATAGAGGCGATTCTCATCTTTCCTCCCAATCTATCCGACCTTTCATATAAGGCTACTGTGTGGCCCCTCAAGGCTGCTATCTCAGCAGCCTTCATTCCTGCCAGGCCTCCTCCAATGATCAAGACCCTTTTAGACGTGGGCGCAGGCTTGAGTTTGGATTCCCGTTCCCTTCCTACCTCCGGGTTGACTGTGCAAGTGAGGGGACCATTTGCAATACTCTGAAGGCAACGGTTGCAGGATATACACGGAATAATGTCCTCGAGGTTTTCATCCAAAGCTTTCCTCGGTAAATGGGGATCAGCTATCAGGGCTCTGCCCATCGATATCAGATCCGCTCTTCTTTCTTGAATTACTCTTTCGGCAAAAACGGGGTTTCGTATTCTTCCCACGGCAATAACAGGTATGCCAACCGCGGATTTGATTCCCTCCGCCAAATGCACGAAGGGTCCCTCGTCAACATAATAAGTGGGCTGGTTCAAATGATGACCAGAAAGAGCGGCGGAAACATGAAGAGCATCGGCACCTTCACTTTCTAATATCTGGGCAATCTTTTTGGTATCCTCAAGTTTCAAACCCTCCTCCACGTACTCGTCGCCACTTAACCGACAAATAATGGGGAAATCTTCCCCAACTTTCTCTTTGACCGTCCTGAGCACCTCGACTGCCAATTTGCTGCGCCCTTGGACATCCCCTCCATATTCATCCTCCCTTTTGTTAAAAAAGGGGGACAAAAACTCGTCAATGAGGTAACCATGAGCCATATGAATCTCTACAGCATCAGCACCGGATTTCTTCACTCGTGCAGCTGCTTCAGCAAACGCATCAACAATTTTACAAATTTCGTCAATGGAGAGCTCCCGAGGCATTTCTTTTTGGACCGGGCAAGGGATAGGAGATGGAGCTACTAGTGGGGTGCCGGTAGTCTTGGAGGAAGTTTGTCTCCCAGCATGGTTTAGTTGCACAGCGAGCTTTGCACCCCCCCCGTGTACAGCACCAATTAGGTTTCTGAAGCCAGAAACATGTTCATCGCCACAAATAAGGGTCATATTTGGACTGGCTTTGCCCTGTTCTAAAACCCCGGTATGTTCAAAAATTATCAAGCCAACTCCTCCTTTTGCCCTCTCACGATAGTAATCAATTTGGCGATCCGTAATAAACCCCTTGTGGTCTGCGTAGCTTGTTTGCATGGGAGGCATGACGATCCGATTTTTCACCTCAATAGTCCCAATCCTGCAAGGGCTGAACAGATTCCCAAGTTTCATTTATCGGTCTCCTCTTCTGAGTTTTACTTCTCGTTCTCTTTCTGCGTTCGGACTCAAGAGAGCCGTTGTCGGAACTCTCAATCCCGTATTTGGTAGGCTCTGCCGTTGTTCCATACACAAGTTTACTTTCTGGATTCTCAAATAACGTCTTGATTTGGCCCACGAACCAGAATCACATCTTTTTCTGATGTTTCATAGGTTATTACTCCCTTGCTTATCCTAACCTTGGCATGAAACTCATCGCATCCTATGCCCTAGAATGGCAGCCAGGAGCTTTTCTCGGTTGACTTCCCCTCGAGCAAATTCTCCAGTTATTTGTCCGTTTCGCATTACCATAATCCGGTCCGCGAGGCCTATAAGCTCGGGGAGTTCATCACTAATCAAGATGATAGCACTTCCTCTCTGAGCCAAACCCGCAATAAGGCGATAGATTTCCTGTTTTGACCCAACATCGATCCCTCGGGTTGGCTGATCAAGAACAAAAATCTTTGCTTTTATAGAAATCCATTTACCTATAGCTACTTTTTGCTGGTTGCCTCCACTCAGGAGTTTAACTTGTTGTTGGAGACTGGGTGTTCGTATGGCCAGGGCACGAATCATCTCCTTGGCGATTTTCTCTCGCTGGCGAAATTTGATAAATTGAAGCTTACAGATAAGTCTTAGAAGTGCCAAAGAAAGATTTGCACAGACTGTATGATCGAGGATAAGACCTTGACTTTTCCTATCTTCGGGAACCAAGACAATCCCCTCCTTAATGGCATCCAGAGGTGAGGTAATTTCGACTGGTCTCCCCCGCACATGGATTTTTCCACTCGTGGGCTTATCAGCTCCGAAGATGCATCGAGCCACTTCTGTTCTTCCCGATCCGACTAAGCCCCCGATACCGAGGATCTCTCCCTCCCGAAGACGAAGATGTACGTTTTCAAAAATTCCTGTTTTACTAAGTCCTTCAACAGACAATACTTCGGCCCCCTTGGTAATCTCTGGCCGGTTGATGCCATCAGCTAATTTCCTGCCAACAACCATGCGAATGATTTCGGGTAAAGAAGTCGACCTTCTTTCCACAGTGCCCACATCTCTTCCATCTCGCAGTACCGTGACTCGATCGGCTACTCTCAATATTTCTTCCATATGATGTGAAATGTAGATGATGCTTATCCCTCTCTGCTTGAGGGCCGCTATGTTTCGGAAAAGAGTCTCGGCTTCATGATAGGCAAGTCGGGCCGTGGGCTCATCCATCACCAACACCTTGGCACTGAGTCGAATAGCCTTGGCTATCTGACTCAATTGTTGGTCTCCCACGCTCAAAGATCCCACCTTTGCTTGGGCGGGTATGTTGAATCCAAGACCATCCAAAATCTTTTCGGTCTCTGCAAAAATCCTGCGTCGACTCATGAACCTGAAAATGCCCAATTTTCGAACAGTTGGCTCATAGCCCAAGAAGATATTCTCTCCCACAGAGAATTCTGGAGCTAAGTCAAGTTCCTGGTAAATCATACCAATTCCTTGCGTGATTGCTTCTCGAGGGTTGGAGAATTTCAGGAGCCGTTTATTGAGAAAGATCTGGCCCTGATAGTCTGTGTGCACACCTCCTAATATCAACATCAGTGTGGTTTTTCCAGCTCCGTTCTCTCCAACAAGAGCATGGGCTTCACCTTTTTGTAAGGTAAAACTCACATTGTCCAGTGCTCGAACACCGGGAAAATCCTTGGTGATATTTCTCATCTCCAAAAGAACCTCATTAGCCAATACACTCACCTACCTAAAGAAGTTCTTGCAGAAATCCAACCAGATGACTCGTCCTCAAGATAGTCCTTCTCCATCTCAGACCACGCATTCAAGCCCTCCAGCGGCGCTGGAGGGCTTGAATTACGCGAGTTATCCGCCATTACCAACTGGGCGGATAAAGATCTGCATTATCCTTGGTTATCTTCGGAAGCGGAGTGAAGAAGACCGGCCGCGGAATATGGCCCGCATGCCCAGACAGATACAGCCAAACCGTGTCCATGCATATCATCGCTTGCTGATATGGGTCCTGCAAGACAGTCCCATAGAAATTGCCGTTCACAATATTCTCCTTAACGTACGAAGGATAGTCAAAACACACGATTTTCCCAATCAATTCAGTTCTACCCGCTGCTTTGACCGCTTGGAGAGCAGTCATATTCATCTCGCTGTCTTGACTTACGATAGCATGGATTTTGCCTTTAGGGAACCTAACCAGGGCATCTTGCGTAGCTGCCAGAGCCTTGCCTCTATCCCAATCGCAGGGATATTTGGCTACAATCTCTATCTCAGGGTACCCAGCCAGTACCTCCTCGAGGCCTCCTTCTCGCAATACCTGGGGAGAACTACCTAAATTGCCTTGCAGAAGGATGATGTTTCCCTTCCCACCCAGTACCTCGGCAATCAGTTCTCCCTGGAAACGACCTCCCAGAAAGTCATCAGCACCAACATAGGTGACAACTTCGGCACCTTCACCTACCGTGCGATTCAGCGTAATTACGGGAATCCCAGCCGCATTAGCTTTCCTGACCGCTGATACTAGAGCTTCGGTATGGGTAGGAGCCACAACAATCAAATCAGCTCCTTTCGTGATAAAGTCCTCCAGTATAGCGATCTGTTTGGCAGCATCGCCTTCAGCATCTCTCACCTCGACCTTAAAGTTGTATTTTTTGCCCGCGTCAAGGGCGCCCTGGAGTTCTGCTGCCCAGAATGCGTGTTTGAATTCGTGGAGAGTCACCCCTACGTACCACTCCTCCTGCGGCTTATCAATCCCGCCTTCCCAGGTAACTGCTCCTCCGTAGAAGCAGTATCCCATTGAGAGAATTGACACCAGTACGATTCCTAACCCAATTCTTCTTGCAAGGTTCATTTTCTTCTACCTCCTTACTGTAAACTTTCGACGCCTAGCATCTAGCCTCCAACTCACCTCCTTTCTAGTTTTGTTTAGAAATTCCCCTGGTATTTTCCTTCACTAGTCGATCATCGTACTTTTTGCAGGGGACCATTACTTATCTTACTTCACATAATGTCCCTCAACCGATCCTGGCCCAAAGCATACGCTATCATGATCTCCCGCCCAAAGCTTTGTAGTCCTAAGCTTTATCCGCTGCTTTCCGCGAGACCATATCAATCCCAACTGCAGTGAGGATAATCATACCAGTCACCGCTGACTCCCAGTACGCAGAAACACCAAGAATATGCAACCCATTGATAATAACCCCCAATACAAGAGTCCCCACGATCGTCCCTACAACACCTCCTGCGCCACCGCCCAAAGCACATCCTCCTACAACGGCAGCGGCGATGGCGGTTAGCTCGTATCCGGTTGCTGCCTGCGGCAGCGCAGCCATTACTCGAAATACTAACACTATTCCGCCTAAGGACGCCAGCAATCCGGTGAACACACACGTTAGAATCTTCATGCGTTCTATGTTGATTCCTGACAGACGTGCCACCGTTTCGCTTCCCCCTACTGCATAAACATATTGTCCAAACTTAGTATACTTTAGGAGAACATGGGCAACCAAAACTATTACTCCCCATATAAGCATGGGGATAGGGATGGGACCCAACTTACCCATCCCGATTACGTTATAGTGCATGGGAAATCCATAGATGGGCTTACCCAAAGTGATGACGAATACCAATCCTCGGGCGATTACCATCATTCCCAGAGTAGTTACAAAAGGATTGATGCCAATTTTACTGATCAGTAAGCCATTTGCTAAACCTACTCCAACGCCAATGGCGAGACCAGACAATATAGCAACAAGGAAAGCATTTGGACTATCTCGAAGAATGATGCCTACCACTATTCCCGTAAGAGCAGCTACAGATCCTACTGACAGATCAAATCCACCTATGATAATCATAAATGCCATTCCGCAGGCAATGATACCGATAACCGCATTCTGTTCAAATATATTGAGAATGTTTATGACGGATCTGAACTGTGGGGAAACAGCAGAAAATGTGATAAACATCCCTATCAGAATCAATAGGGTCGTCCCTCTTTTGATGAGTCCTCTTGCCCGCTTAACCTCCGACAAGCTCACTCGCATGTCCGAACCCATTGCTTTCCCCTTTGTCTCCACAAGGCAATCTGTCTAGCTATAGAAGAGTTTCCCTTCTGTTTTTCCTCAAGATAGCCCTTTCTCCATTTATTTCCTCGTCCCTCAAAAACAGCAGCGTGCACTCTACTTGGTAGCTTCACCGCGCTAAACCCCCTTTTGAACTTTACTAACCACTCTGTACCTGGGGCGACTTTTCTCCCAGGGTAAATTGCGTGACTAAATGAAATTCAGCTTTCATTCCTCGCCGGATCAACAAAAACTGGTGTGGATACTGCCACACTTACCTCGGACAAGTTTGAGACGATCCTCATCTTCTACTAAATCTACGATTTCTCAGAAACCCGATGCTGCTCGTCCATGTCGACTCTCATGCGCCACTATTCTGACTTTAAACTGTATTTCTACGGTCTGACTAAGACCTTGCCCTCATTAAGCGATGCTGACTGAGCGATAGCGCCACCAGCCTCGTCTAAAGGAAATCGGTTAGTTACAGCCTTTGTCATGTCTATTCGACCTGCAGTCATCAGTCTGATTACGGAAGGAAAGTTGTCGTGCCCTGAGTGACCTATGCTACCATGAAAATGGGCCCCTTTCACCTGAAAGGCAAGTAGATTCATGGGTGTTTTTCCAGCAACCATTCCGATCTGGACGATCTTCCCGCCGATGGCCATAGCCTTTTCCATTTCTGGAACGGTCTGACTACATGCTCCTGCTGCTTCCACAAGCATTGCAGCTCCCACACCCTCAGTATCTTCTAAGACTACCTCATGAGGCCTTATCTCTTGTTGTTCAAGCTCTTTGGGGTTATAGACCTTATCGGCACCCATTTTCTTGGCTAAGTCAATGCGTGAAGGAGTTATTTCAAAAACTATTACTTTCGCTGCCCCTGCAGCTCTGGCTAAGGCGGTTGCAGCCAGTCCTATTGGCCCAGCCCCGAATATTACGAGGTTCCCCCCTGGCCTGAAGCCTCCGGCCCGGGTAAACATACCATTATAGGTTACAGAAGTAGGTTCGACTAAGGCACCAGCTTCATAAGCTTTTTCCCGATCGCCATAGGTATCTACCAAGCCATCAATTCTACAACAGTACTTTGCTTTTACGGCTACATATTCGGCGAACGCGCCATTGATGGTGAATCCTATCTCTTCAAGATCTTCACATTGATTGACCATACCCGCCCGACATGGCAAGCATTCTCCACACCAATTCATTTCCTCAGCGGTGACCATATCACCCGCTTTCAGGTTTTTCACTTTCTTTCCAACCTCTTCAATTTGGCCAGCGAACTCGTGTCCTATGATACAGGGAAACTTTGAGTGACCCGGAAACAAAATGTACCCATCTGAGTCGACCTCGTACATATGTAGGTCCGAGCCGCATATTCCACAGGCCTTAACCCGGATCAAAACTTCGTCCAAATCTATTTTCGGGACTGGAACTTCTTGAATCTCCAACTTTGGGTTTCTCCATATGTTATTACCGTTAAGAGCTCGCCTCGTCTCCCTCTCTCTCTTCGCCAATTCATAGCCTCTTCTTACCTTCCATTCAGCTTCTAAAAGTAAACCTTTCATCACCCTTTCTCCTTTTCATTATCTTTTCTCCTCCTGCAGCATGACATCACACTATTCAAACTGAAGATCTTATCCACTGTGGTTTGATCTCATATGATAGCGCTCACAAGAGAAAGTAATTATTCAACACTCGTTGAGGACTTGCTTTGGTCTAAAGTGGGTTGGATTATCCCGGTTCACCTCTTTCTTGATTTTAGCCATTACTGAAGGCGTGCCCACCATTCTTACTTTGCTAGCTTTGTTATTATCGAATCTTCAACTAAAATCTAGGAGGAGTATCAACCCAAATAGCAGTAGTTTTTTCATCGGCTAGATTTCTTATCCTGTGGGGAATTGTGGAGTGAAACCACAAAAAATCACCTTCTCCTAAAATGAATTTTTTGTCACCGAGGGTTATTTCGAGCTCGCCTTTCAAGACAAAGACACACTCTTCTCCCTCGTGCCGATATGGTTTAACCCCTGTGGAAGAGTGGGGTTCAAACTCATCAAACATAAACTCCAAATTACAGTTACCTGGAGATAGGATGTGGAATCTTACCCCTTTTCCTCTCACTATAGAGTAGTTTCTCTCGTTTTTTCTCACCATTAGGGCATTTTCCTGGGTTATTCTCTCATCCAGCAGAACTCCTATGGGGGTCTGCAGATAATCAGCAATAGCGCGAAGAGTGCTTATTGACGGGTTCACAACCCCTCTCTCAACTTGACTGAGAAGGCTGGAACTTATTCTTATGTCCTTTGCAGCCTGGGCGAGAGTTTTGCCCATTTGCTCTCTTTTTCGCCTAATTTGCAACCCCAGGTAACGGTCTACTTTCGCCTCTTCTTTCATCTTCCCCGCAACAACATAAGCCTGTGTGCTATGCGATGTTAGCACGTAGATACAGTATAAATTAATATGTTTAAAGACTATACATCAATCTATTTAATTTGTCAAGCCAAATTTTTCCCGTGTCAACAAGACAAGAATAGATCGAAGAAACGGCCTACAGGTCTGTACGCATACCAAGTCATACTGTCGGAACTTCAATAATACTGTAGAAGTCCAACAACCAAGGAATTAGATCCCACTTGTACTCAACCTGGTATTGTGATTGAAAAGGCAGGTTATTTTCACGAAAGGGTTATTGTGCGAATGGACAAAGCCAAAGCACCGGTAAGTAACGAAAAATCTTCTAAAACCCCTACTCTACTGAATTTAGCCGACTTTGTTCGACTGCTTCGAGTTGCCATGCCTGGAGATACAGTTCGCAACCGCTGCAAAACAGACAGGATTCTCCTGAGTGTGATCATACAGTGCCACGGTACCTGAACAGTAGTCTTGTGATCCTCAATCAATCAAGAGGATTCAAGATGATTTTCCATCCAGACTTTTCTTTGAACATACCAAAGGCTTTTTCCCACTCAGAAATAGGGAGGTTTGACTACTGCTTTCATGCCATTTCCTCCGGATAATACAGTAAGATAAATCTAGAGGAGCTTCCGAGTAGTCTCAATTCCTTTTTTTGCT